>Ga0105359_10000791_pt1 | contig 26401 bp, 27 predicted proteins | sample GOMGulsemesocosm_6_FD_83659 | JGI IMG/M metagenome (GOLD analysis project Ga0105359, IMG submission 83659) | Methane-oxidizing microbial communities from mesocosms in the Gulf of Mexico - GOM8C Gulf of Mexico | ecosystem: Environmental > Aquatic > Marine > Cold seeps | place: Gulf of Mexico...
AGCAGCGTGCAGCGCGGGTTGTGCAGCGACGGACGCAGGCGAATCAGGAGGCCGATGAAATGTCGAGTCTATTGGCTCGGTTGGATCCCAGTAGCCGCAGTGGTTCGCGACGCAGAAATGGAGGCCAGAGCAGCGAAAGCTAGGGTCTCACCTGCATAAAAACAAAATAAAAGGGCGCCTAGGCGCCCTTTTATTTTGTCTGTGGTTGCGCTGGTGCGCTATTTTTTGTTCAGGGGCTCTTGTGCAAAGCTGACTCCAGCCCAGCCACTGTCCATAAAGTTGCGGATGTTTTGGTGGTCGCCGGCCTCGGGGTGCAGCAAAACATCTTCGCGGTAATAGTGGCCAAAGCAGGCCAGGGTGTCTGACTTGGTCAAATTATGTGCTTTCGCTAAGGCCAATAGTTTACAGGACCCTTGGTTCTCTTCGGCGGTGTTGCTTAAACCGCCATTTTTAAAGGCGCTGGCGGTAAACGTATAGTTCGCCTCTATCGCGTCCATGGTGTCTTGGAATTCTACCGCTTCTGGGGTTTGTGTTAGTTTGTTTAAAAAGCGATCAATATTCATATTCGAAGTTCCTAAGCGGTTAAAGCGTTGGGTTGCGATGTTAAAGGTCGCATCCTAGCAAAAATAGGCTGTTTTTATCGAGGCTTCGGGACTGTTGTTAGTGCTGACTAAGTTGCTAGCTTCGATGTATTAGAGGGCATAGGCAGTATGCTAATTAGCTGGTAGTATGTCCGGCTTGAGAGTGGGGCGTTGGCGGTATTTTGGTGCAGTTAGGTACCTAAGCCGTTGTGAGAGCGACCTAGCGGTAACCGCAAATCAAATAATAAGCCTAAAGAGGTGGTATCACTGTGAGACGTAAAAAAGGCCGCGGCGCCGAAGACGATAATAGCGAAATTGACCTGACACCAATGCTTGACGTGGTTTTCATCATGTTGATTTTCTTCATCGTGACGGCGTCATTTGTGAAGGAAACAACGATTGATGTGAATGTTCCTGAGTCTCAGGATAATCCGCCACCGCCATCAGATGAAAACAAAACCATCTTGGTCACCATTAACGCGAGTAATGAGATCTGGATGGAAGATCGACGTGTTGATGCCCGTGCGGTACGCGCTAATATCGAACGCCTGCACGCTGAATCTCCAGAGGCGCCGGTTGTTGTAAAGGCCGATGCGAAGTCGAGCGCTAAGACGTTTGTTGCGGTTGCCGATGCTGCGCGCGAAGCGAATGTGTTCAATGTCTCTTTGCTTGCCCCCGAGAAAAGCAAGAAGTGACATGCGACGCCAGATAAAAAAAGCCACCCTCGGGTGGCTTTTTTTATGCCTTGGAGAAAGTTGTGACGCTCAGTGGTTGGTCATGTGTAGGGTGTGTGGTGCCGATTGATACTGATGTGGTCGTGCATATGGTTTTTCATCAGCAGCTTGAAGTCTTTCTTTTTGAGGTGAATGAGGTGCTCGTGATCGCCGGCCTCTACCCATAAGTCACTGCAGCTGGAGAGACTCTCATCCCAGATTATGTTGAGGCCGTAGGCTTGTCCGAATGAGGGTATGGCGCCGTGTTTGCAATCAAAGAAAATATCGTCCAGTTCATCTTCGTCCGCCATTTCAAGGTGGCGATCGAGCAGTTGGTTGAGCGTGTGTCGCAGGATTCTATGGTCGGCCGGTACGACGGCCATGGTGTAGTGCAGATCTTCGTCTCGAAAGACGACGCCTTTTACTAAATGGTGGCTGGGCACCTCGGCTACCTGTGCGGTATTAAAGGACCCTTCGGTGTAACTGTGTTCTTTCACTTCGTAATTAATCGCTTTGGTTTTTAGAAAGCTTTCGAGGGTGATCGAAACGCCCATAGCAACCTCCTTTGATGTGTTCTGTGCGTAGTACGTCAGAGCGCAAAGTTGAAGTTCTTGTTAAGTATAAGCCTGAATACGGCAGCTTGCTTAGTAAGAGCTTGTTGATGCGGGCGGGCAGGTGAATGCGGGGGTGGGGAAACCGTTGAAGCGGTTGGCGCAGCCATACACGTAGGCACCTGTGTTAAGGATGCTAATAAGGTCTCCGGCCTGAGTGTCTTGCGGCAGGAGGTAGCGGGGTGCAAAGGTATCGACAGAGTCGCAGGTGGGCCCTGCAATCACCCACTGGCGTGGTAAGCCAGTGCGCAAGCTGTGCAGTTGGTAGCCGAAGTTGACCGATAGCTCCATTAGGCCGTTATAGAAACCGCAATCGAGATAACACCAGTGCTGCCCTGAGCGGCAGGTTGTGCTGATGACTTGGCATATCAACTCGCCAGCTGGTGCGGCGAGAAAGCGTCCTGGTTCGGCAATGACGTCAATGTGTTTTGGCAGAGTGGCCAGCTCCGTGCGGATGCCCTCGGCAATGAGTTCAAGCTTTTGTTGATAGCCGTCGGGGCTCGATGTATCGAGCCCCGCTGGGTAGTCGATGGGAAGGCCGCCGCCAATGTTAAGCAGCAATGGCGTAAGTCCGAGCTGCTGCATCTCTTCGAATACGGTTTTGCTCTGACGGATGGCTACTTGCCATGCGCTGGCTTGTAAGCATTGCGAGCCTACGTGGAAGGTCACTCCTTGCACCGGCAGTGTGTACTTGGCGGCGTAGCTTAATAGTTTTGAAACGTCGGTAATGGGAAGGCCAAACTTTTCCCGCAGTGGCCACACAGCCGACTCCTCGTTTGGCGGGGGTGCTGGTAGCGCAATACGTAATTCATAGTGCGCCTCAGGCGCGTAACGATGTAACTTTTCGAGTTCCTCCTGACAGTCAAAAGCAAACCAGCGCACACCCTGTTGGTAGGCACGCTGAATACTCTCGGCGCTTTTAATCGGGTTGCTGTACACGATTTTGTTAGTTGCCACGCCTAACCCCTCGAGCAGTTGCAGTTCGCCATCGGATGCGACCTCAAAGTCGACGCCCATCTGCAGCAGCTGTTGTAGCAGTGGTGCTGCTGGATTGGCTTTTACGGCAAAGTGGGGGCGCACATTGGGCAGTAATCGCTGAAATCGACGGAGTTGCTGGGTCAGTTTCTCTGGGTGGAAATACAGTTGTGGGCCGCGATAGGGTTTGGTGTTGACCTGTGTCAGGGTGTGGCTTGGTGAGCGCGCATTACTTGAGGGGTAGGGGCGCTGTCGGGTCTTCTGTCTGGGTGCGAGGGAAGGAGCCGTTGGGGTAGTTGAATAGAACATAAAAATGCCTCCTGAGTGTTCCCAGACTGCAGGATATTAGCGTAAATAGGTATATCCAAAGCGCCTATACTGTTAATGAACATGTTACAAAATGGTGCTTGTATTGAGCACAGTGCTTACTTGTGAGGGCGTATGTCCGAGTCTTTCTACGGGGCCAAGTTATCTACTCTTGAGCGCGAGCTGATTGCGTTATTGCAGGCCGATGCGCGCCAGCCGGTCGCGCAGCTGGCTAAGACATTAGGCGTGAGTCGGCTGACGGTGCAAAAGCATATGCAGCGCTTGCAGCACAAACAGGTGATACAGGGCTTTACCTTGCGTTTGCACCCCAACTATTTGGGGCGGCAGATAGTGGCTCACATGTTAATTGCTACGGATCAGAAACGTATGGGGGCGGTGGTACGCAGCTTGGAGGTAATCTCCGTTATCCGCAGTGTCTACTCGATCAGCGGTGAGTACGATCTAGTGGCCGATCTGGCAGCCGACTCTACCGCTGAACTGGATGACGCGATGGATCAAGTGAGCGCCATTGAGGGGGTTGAACGTACTCACAGCTCCATGCTTTTGGCGCAAAAAATTCACCGTTGAAAGGTTTTCTGCACTCGTTGTCTTGCCTTGGATTGGTACTATAAATCGGTTAGATAAATGACTAGAGTAACGCTCATTATCTATCTTCATGACTTCATTTAGGCTCATTATGATTCGTCTAAACAAATGGCTGGGTTACGGCAGCCTCGGTCTCTTATGTGTGCTGCTGTTGCTGTTGAGCCTGACGCCGCCGGTAGTGCGCTGGCAGGTTGAAAATTGGCTGGCGGAGCAGGAGGTAGACGCTGAGTTTCAGCACCTGTCCGTGTCGTTGGGGCGGGGGCGGCTTGAGTTGGGCGGTATTTTCGGTCGAGGCCAGCAGGGGCAGGTTTTTGCCCTGAAGAGGCTGGTGCTTGATGTGGCCTTAATGCCGTTGCTGGAGCAGCGATTAGTGGTTGAATCGTTTGAGTTGGATGGCTTGAGTCTAGATGTGAGCCGCTTACCGAGCGACACCTTAGTGGGTGGTTTATCGCTGGCGAGCTTGACGGCGAGCCCTGAGGGCCAGTCGGTTAAGGCGGTGTCGTTGACAGAGCTCGACAGCGTGGCCGAGGCTGAGTTGGATTGGTCGGTATTGGTTCAGCACTTGCGCGTTACAGACCTAAAGTTTTGCTTGGCAAGGGAGTCTGCTAGCCGTGAACGTTTGGCCAAGCATTGCTTGGGCGTGGCTGAGGTGGCCCTTAAGGGCCACCTGCTGCTGCCATCACTGCAGCGTTCGTCATTACAGCTACCGGGCGAGCTGAGTGTAATCGGGCTGAAGGTGGATGATGCCGAGCACGAACTAAACGTGTTGTCGGTTGATGCACTTGGGGCTGAGGGCGTCACGTTTGTTTCCGAGCAATTACAATTACAGCGCTTTTCTCTTCAGGGATTGGCTTTGTTGGAACGTCAGGACGGTGAGATCGGCAGGCTCAATTCTCACGCAGGGCTAGGCAATCTACAGTTACAGCGACTGACTTGGGAGCCAGAGGCTTTGGATATAGGCGCTCTGCGCCTCAGTGATTTAGCATTACTGCTGCACCGTGATCGAGCCGCCAGCCCCGTGTTGATGTCGTGGGCCGAACGATTACAGGGGCAGTTAGAGCAACCGAGTGATGGAGCTAAGGCCGCCGTTGCTGAGCCAAAGCAGGGGGCGCAAGTACCTGACGATCAGAGCGCTGTTCGCCTCCAGAGTTTTATCATAGATGGCCGCAGTACGATTAATATTCTGGATGAGGCGGTGCAGCCGCTGCTGGATCAATCGCTGTCCAACTTGTATTTGGAGCTGCGCAACATTGACAGTCGTAAGGTTCAGCAGGGCATTGATCTGAAATTGACTGGAAGGCTGGGAGAATTTGGTGATTTAGCGATGGATGGGGAGTTATGGCCGTTCCGCGATACATTGAGCATGAATTTGGAAGGGCGTGTAGAAGCATTAGATCTGCTGCCCTTTAGTGCTTATCTCGAACAGTCTATTGGCTATCAAGTTCAAACGGGGCAGCTAAATCAGCAGCTTCAGTTGACGATTAAGGACGATATTGTTGATGCGCGAATTGAGTTGGAACTCGATAAGTTGTATCTGCAAACGTTAAGTGCAGCGCAGGTAAACGGCTCGATAGCGTCGCCAGTAAACGATCTGGTGGCGGGGGGGGCGGGTGAAGTTGCCGAGGTCGAGACAACGTTGCTGCCGATCGGTGTGGCGCTGAATCTACTGCGCGACAGCGACGATAAAATACAACTGGTACTGCCCGTTAGTGGCCATATTGATGATCCAAGTCTCTCCGTTGCGTATGTTCTGGGGGTGGTGATGCGTAAGGCTATGACCGCTGCGGTGATGAATTACTACGCGCCCTTTGGCCTGATTGATTTAGCCTCTATGTTGGCGGACTCGGCGACTACGCTGAAATTTGAGCCCTTTGTTTTTGTTCCCGGGGAGGTGAATGTCAGTCGCGCTCAGTCGCCTCGTTTAGATAAATTTAGTCAGCTGCTCGCGGACAAGCCGCAGTTGAGTTTGAGTCTTTGCGGTTCGGCTTCTGGTATGGATGCTTTGCACTTAATGCAGCTTCAGCAGGTGCCAGAGGCGGGGTTGGTGTTGGCGCCGGCGCAGCATCAACAGCTTCGAGACTTGGTGAGCGCTAGGCTCAAGGGCGTTAAATCTGAATTGATAAATAAAGGGGGAAGCGCTCGCCAGCTGGTGTTATGTCAGCCAGTATTGGCGCTGGATGAATTTACCGATGCTGAAGTGGATGTGAGCTTATGAAACCGTTGATGACGAGTAAATACGCCGTAGGGATGGTCCTGCTCCTGTGTGGATTGCTGGCGAGTTGCTCGTCTAGCCCAAAGGCTTTAGCGCCTTTAGCGGATGACTTCTCGACAGAACGCTTTAGCAATGGCCTGCAGGTTTTTGTCTACACCGTGAGCTTCCCCTCTGCCAGTTTGAGTCCGCTGGAGAGCCGTAAGACGGCGCGTCAAACGCGCTCGCCTGCGAGCGTCGCAGCGCTGGTGCGTGTCGATGAACGCCTGGATCTGAGGCTTAAACGGGAGGGCTATTGCGCGGACGGCTTTATAGAGCTTGAGCGTTTTGTCGGTGCAGACCACGCGCGTATTCGCGGTGAATGCCGTTAACGGGTGGCTGCTAGGCTGGATGATCCCCGCTGATGGCTTCTCTTAGTCAAGGTTCGGCTTCCCTATGCGTTCTTTTTTATTGCTGCTGCTGAGGCCTTTTGGTATAAGCGTAGCTCGATATTTGTTTCCCCCGTACGGACGTTTGTGTGCGGGTTTTAATTGGCTGGTTTTGTGCTGATAACGACCTTAGTTCTCGATTGCGGCGCACAGTTAAAATGATCACCACGAATAAAAAAGAGCCGGCCTGGTTGCAGGGCGGCCGATAATAGGACGTTGTATGACCGAGGTAATTTCCTCTTCAGAAGCTGATGAGCAACTCCCTTTAAAGGAATACGCAGAGCGCGCGTACTTGGACTATTCCATGTACGTGATTCTCGATCGGGCGCTGCCCAATATTGGTGACGGGCTGAAGCCAGTACAGCGACGCATTGTCTACGCGATGAGCGAGCTGGGTCTGAAGAGTACGGCCAAATTTAAGAAGTCGGCACGTACGGTCGGTGATGTGATCGGTAAATTTCATCCCCACGGAGACTCTGCAGCCTATGAGGCCATGGTGCTCATGGCGCAGCCTTTCTCGTATCGCTACACCCTTGTGGACGGCCAGGGTAACTGGGGCGCGCCAGATGACCCTAAATCCTTTGCTGCAATGCGTTATACCGAATCGCGGCTGACGAAATACAGTGAAGCACTGTTGGCCGAGTTGGGGCAGGGCACGGTGGATTGGGTGCCGAACTTCGACGGCACCATGGATGAGCCGTCGGTATTGCCCGCGCGGGTGCCTAATGTCCTGTTAAACGGCACCACCGGTATTGCGGTGGGTATGGCAACCGATATACCCCCGCACAACCTGCGTGAAGTGGTGAATGCTACCGTGCACATGCTCGATAACCCTAAGGCAAGCATCGATGATCTGATGGCGTTTATGCCGGGTCCGGACATGCCCACTGAGGCCGAGATCATTACGCCGGCGGAAGACTTGCGCAAGCTTTACCAGACTGGGCGTGGCAGTTTGCGTATGCGCGGCATCTGGAGCAAGGATGATAACGGTGATGTCGTGGTGACCGCATTGCCGCATCAGGTCAGTGGCTCCAAAATCCTAGAGCAAATTGCCGCACAAATGCAGGCAAAAAAATTGCCGATGGTGGCCGATCTGCGCGATGAGTCGGATCACGAGAATCCGACGCGTTTAATTATTATTCCGCGCTCTAATCGGATTGATCTCGAGCAGATGATGAGCCACCTGTTTGCCTCAACGGACCTCGAGCGCACCTACCGCGTCAACATGAACATGATCGGTATAGACGGTCGCCCACAGGTTAAATCACTCGATCACATTCTCAGCGAGTGGCTGGTGTTCCGCACCTCAACGGTTAAGCGTCGCCTTGAGCATCGCTTGGCAAAGGTGGAGGAGCGTCTGTTACGTTTGGCTGCTTTGATGGTCGTGTTCCTCAATGTAGACGAAGTGATTCGTATCATTCGCGAAGAGGATCAGCCTAAACCGGTGTTGATGGAACGTTTTGACCTCGTTGACGCACAGACCGAATACATCCTGGAAACCAAGCTGCGCCAGTTAGCGCGCTTGGAAGAAATGAAGATCCTCGAAGAGCAGAAAGCGCTGGAGAAGGAGCGCGATAATCTACAGTTGGTTATCGCCAGCGAGCGCCGTTTGAAAACATTGGTGAAGAAAGAGTTGATTGCGGCGGCGGATGAGTTTGGCGATGCGCGTCGTTCACCGATTAAAGTTCGAGAGGAAGCGCAGGCCTTTAGCGAGCTGGACTTGTTAGGCAGCGAGCCGGTGACGGTGGTTATTTCTGATAAAGGTTGGATCCGCGCCGCTAAAGGTCACGAAGTCGACCCCGCATCGTTGAATTACAAGGCGGGCGACAGCTATAAACTATCGGCGTGCGGTAAGACCAACCAGAACGCGATATTGCTGGATTCGACTGGCCGTACTTACGCGTTACCTGTGCATACCCTGCCATCGGCGCGGGGGCAGGGCGAACCCGTTTCCGGACGCCTGAACCCGCAAAGCGGCTCAACTTTTGAAGGCCTGCTAATGGGCGCGCCGGAACAGCGTTTGCTGCTGGCCAGTGACGCGGGCTATGGCTTTGTCACCAAGATGAGTGACCTCTACACGAAGAATAAATCCGGAAAAACCATGTTGTCGCTGCCTAAAGGTGGGCGTGTGTTGGCGCCGATCGTGCTGGCGAACCCGCAGACAGATTTGTTGGTTGCGGTCAGTAATGAAGGTCGCCTATTGGTTTTCCCCGTCAGCGAACTGCCAGAGTTGGCGCGTGGCAAGGGTAACAAAATCATGAACATTCCCTCGGCGCGGGTACAGACACGAGAAGAGTACCTGGTCGTGCTACAGGTCGTAAGTAAGGGACAACAACTGGTGGTCTATTCAGGAAAACGTCACCTGAGCCTGAAAGGCAGCGATTTGGATCACTACCTTGGTGAGCGTGGGCGCCGTGGTAATAAGCTGCCGCGCGGCTTCCAGAACGTAGATCGAGCGGAAGTGGAGGGCTAAGCATAAAACTCAATGGTTTTCTTTTCGTCGTGAAGCGAGAGTATTGTCTATAGTTGGGAGAGTTTGTTCTCTCGGCTATAAGGTATATAACCGTAAAGCAGGCCTTCTCTTTGCCCGTGGAGAGGTTGTTGAGTTGAGCGCTTTGAGCCTAGTTAATTTCAGCACCTATTTGATTGATGTCGACCTATGAGTGATACGGAACACAGGAACAGCCAGCGTACACCCTTCAAGAGTCGGATTCGTATCACGCATCCGATACAGGGTACCTTTGAAACGGTGACACGAGACCTCTCGGACCGTGGTGTATTTGTGTTGTTGGGGGACGCCTCGTTAGAAGCCGGTACTGAGGTGCAGGGGCAGGTGTTGGACTTACCTGGCCCAGAAGCGCCGGTGGTACCCATGAAAGTAGTGCGCATAGAAGCAGACGGGGTCGGGCTTGAGTTTCTCTGAGGTGCGTAGTTGCTGGTTTAAATACACAGCCAGGGTGTTCTGCGGTTATAGAGCTGCTTTTTGTGAGGCGTGATTGGTAGCAGGTGGTATTGATGCTTCTTCAGAGGTTAGTTATTTTTGAGTGATGTAGCCGGGAAGGTTAAAAGAATTAAGTCCAGTCAGCTGAAGATCGGTATGTACATTACCGAGCTCAGTGATGAGTGGGCGGCTGACAGCCGTCTTCGCGCCGAAGGGCTTGTTACGCGAAAAGAGACGGTGCAGAGTGTGCAGGACACCGGTGTGGCCGATGTTTACATTGATGTCTCTAAGGGTATCGATTGCACTGGCAGCGTGCCGATTGAAGAAATTCAAAAGAAGCATGAGAAAGAACTCAAAAGTGTTCAGGCCAGCCCCAGTGCTAAGCCGTTGGTGGCGTTTGAAGAAGAGCGGGTTGCCGCGTTGGCTATTCGTGAGAACGCGCTGGGTTTAATCAGTGGCGTTATGCAAGACGTTAAAATGGGACGCTCGTTTGATACGGCCGCGGTCGATGTCATTGCTGATGAAATCATTACATCGGTGATGAACAACCAGAGCGCTCTGAGCAGCTTGATGCGCATGCGGGACAAAGACCAGTACCTGCTTGAGCACTCGATGAATGTGGCGGTGCTAATGGGCGTGCTCGCGCGCTCGATGGGCTTCCGTGATCAGCAGCTCCATGAATTGGTCTTTGGCGCCTTCGTGCACGATGTGGGTAAGATTCGCATACCTGAAAAGGTGCTCTATAAGCCTGGCCGCTTGGAGGCTGAAGAGTGGGTTGAGATGAAGCGCCATGTCGATTATGGCATTGAAGCGCTCGCCGCCATCCCAGGTATACCTGCCGTCGCACACGACATCTGCGCCCAGCATCACGAGCGTTTAGATGGCTCTGGCTATCCTTTTTCGCTCCCCGAAGGCAAAATATCAACGCACGGTCGTATGGCTTCGGTCGTCGATGTCTATGACGCGGTAACCGCTGATCGCTGTTACCACGAGGGTATGGCGCCGACCTTAGCATTGAAAAAAATGCTCGAGTGGAGTGGCGATCACCTAGATCGTAATCTCGTTTACCAATTAATTCGCTGCATCAGCGTTTACCCAGCCGGTGCATTGGTTGAACTGAGCAGTGGTTATCTTGCCGTGGTGCAAGAAGTGAACGCACTGCAGCCCTCGCGGCCGAGCGTGAAACTCATATACAGCTTGCGTCGTAAGTCTGCGCTGCCAACGCCAAAGTCGGTTAACTTGGCGGTCAGCGATCAGTTTGGCGCCATCAAACGGGCTGTTGAACCAGAGCCTTTCAAAATCACACTGCGAGATTTTTTATAAAGCTAGATCTATATCTCTCGCGTTACGACATCACGCTCTAGCATTCGAGCTAAGGGCGCTTCTCGTCAGTTAAGTGACCGTTTTTACTGCATTCAAAACTCAATCGAAGCGCTTGATCTTGTTGTAGCGAATCATCGATTGCAGCTCTTCTATATAGGCATGTCCGCGCGCGGAGTACTTATAAAGGCCTCGTACCATTGCGAGACTGTCCAGGCCTTTCCCTGCTTTACGCAGAGCGCTGCGCTCATCGCGTACACGCTGATACGCGGGGTGACGGTTTATGTTTTTAAAGTAAGCCGTAACAGCGGTTTGGGCATTGCTAAAGGTTGCTACTTCGTGGCTGGCACCGGCATTGCGCTGGCTTGGCACAATGCCGCAGCCCTTACTGAAACACCATTGACCAAAGTAGTTATTCGCTAGGCGGGCAAAGCGTGACGTGCCCCAGGCTGACTCCATTGCACCTTGTGCCAATACCATCGACGCGGGAATTTTATCCATACGCACAAGTAGCTGGGCGATTTGCGTGGCGGCGGAAGCGTCTAGGTCAATGCGGTAGTCTTTACCCCATTGGGCTAAAATTTTCTGCTGCTGCGAGCTCAGTGACTGCCCGGCTAGTGTTTGCATCTCTAAGAGTTGCTTTTGCGCACTCGCCATACGCTTGTTTTCGCTTTCAATGGCGGGCAATAGATATAAAAAGAAAGTCTCTTTTTTTGTTTTCACATCCTTCATAGCGCCAAAATCAGGACGCTCGGCAAAGGCTGCTTTTATTTTATGTGCTGTTTTTGGCGGTGCCGCTTGCTTGGCTACTTGCCGATGCAGCGCTGTTGGTTCGACCGCGAAGTGAGTATTACGGGAGGTGGCCTGCGGGATGGTTTCAGCCGTTGACACGGTCCCATGGGTGACCTGTATCGAGCGCGAATGGGACAGGACGAATGTCAGTGCCAGCGTGAAGAATGCGTAGCCAATGAATAGATAGCCGATGAGGGCGTTGCCGGTTTGTTTGCGGCGGGTAAGCAGCATGGCGGTTTCTCCTTAGAAACGGAACGTTAGAAACAGCAAGGCTGCAATGGCGTAGGGCCTTGGGTGGAAAGCTGGCCTAAAGATCCATCGCGTCACGCAGGGCTTTGAGTCGAGTCAAATTCTCGTCTTTGCTCAGCGGTGTTTCAATGGTTTCTGGGAGGCGTTTCACGTCGGCGGGGGCGAGGGTTTCACCGGCCATCACTCGTCGGCAGAGGGCGTTATAGTTTTCTTTGAATATTGGAAAGGTGACGCGCTCGGGGTTATTGGCAAGAAAGTACCAATCACTCTCTCGGCCGGCATGGTAGACGGCAATGTGCGACCAGCAATAACTTACCTTGGGGCTGGGGGCGCGGCAGGCTTCGAGAAAAGCATGGTGTGCTTCTGGCAAGCCGTGGCTTCTCAGTGAACCCTGACAAAAGTTGATCATCTTATGCAGGGTAGGTAAGTAGTCGCTTTCTTGGATGGCTCGTTTGGACCCTTGCAGGATGGCGTCATCGTCGAAGTCGTTCAGTGTTTCAAGCCACAGGCGTTTGGCGTGATTGAGCGTTTCAACGTTGCCGAAGGCCGCAAAGTACTGGTTGTGGTAATTGATACGAAAGAGCTCGAACACCTGATTGATGGTTTCAATGCGTTCGGGCGTGAGCGGCCTTTCGGTCTTACTGCGCTGGTCTGCAGTCTGGGTGCTCTTAGAGCGCCCAGCTGTGGTCGCTGAGTTGTTCGCTGATTGAGCGATCTTTTGTGCGACTTGATTGATTAGTTTGTTGTCCTTCATAGCCCTGCTTCGCCGGTAGATTATGCTGGGAGCCATGGGGCATGGATCCGTTATTTTTTGACCAGTGGTGCTTAATGTGGCCGATGAAGCTGGTGTCCCAGCTGTGACGCGCCTCATTGCGGTTCTGCCAATAGAGGATGAACTCGGCAATGTTTTTCTTAATGAATGTGCCGTCTACCCCCGCCTGCTGCACCAGTATATTGATGCAGTCGCCACTGGGTTGCCAGTCATGGCTGATCAGCTGGGCGGTTGGGTTGCGCTCGATACCCGCCTGCACAAAGCGCCATTGTTCTAACACGTGTTTGGCAAAGACGCTGCCCCACTCAGAGTGGTGCGCCTTCTTTTCCATCCACTTATGAATGAATTCTGCCACGGTTTCACGGATAAAGCTGTCATCGACGACGCAGTTTTCACGTAAATATTGCAGGGTGTGCGCTGGTGGAGCCCAGTCTAACGTCATGGGTAAGCTTTGCTTTTTCTCCATGAAGGGGGTTTCACGTTTATTCCAGTCATCGCCAACCCAGCGATAGAAGAGTGAATCCCAAGAGTGGTGCTGGGTGCCGCTGTCCTGATGATATTTAATAAAGCGTGTCAGGCACTGGCTGATAAAGCTGACGGGGATGCCGTCGCGATGCAGCTGCTCTTGTATTTGTGCGCTAGGTTGCCATTGACTGTCGACGCTACAGGCGCGCTCTTCACGCACCTGCTGCTGTTGGTGGTGGCTCCACTGGCGGCGTACTTGCTGGGTGAATTTAGAACCCCAGGAGCGCTGGGATTCACCGCTTTCACGCCAGAAATTAACAAACTCAGGTAACTGCCCCTGGGCAAATTCTTCCGGGATTCCGTGCTGTCCGATGAGTTGCAGCACTTCGCGGCTGGGTTGCCAGTTGGGGGCGATCGGCGCGGCACCAGCGGTGTAATTCACGGGTGGTGTTTGCGCTGCTGGGGTTATGGGCGGTTGAGCCGCAGGTGCTTGTTCATTGAACGTAAATAACAGGCGTTTACTTTGGCTATAGGGCGCCGAGTGTAAATGCACAATCCCTTGGGCGCGTAAGCTTTGACTGACCCGGGATATGTCTACCTCACTCCAGAACGGCAGTGCGCTGGCGAGTTGTTCGTGGCCGAGTTGGTACCATTTATAGCCCTGCGACACCTGCCCGGCCTGTAGGCGAGTAAGTTCACTGAGCATGCCAAGTAACGTGGCTTCTTCGAGGCCAATGGATGCTGCTAGTGAAGGGGATACCAGCATAGGGCGTTCAGGGATAAGGGAGCAATTCATGGCGCACACTTTACCATCGCCTTCTTGGGATGACTATCGCAGGTGCTTGCCGCCCATGATATGAGTGGTTATTGTGGCCAGCATGAAGCTGGGTCGCCGGATGTAGGTTAGGGCCTAGCCGTGAGATTGGATCGATTAATAGGGTATTGCTTGTGGCAAAACAGAAAACCGCCTTTGTTTGTAACGACTGCGGTGCAGATTACAAAAAGTGGCAGGGCCAGTGTGGCGAGTGCGGAGCCTGGAATAGTGTATCTGAGGTACGGCTAGGGCCATCACCGAGTAATCGCAGCGGCAGCTTCGAAGGTTATGCCGGTGAGGCGGGTGCCAGTGCGGTGCAGACCTTGTCTGAAATCGACCTGCAGGCTCTGCCTCGGTTTAGCTCGGGGACCGGCGAGTTTGATCGTGTCTTGGGTGGTGGTCTAGTGCCCGGTTCCGTGGTGCTGATTGGCGGTAATCCTGGCGCCGGGAAATCTACCCTGCTGCTGCAAACCATGTGTTATCTAGCAGGCGCTATGGATGCGCTCTACTGCACGGGTGAAGAATCTTTGCAGCAGGTAGCGATGCGGGCTCAGCGTTTGGGACTGCCGACCGATCGCTTGAAAATGTTATCTGAAACCAGCGTCGAAGCGCTGGTGGCGACCGCGCAAAAGCACAAGCCGAAAGTGATGGTGGTCGATTCTATTCAGGTGATGCACCTCGCGGATATCGCCTCGGCGCCAGGGTCGGTTTCGCAGGTGCGTGAGAGCGCGGCATTTCTGACACGCTTTGCCAAGCAAACCGATACGGTGTTGTTTCTCATCGGCCATGTAACCAAAGACGGCAGTCTCGCCGGCCCCAAAGTACTGGAGCACATGATTGATTGCTCCATTCTCATTGAGGGTTCTCACGACTCTCGTTATCGCACCCTGCGTTGCAGTAAAAATCGCTTCGGTGCGGTGAACGAGTTGGGTGTGTTTGCCATGACAGAGCAGGGCTTAAAAGAGGTCAGCAACCCATCGGCTATTTTTTTGCAGCGTGGTGAAGACGTAGCCCCAGGTTCTGTGGTGATGGTGATTTGGGAGGGCACGCGACCGCTATTGGTCGAACTGCAGGCGCTGGTCGATGACAGTCATCAGGGGAACCCCAAACGGGTTGCCGTGGGCTTGGATCAAAACCGCTTGAATATGCTGTTAGCGGTACTGCATCGCCATGGGGGGCTGCTAATCGGCGACCAGGATGTGTTCGTCAATGTAGTGGGCGGGGTAAAAGTGTTCGAAACCAGCGCGGACTTAGCGTTGCTGCTGTCGATTGTTTCCAGCTTTCGTGATCGCCCCCTCAGTCCTGATCTTATGGTGTTTGGTGAGGTGGGTTTGTCGGGGGAGGTGCGCCCAGTTCCCAGTGGACAAGAACGTCTGCGCGAAGCCGCTAAACACGGTTTTAAAATGGCCATTGTGCCGCTGGCCAACGCACCAAAAGAATCACCGCCGGGCATGAAGGTAATCGCGGTGAAAAATCTGCAGCAAGCTTTAGAGGCTATCGATTAGAGGTTCTCAAATAGAGGCTGTCGAGTAGTGGCGGTCTATAGAAAAGTCATCGTGTCCGCGCGAGCCGTGTGTGAATATTCAGGCGCGCGGATCAATGCTGTTTAGTGGGGTGGTGCAAGCTGGCGTGTGAGTCTAGCTCGTTGACCCCGCGGTGGTGGTCTGCCGGCGGTGCGTACTTGTCGAGCAGGTCGCGCAGGCGTGACTGGTGATCTATGCCAGTTGCGCGGCACTCTATACCCAAGAAATGATCGCGTTGGTGGGCCAGACGACCTTGCATTTTAATTCTTTCACCGTCGTCGGTGGTGATTGATAAGATCACTTCCTCGCCTTCAATCAGCGGGTGGGGGTTGATCAGGGCCGCCAGAGCACCATTGAATGATAGGTCGATAATGCACACGGGCCATTTCTTTTTTGTGGTCATTAAGGTTGCATTGCTGCGGAAATCGACGCGTGGGAAATAACGTTTTTCACGGCCTTCGCTGACGGTCGCATTCATCTGTAACTCCTTCGTGTGAGGTATCCGCTAAGGCTCTGTACACCAAACTCTAATGCGCATTAGTGGCCTTGTGGTTTAGTTGCGCAAGCTCAGGCTAAAATCATTTCCGTGATTTCACGCTCCGCTGCTTCTGGGTCACCCAAATTAAGCTCGATCAAGCGGCGCAGGTGTCGAATGCTCTCAACATCAATGCTGGTGCAGGTGAAGCCCTGCTGCTGATCACTGCTGCGGGCGAGCGTTAACTGCATGTGTATTTTTTCGTCTTCGCCCAAGGTTATGCACCCAGAAAACGGGGTGTCGGTCTGGAAGTCGTGGTTGGTCTCGCGGTTTATTAACAAACCCTTGAGTGAGACATCAATAAGCTCACAATCCCACTGCTGCTCACCCTGAGATAATACGACACGGCTGTGAAAGTTGACGCGGCTAAAGCGGCGTCGCTCGGGTGAAGGCATAGTCAATTCCATTTTTATAAATCTGTGCCTTAAGTATAGATGCATGCTCGAGTACAGGCCACTAAGTGACCGTCCAGATAAGCTTGAACAGTTATATCTATTGGGCGTTACATCTACTTACCGGGCTTGCTAATGGTTATAAGTTTGCGGAGGCTTACTGGGAGAACGTTGCAGAGCCTAAGCCACTCATTGACTATTGGAGGTACAGCCGGTACCCTCGCGACCTTTAGAGGTGCCCCGAATTACGTAGTGGATGATGTAATTGAGGGGTTAAACGGGAAATTTGGTGAATCTACTGGTTTGCGTCTAGTTTGGCGATTCAACCAGTGGATAATTCCAGCGCTGCCCCCGCAACGGTGATTGTCATACAGAGCTCTGGCTCTTTTTCTGCCCTCCGCAGAGTGTGCAAATAGCCCGATACCGGCCTCTTAGATGACGCGTCCTTCTCCCTTGGAGAGGTTTGGCGCACAACGATAAAGCGGAGGGCTTTATCGGTGGAATCCCTTCTCGATGTGTCGTGACCGCTTTTTGTTACGCTGCAATTTTGAATATCCCGCCTGTGACCCTCCCTCAATCTTGTATGATTTGAGGAACCCAGAATGAAATCTTTTGCACTGCTGCCTTTGGTAGCCGCCGTCTCTTTATCCGCTGTTGCGGGAACACCTGTCGATGAATCCCTCGTGGTGACAGCTAATCGTATGGCCACCCCTATTTCAGAGGTCTTATCCCCGGTCAGTGTTATGACCGCCGCCGATATCGAACGCCTGAATATCTCCCAGATGTCAGAACTGCTGTCCCGTATGGCCAGCATCGAGACGCCAACCAGTGGCGGAGTGGGGACCTCCACCAGCGTATATGTGCGCGGCGGCAATACTAACCACACCCTAGTTTTGGTTGATGGTATACGTATCAACTCGGCGACGTTGGGCTCGACTGCTCTGCAACACTTAGATGTTGCCAATATTGAGCGAGTGGAGCTGGTGCGCGGGCCATCTTCTAGCCTCTATGGTGCCGATGCGGTCAGTGGTGTATTGCAGATCATCAGTAAGCAGGTCACCGGCAAGCACTTCTCAGTGTCCTCCGAGCTGGGCAGCAATGATTGGCAGAACACCGGCGTTCGATTTGGCAATGGCAATGGCACCACTCAGTGGTCCCTCGCGCTGGGTTATGAGGAGTTGGGTGGTTTTGACCGCACGACGCTGGACACTTTTCTCAACGATGACGAAGACAGCTACCGCAATACTCAGCTGAGTGGCAATCTCAGCCACCAGTGGAGTGATGTCGCTTCTAGTCGTTTCAGTGTGCAGCATAACGACGGTGAAATAGAGTCGGATAACGAGTGCCAGAATGGCGCTTACACCGAAGTGGCCTGTAAGCCTTACGCTGAGTTTAAGCAGGAGGTCTACAACCTGGATAACACTTGGCAGGTCACTGACAGCTTGTTGCTGAAAGCGCAGCTGGCCCACTCGGTTGACACCTCTAAAAACTTCGACGATGTGGCTTCATCCGCCGATGTTGCGGGTATTGATACCTTCATGATTACCCGTAAAGACACGTTTGTATTACAGGGTAACTACCGTGTAAGCGACACCTTAGCGTTGGTGCTGGGCGGGGAATACATCACCGATGAGGTAGAGTCGACAAGCGCCTACTCGAGTAAAGAGCGAGACAACAAAGCCTTTTTCGGTGTGGTGGATTACGACCTTGGTAAGCACAGTCTGCAAGTGGGTCTGCGCAACGACGACAATGAAGCGTTCGGCAACCACACCACCGAGTCCGTAGCTTGGGGTTATCAGCTGTCCGACTCCCTGCGCGTGATCGCCAGTTGGGGTACCGCCTTCCACGCGCCGACCTTTAACGACCTGTACTGGCCAGAAGATCCCTTCGGCCGCGGCAACCCAGAGCTGTCCCCAGAAGAAAGCGAAAACACTGAGTTGGCCCTGAAATACTCAGGTGAAAAGCAAACCTTCAGCGCTGCTGTTTTCAAGAACAATATTGACGGCCTGATCGAGTGGGCTGCAGTGGATGTCAATGACCCTTGGGGACAATGGCAGCCGAGCAACGTCGACAATGCACAAATTGAAGGCTTCGAGCTGGATTACGCACTTACCCTGGATAAGTTGAGCGCAACGGCTAACTACACATGGTTGGATGCGGATAATGAAAACACCGACATGCGCCTGATTAATCGCGCGCGCCGCCAGCTGAATGTTGACCTCGATTACGCGGTGGCTGCTTGGCGTTACGGTGTGAGCCTTAAGGCCCGCAGTGATTTCTATGCTGACACTAACAACACTCGTCGCTACGGCGGTTACGGTGTGGTTGATCTGCGTTCACACTACGCGCTTACCCCGCAGCTGAATTTGTCCGCCACACTGATCAACCTGTTCGACAAAGAGTTCACCGAGCGTGAAAACTTTGCCGACGCTGGTCGTGGCTTCAAGGTTGGTTTTAGTTACAGCCTCTAAGTTCGTAATTCTAAGCGGACTCTGACAACAATTGCGTACCGGTGAGTTTTTGACCGAGCAATTGTTGTAAGCTGAGATCCTCAAGGCGCTGTGGCAGGCCTTGGGGATTTTTTGCTTTTGAAGCGTCTAATAAATTATTCGATGGTTTGTGTATGCGTCGCCTAGCACCAAAAACATTATTTATTTTGCTCGGTGGACTGCTCCCTCTTTCTTTACTGTGCGGCCTCATTCTTGGTCCGCAGATTATTTTGCCTTTCGAACTGCTGACTTCTGGCGATGGTTCGGTGGTGTCCGATCGCCTCATCATCGAGCAGATTCGCCTCCCGCGAACGCTGATGGCGGGTTTGATTGGCGCGGCATTGGCCGTCGCCGGTGTGATGATGCAGGGTTTGTTTCGCAACCCGCTGGCCGACCCCTCATTAATTGGTGTGTCGAGTGGCGCCTCGGCCGGTGCCAGCTTTGTAATTGTGCTCGGTGCCGGCTGGTTAGGTTCACACGATTTATTGGGGGTATCGGCGGTGGCATTGGGCGCTTTCGCCGGTGCCGCGCTGGCAACCTATACCGTCTATCGGTTGGCGGCCCACGGCAGTGGTACATCGGTTGCCACGATGTTGTTGGCCGGCATTGCGATCAGCGCCTTGGCGGGCGCCCTGAACAGCTTCTTCAGCTTCATTGCCGATAACCACATGCTGCGCCAAATCAGCCTATGGCAGATGGGTTCCTTGAGCGGCGTAACCTGGTCACGGCTGTGGTTCGCCGTGATGGTGTTCGGTTGTGTGCTGTCTTTCTTTCCGCGTTTTAGTGGCGCATTGAACGCGCTGTTATTAGGCGAGTCTGAAGCCCGCCACTTGGGCGTGAACGTACACCGTTTAAAAATTCAGGTGATTGCACTGGTCGCTTTGACCGTCGGCACCGCCGTCGCGCTCACCGGCACCATTGCCTTTGTCGGGCTGGTGACACCGCACATTATTCGTTTACTGATTGGCCCTAATCACCGCGCGTTAATTCCTGCGTCTATGTTGGGCGGCGCTATTTTATTAATGTTGGCCGACGCATTGTCGCGTTATATCTTGGCACCGGCGGAATTGCCGATTGGTGTGGTGACAGCGTTGTTGGGCGCGCCCTTCTTTTTATCGCTGTTGAATCAGCAGCGAAAAATGCAGGGAGGCGTGTAACCGTGGTAATTGATATTCAAATCGGGGATAAGCAAACCAGCGATATTCACACAAACGAACCGTTGCTAAACCTAGCTAATGTTGAATACCGAGTGGGCGATAAAGCGCTGGTACGTCCGCTCAGTTGTGAGGTACTGGCCGGGCAAGTGAGTGTATTGCTAGGACCCAATGGCGCCGGTAAAACCACGCTGTTGAAGTTGGCCAGCGGGGAGCTAACCCCGACGGCGGGCCGAGTTCACTTTCAAGGCCGTCAGCTTGCCGAACACAGCTTAAGCGAGCGCGCACAGAGCCTCGCTGTATTGCCTCAATCCTCACCGTTAAACTTTCCGTTTTTGAGCGAAGAGGTGGTGCTGCTGGGGCGCACGCCGCACAGCACTGGTGCGCGGATGGACGCCGACATTGTCAATCAAGCCCTGTTGCTGGCCGACGCCGAGCATCTACGCTCTCAGGCTTATACACAGCTGTCTGGCGGTGAGCAGCAGCGGGTGCAGCTCGCGAGAATTTTCGCGCAGGTGTGGCAGATGCAGCCGGGCAAGGCGAACTTATTAATCTTGGATGAGCCGACATCCGCCTTGGATTTTGCCCACCAGAGGCTAATTTTACAGGCGCTGCGCGATAAAGCCGATCAAGGCTGCGGCGTGTTGTTGGCCCTACACGATTTAAACTTGGCTGCGGCCTTCGCCGATCAAGTGTTGCTCATGGACAAAGGCGTCTTGCGCGCTTACGGTTCGGTGGCTGAGGTATTACAACCGCCGCTGTTGAGTGAGGTCTTTGGTTTGGAATTTTACCGCATGGACCACCCCGGCACAGGTAAACCACTGTTGGTGTATTAATGCCTGCGTTTTTGCGGGCAGGCCTTTATGACGCGTCGATGTTAGAATGCGCTCCTGTGTGTATTGGTATTAACGGTGTTTAAAATGCGTTTATCCCCCTTGCTGTTCTCTTTTCTTAGCCTCGGCTTAGCGCTGTTTTCAGTGGCTGGCCATGCCGTAACTGTCATTGATGATCTGGGCCGCAGCGTCACCCTGGAAAAACCCGCACAACGTATTGTGGCGCTCGCGCCCCACATTGTAGAGATGGTCTACGCCGTGGGCGCGGGGGATAAACTTGTGGGCGCGGTAAGCTACAGTGATTACCCCGAGGCGGCTAAGGCATTGCCGCAGGTCGGCACCTATAAAGATTTCAGTGTCGAGAGCATTCTGCGTTTAAAACCCGACGTCGTGCTGGCGTGGAGTTCTGGTAATGGCGCCGCCAAGCCCGAACAGCTGGCCAGTTTGGGTTTGCCGGTCTACTACTCAGAACCCAAAAGCCTAGGGGGTATTGGTTTGGCGCTGGAGAAAATTGGTCGTCTTACCGGCGCGCCCGGCGCACAAGCTGCACGCCAAAGCTTTGATGACACCTTGCTAGCCCTACGCCAGCAGTACAGTAAGCAAACGCCGGTGTCGGTGTTTTATCAGGTGTGGAACAAACCTCTGCAAACACTCAACGGCGAGCACGTCATCTCCGATGTGATGGCGCTGTGCGGGGGGCGTAATATTTTCGCCGGGGCGGCGGCCCTAGCGCCGCAGGTCAGTGTGGAGTCCATTTTGCGCGCCAACCCACAGGTGATCATCGCCAGTGGCATGGGCGAGTCACGCCCCGAGTGGTTGGACGAATGGCGCAGTTGGCCCCAGCTAACCGCCGTGGCGCAGCAGCAGTTGTACTTTATTCCGCCCGACTTCATCCAACGCCATACGCCGCGTATTTTGATGGGCGCCAAGATGATGTGCGAACAACTGCACCAGGCGCGTAAAGCGTATGCACTTTAGTCAGTAGGGTTTATAACCTCAACAATCTATAACCGCGAACCCTGTAGATCATTGAACAAGTAAGGTATTTTAAGGTGCGCCACACAGGGCTGCGCCTTAGCTGTATTGATTCATAACCGAGAAGTGATGTTGTATGTCTGACGAGTTTTCGCCCGAGTTAAAAGAGGGTGTGTACCAAGCCATCTTTAAGCGCCGCGACATGCGCCATTTTTCCGCTGGCGAAACCGTCGACACGGCGGTGCTGGAGCGCCTATTGGCCGCCGCGCACGCAGCGCCGAGTGTTGGTCTTATGCAGCCGTGGCGGTTTATTCGAATCGTCTCCAGCGAGAAGCGACAATCGCTGCATCAGCTGGTCGAGAACGAACGCATTGCCACCGCCCACGCCATGGGCGAGCGCGAAGAAGCGTTTATGCGACTTAAGGTGCAGGGCATTCTTGATTGCGCCGAGGTGTTTGTCGTCAGCCTGATGAGCAACCGCGAGCAACACATTTTTGGCCGTCGCACCATGCCAGAAATGGATTTGGCCTCGGCCTCCTGCGCGATTCAAAATATGTGGCTGGCCGCCCGCGCCGAAGGTTTGGGCATGGGCTGGGTATCGCTGTTTGATCAACAAGCGCTGCGCGTTGCTTTGGCTATGCCTGAAGACGCCGCGCCGATTGCTATCCTCTGCCTAGGGCCTGTGGATAAGTTTTACGACAAACCCATGCTGGTGCAAGAGGGCTGGGCAAAGCAGGGCAAGCTGGAAAACTACACAATGGAAGATGGCTGGGATATCGACAAGGCCAACGCCGCGCAAAAGCAGTGGGATGAGAAAAAGCGGAGTGAAGAGTCAAGGGATGAGAAATAGAAAGAGGGAGCAATAGCAGAGGAGAGAAACAGAGGGATAAAAGCCGCGAGCTTATGACGCTGGCGCGATCAATAGTGTGTAGCCTGAAACGCGGTCGATAACCCGCACTGCACACCATTGACCGCTATCGCTTAAAGTCCTGGGATACCAATCGGACCAGGCAGGTCAGGAATACCCAAACACCCCGTCAGGGTCAGGCCAATAATCATTAATAAACTGATGGTGATTGCGCGCATGCTACAACTCTCTTTTTATCATTATTAAGCAGCCGTTCGGCAACTCCAAGTCAGAAGTGTATCACTGTAGCAGCGCACGTCGTGAATCATCACGCGCTTTGTCACCCTTACAGAAATCATATATCTTACCAATCACTGAGTTAGGGGAATCGGCCGGATCCGTAGTCGAAATCGGTTATTTAACCTTTGGGTTGCTAAACGCGCAGGCTCGTTTTGTTTTGAATGGATTCAGATATCTCTTAAAAATCTCTGCTCTTTTAATGCAGTTCAACTGCGCATAAATGATGGCTGTATCGCAAAGTGTGTGCGATATACAAATGTTAGGCGTTCATGATGAGAGAACCACAGGTAGTAACCAATCTCGTACTTTACGATGGAGAGAAGATACTTTGCCAATGTGGTTTTCAAAGCCTTAAGGATAGCGCTACCAACACTTTCCGTTCTACGGATGGGTGCGATCTGAAAGTCACACATTTTTACAAGGATACAACTTGTACTGTAGAGGTTCTATACCAGAAAAATGACCATACAATATATTCGCTCGATTTAGATATCCCTATCAATCGTACTAAGCTGAAATGGAAGAAAACTAAGTTGGGAGTGTATTATAAGCTATGTTATCGCAGTGGACTTGAGCCAACAGCCTAACAAGGCGCAGCAACCGCTCACATTAGTTGCCGGGACGTCCAAAACACTGTGCTTATTTGGCAGTCCTTGTGCGCGGCGTTAACTAAGCGTTACGCCAAGCCGTTCTGATACGGTTCTCATTATTTTTTCTGGTTCAATAAACTCGGTCTTTCCTTTCGCCCAAAATGCATAGGTCTTGTGAAGCACTTTTAAGCTCATAGGCAATCTTACAGGGCGTTGAAAAACACCATGCAACTCGCGATTAATAGAGTGGCTTCGATCACTTCAATACTGGCGCCGAGGGTGTCGCCTGTGTGGCCACCTAGGCGAACGAGCATTAATTTCCTCAGTCCCCACAGCACTATTGCGCAGGTGACTAGGGTAACCAGTGCACCAGTTGCCCCGCTGAAGATAAACGCTACAAGCAGAGTTAGAAGCGCGGAGACTTTTAGCGCGTTGCGCGACGCGTGTTCAATAAAGTATTGCGCCAGTCCTGTGGGGTTAACGGTGGATGTGGTTAAAAACAACAGCAAGGGTGCGGCGCGGCCAATCAACGGCGCCAACAGCAGCGGCATAAATTGCTGTTGTTCTATCAGGTAACTGAGGGCACTGATTTTTGCGATCAGCATCAGGCCAACGATCATCACCGCTGCGCTGCCACAGCGTGGGTCTTTCATTATCGCCAGCAGCTTGTCGCCTTGGGCGCCGGAGAGCCAACCGTCGGCGCTGTCGGCCAGGCCATCAATGTGTAAACCGCCGCTGCACAGTACCCAAACTATAAGCACCAGGGCCGCGTTGATGGCGGGTGGCAATACAAAGTGCAAACCCCAGGCGCAGAGCGAGACGATGGCGCCGATGACAAAACCCACCCACGGGAACATCGGCAGGGCGCGGCCGGAATCTTCTGGGCTGATCTCATCGAGCTTGGGCATGGGCAAACGCGTGAGAAAAATAAACGCAGTGATCAGGGCGCGTACTTGGGGACGAATAATTATTGTCTTTAACATGTGGTGTGATTTTCGTTAGGCGCTGAGGGCCGCAACGGCTTCGCCGCTCGCGTCCATCATGCCGTGGTTGTAGAACAGTATTTCAATCTCATGGATGCATTCATCACGGATTAAAAATCGGGTGGCAATGAGCGCGGGTTGTTCACTGATGCTCAGGCGCTGCTTGTAAAATACGCAGGCTTGCTCGCCCTCGACCGTCCAGTTGAGGTCAAAGCATTCGAGTACTAGGTCATACACAGGGCTGTTTAATAGCTCGCGCAGGTGCGCCGCGCTGCGGCCAGTGTTCATGCCCAGCTCAAAGCGTTGGCAGTTCTCGGCGAACGTGATGGCTTCGGGTTGCTGCTCAACCAGACCTTTAAAGATATACGTTTCGGCGATGGCGATGGTGGTTTCGCGTGTTGTCATCCGTGGCTCCTAATATTCCGTGTCGTCTTCTGGGGGCGCTTTACTCAACAGCAGCTTGGCACCCAACAGCGTCAGGATCAATAAAGCGCCGAGGCCAATGATGCCCCATACGCTGTCGATCAGCTTATGACCGCTCCAGCGCAGGTAGTGAATGTCGTAGAGGGCATCGATCACCGCGCGATCGGGGCCGTGTTGGCTCAGGTTTAGGGTTGACCAATCTAAGTGCAGTTCTACTTGGGTGTTGGTGCGGTAGCGCTGGCCATCAAAGCTGACCGTTTGGCCGTAGCGCTCTGGATTGATGACGATGGCGTCTTCTAATAAGCGGATGATGTCTGCGTGCTTAGGCGTCGGGCGGGGTTGCTGGGTTTTGGGGTGCAGTTGTTGCCAGCCGCCTTGGCTGCGAATTAACAGGTGTTTGCCGAGCGCGGTTCTCAGCACTCGGTATTCAAACCAAGCGGGGTGCAGGGTGATTTCAGGTTGCTGGGCAATGGCATAGCTGCGTACATTGAGTGGCGTATAAGCGTCGCCATAACCCGGTTTGAATAAGAATATGGCGCCTGTGATAGTCCAACCCAGCAGGGGCAAAAGCAGTAACGCCCCCAGCCATTTGTGGATACTTTTATATTTTTTAATTTTCAAAACGCTCATTGCTGGTCAGTCTGGCTGTGGATAACTTTTGTGGGGGAAAATGTTGCTTGGTTTAACCGCCGTGAAAAACCAACTGCGACCAGTCGTCGTGGCCGGCTTGGTGGTGAATCTGAATGCGGCTGACACAGCCGTAGGGCACGCTGAGTTTTGGTAGCGCACTGCTGGGCATGCTTAACAGCTTTGCAATGAGCACACGGATAACACCGCCATGGCACACCAGCAATACCGACTCACCTTTATGCTGTTGCAGCAATTGTTGCCAGGCGGCGGTTAAGCGCGCTTCAAAGTCCAATAACGTTTCGCCATTGGGCGGTGTAAACACGGCCGGGTTTTGCCAGAAGGCTTCCACGCGCTCGCCTTCTTCGGCAAAAACATCGTCGGTTAAGCGGCCGTCCCAGTCGCCGAAATCCATTTCTTGAAACGCGGCGTCCGTGCGCAGATGCAGGTGAAGTCTGTTGGCCAGCGATTCAGAAAAGCCAGCGCAGCGACTCAGCGGCGAGCTGATAATACGCTGCCAGTTTGTTGCGTTTGTTGACACGGACTTTTTTTGTGCTGTGACGGCTTGCTCTGATTGAAGCTTGTCCACGGCGTTTTGCATTTGTCGCCAACCGCTGTCCGTTAGCGCACTGTCGGTACGGCCACGAAAAATGTGCCCGCCTTGGCATTCGCCGTGGCGCAGCAGATCAATGGTGGTCACCTGATAGTCGTTGGCCATGTTATGACTCAACCTGGCCGTCCACACTGGCGTCGGCAAAAGTCGCCATGTTGTTGTGCAGGGCGCAGGCTAAACGAAGCAGAGGAATGGTCATCGCCGCGCCGCTGCCTTCACCCAAACGCATGTCCAGTTGCAGCAGTGGCGGTTGATCCCAGTGGGCGACTAATTGTTGATGACCGGGTTCTGCCGATGCATGGCTGAGTATCAGCCATGGGCTGACGCCAGGATTG
>Ga0105359_10000799_pt1 | contig 26312 bp, 26 predicted proteins | sample GOMGulsemesocosm_6_FD_83659 | JGI IMG/M metagenome (GOLD analysis project Ga0105359, IMG submission 83659) | Methane-oxidizing microbial communities from mesocosms in the Gulf of Mexico - GOM8C Gulf of Mexico | ecosystem: Environmental > Aquatic > Marine > Cold seeps | place: Gulf of Mexico...
CTTTTGTTTTTTTAAGACTTCTTAAAAGAAGTGAGCATAAAATAATTGGTGCAGTTAAATTTACATCAATTAATTCTTTTATTTTTGATACTGATATTTCTTCATGAGGTTTAAAGATTCCAAAACCTGCACAATTTACTAAAACAGATATATCTTTTGTTTTCAAAAGCTCTTTAATTTCTTTTTCCAAGGATGCACTGTCTTGTAATCTTGAGGTTAAACGAATAATTTCATAGTTGTTTTTCTCTAAGGCTAAACATATTTCTTTGCCAATCCCAGAGCTATAACCAGTAACCAGTGCTGTCATTTTAAGCCTTCTTTTTATAATAAATTAAAACAATTATACTTAAAATAAACAGTAATAAATAAATAATATACGAAAGATATTCTTTTATTAAGTCTTGATTATCCCCTATATAATAACCTAAGAGAGTAAGAATCACAACCCAAATACTAGCACCTAGTGTAGTATAAAAACAAAAAGTAAAAAGATTCATACGAGCAAGTCCAGCAGGAAATGAAATAAGCTGTCTGATTCCAGGGATTAGTCTTCCAGTAAACGTAGAGATATGTCCATGATTTACAAAAAAATCTTCCATTTTAATTATAGTAGCTTCACTAATAAAAGCATATTTACCAAAACGTATTAATAAAACACGTCCTAATTTTAATGCGAGATAATAATTGAATAATGCCCCTGCTAAACTTCCTGAAATTCCACAAAATAAAACAGCTGCCATATTCATTTCACCCTTGTAAACCAAATAACCAGCTGGTACCATTACAATTTCAGAAGGAAAAGGGAAAAAGGTACTTTCTAAAAACATCATAAGAAAGATTCCAGCATAACCAAAACTAGAAACAATATCTACAATATAAAGAGCTATATCATGTAACATTCAAAGCCTTGATTTTAGAATAATACGAGGTTTTCATTCTATCTTCCATATCATCATTTGTTGCATACTCATAACCAAATACTTCTTTCCATAAAGTATGATCTTCCATACATAAATAAAAATAGACATCCTCATGCCAAGCTTTAAATGAATCATAAGCATGTTTAAACATTTCTCTTTTTACAGCTAAGGAATAAGATGCTTTTCCGTTTGCATTTTCAAAAGGCATTTGCAAAATCTTTGTTTTAAAAGAGCGAGCTTGAATCTTTTTCATTACAGGCTTAATAAAAGTAAGTGTTCCAAAAGATACTAAAACAACTTTTTTAGAATCAAACATATCAACCACACGTTTGTATACTTCCCCATACTCTTCTAAATAATTTTCATATTGAACAATAGGATGAAAATGAAAACCAATCAGTACATTTTTATCACTTAAGGCTTTTGCAGCAGCCAGTCGTTTATCCAAACTTGCTGTTAAATGTTCTTCATTGGTGATAATAGTTGGAGTACTTAAAGACCAAGTACATATGATATTTTTGGGAACATCATTTTCTAAAAAATATTTAATATTATTGGATTTTGTTTTAAATTCTAAAATTACGTTGGGATTTGCTCGTGCAAAATCAAAAAGTGCATCTAGAATACCTTCTTTATTTCCCCACATTAATGAATCAGAACTCTGACCTGTTCCTATGTGGTAAGTTTTAGAGGGATCTAGTTTAAGTGAAAGCAAATTCTTTTTAAAATTCTCATCAAAACCAATTTTATTTTGATTGTAAAAAGATTGAATAGAACAATACGAACAATCAAAACCACAGGATTGCACTGCATCAAGGGTCATTAAATTACAGCATCTTGTACCTGAGCTTGCTACTGGACAAGCACCAAGTGCTGATGTATCGCTTTTAAATTTTGTAAAAGATACTTTTCTTATATCTTTTTTATACAAGTCTTTTGAAAAATTACTGTAAGAATTTGGTTTGTTTTTCAAGGCTGTCCAAACACCACGGATATGATTAAAGGCTTCTTTTTTTGATGAATATTCATCTTTAAAAATGTTAACAATATTGTCTTCATTCCATAAAACAAAATCAATTGAAAAATCAATAATTTGTTTTAATTCTTGATAAGAGAATTGGTATTCTAAGAATTTTTCTTTTACAAACGTTTGGTTGTCTAAACTTAGATTTTTGTAATTTGTTTTTAAAATATGTTCATTAAATTTATTTAAACTCATAGTAGGTGTTTCCATTCTTTAAAGGTATTTTGTATCAATTGTATTACAAAAGATTTTTTAGGTATTTGTTCTTCTAAATGATCAGAGACCACTTTTATTATATATATTTCTTCTAAGAAAGAAGAAACTATTTCTTCAAAATATTGGCATTCCATATCCACAAGAATTGAAGAAATTTGATTTTTATTGGTACATAGTGTATCTAATGTTGTAATACTTGCATGGCTTAAGTTTTCAAGTTTTTTATTCGTACAGAAAAGACTTCCAATTTTTATATTTTTATCACTGCATCCTGCAATACCTAAATTAATAGCTTTTGAGATTTGATAGTTTTTAAATATATATTCTAAAGTATTTTGTGTATTAATTTTTCCTATACCAGAAATCACTATTAGAAGTGTATCATTTGTATATATCTTAATATGAGTTGCTTGGTTTGTATTTGTTCTATGCTGTGATAGTTTGTAGTAATTGATAAGTGCCTGTGCCTCACAAAGTAAGGCACAGTGAATTAATGTTTTAAACATTAAAAGTTTGTTAAGACTAAGCCTTAACAGTCTTTTTTAATTCTTTAATTCTAGCAGCTTTACCAGTTAATCCTCTTAGGAAATGTAACTTAGCTCTTCTAACTCTACCTCTTCTTAGTACTTCAAAAGTTTTGATTGAATCAGAGTATAATGGGAATATTCTTTCAACACCAACTTGATTAGCACCAATTTTTCTTACTGTGAATGTTGCTGCCGTACCTTCTGCATGTCTAGCAATAACTATACCTTCAAAAGACTGAACTCTTTTTTTAGTCCCTTCTTTAATTTCTATACCAAGTCTAACTGTATCTCCAGCTCTAAACTGAGGGATTTCTTTAGACTCCATTTGTGCTGCTTCAAAGCTTGCAATATATCTGTTTTTCATTTCTTTTCCTTATTAGGTCTGTAATATCTTGTTCTACAAATAGACATTTTTAATTTTAAGTCGTGAATTTTACTATGATTTCCCTTTAAGAATTCTTTAGTGACACTTAAATTTTGGAAATTTTCAGGTTTCGCAAAAGATGGCGCTTCTAAAAGATTGTTCTCATAAGACTCCATATCCAAAGATTGGGCATTTCCAAGTACTCCTTGAACATTTCTGGATATCGCATCTGCCATAACTAAAGATGGTAATTCTCCTCCTGTTAAAACATATTCCCCAATACAAAATACTTCATCGGCATATTTTTCAATAACTCGCTCATCAATTCCTTCATATCTTCCAGAAACAAATACAATATTTTTTTTCTTTGCTAGTCTTTTTGCATCGTTTTGTTTAAAGGCTTTTGCAGCAGCTAAAGGAAAAATAATATAGGCATCTTCATTCTTAGCTTTTATCTCATCAAGACAATCAAATAAAGGCTGACAAGTCATTAACATCCCTGCTCCGCCACTTATCATTTGTTTGTCCACTTTTTGATGTTTATTCGTTGTATGAGCTCTGGGATCATAAAATTCATAAGATATAAAATTTGATTCAATGGCTCTTTTTAAAATAGAATCTTGAAAATAGAACTCTATTAAATTAGAAAACAAAGTAACAAAAGTAAATTTCATTTTTTTCCTTGTACATTATTCAATACAAAATTCTTTTTAATGATTATATTAAGAAAATATTTTAGTGAATAATTGAAAGTTTCTTTCTTTAGTAAATTTTAGCTAGAATATATCCCAAAATTTCTATAAAGATATGACATGATAACATTAACTGACATAAAACAAGCAAAAGAAAAATTAGAAGGAATAATCAATAAAACTTCTATTACTTATGCTCCATTCTTAAGCGAAGACTCAAAAGGTCAAGTTTACTTAAAAAAAGAGAATTTACAATTAACGGGTTCTTTTAAATTAAGAGGTGCCTTTAATAAAATTTCTACTCTAAGCCAAGAAGAAAAAGACGCAGGTGTAGTTGCAGCTAGTGCTGGAAATCATGCACAAGGTTTATCTTATGCTGCTAAACATTTTGGTGTAAAAGCTACTATTTATATGCCTGAGTCAACTCCTCTTACTAAAGTATCAGGAGTTAAACTTTATGGTGCGACTGTTGTTTTAGAAGGTGCTAACTATGATGAAGCCTATGAAGCAGCAAAAACATTTTCAAATAAACATAAGCAGCCTTTTATTCATCCTTTCGCTGATGATAAAGTTATTGCAGGACAAGGAACACTTGGACTTGAAATTCTTGATCAATGTGAAAATGTAGAAGAAATACTTGTTCCTATTGGTGGAGGAGGATTAATTGCAGGAATTGCAATAGCTGCCAAAAGTATTAATCCTGACATTAAAATAATTGGAGTAGTTGCAACTGGTGCACGTGCAATGAAAGAATCTTTTGAAGCAAAATTACCTATTGATTCAAAAAGTGTTAAAACAATAGCAGATGGAATAGCAGTACGATGTGTTATGCCAAAAAACTTAGATTATGCCTTAGAATATGTGGATGAGATTGTTGAAGTTGGTGAGCAAGAAATTGCCAATGCTATTTTATTTTTACTAGAACGCCATAAACTTGTTGTTGAAGGTGCTGGGGCAGTTACGGTTGCTGCTATTATGCATAATAAAATTGATATTGAAAATAAAAAAGTCTGTGCTTTAGTAAGTGGTGGTAATATTGATGTTACTATGCTTTCTTTAATTATTGAAAAAGGTTTGGTTAAGTCGTACAGAAAATTAAATCTATTAGTAACATTAATGGATAAACCTGGTGCATTAATGGACATTACAGATGTGTTTACACAATGTGATGCCAATATTGTGCAAATTGACTTTGATAGAAATTCTGTAGAAATTGATTTTGGAGAAGCCTATGTAACTATTGCTTTAGAAACAAAAGGTCCTGATCATCAAAAAGAAATCAAAGAACATTTAAAAAAGAATGGATACAAATTTAAACAAATATAAGTTTTTGCTTAATGATTTATAAGATATTTAGCATAATGTCATTATAATACGTGAAATAATTAATAAATAGAAACAACAAAATAAAGGAAGACAATGGAAGGAAGACTATTTACGTTCTTAGGTGCTATTGGTGGGCATGGTCAAGAATGGATAATCTTATCGCACTACGCATTAGTAATTGCTATTATCGTTTTATTAGTAAGAGCTGCGACAAGTAAGATACAATTGGTACCAACAGGTTCTCAAAATGTAATGGAAGCATACATCACAGGTATTATTGCTATGGGTACAGATAGTATGGGTGAGAAAAATGCTAGAAGATATTTACCATTAATTGGTTCATTAGCACTTGTAATTTTTCTATCAAATATGATGGGAGTTATTCCAGGTTTTGAATCTCCAACTTCAAATATCAACTTTACTGCTGCATTAGCAATTATGGTATTTGTATACTATAACTATGTAGGTATTAAATTAAATGGTTTTGTTAATTACTTCAAACACTTTATGGGTCCTATGCCTATATTAGCTCCTTTGATGTTTCCAATCGAGATTATTTCTCACTTCTCAAGAATCATATCTTTAGCATTTAGATTATTTGGTTCAGTAAGAGGGGATGATATGTTCTTAATGGTATTATTAATGTTAGTTCCTTGGATCGTGCCTTTACCTGGGTTTTTCTTATTAACAGCATTTGGTGTACTTCAAGCCTTTATTTTTGCGATGTTAACGTATGTTTATATTGCAGGTTCAGTTATGATGGCTGAAGAAGATCACTAAGTATTAGTATCAAAACAAAAAAGGGGAAACAGCAATGTTTCCCCTTTTTTTATGCAAAAAAATTATTACTTTACTTTTTTATTTATAAATAAGTATTTTATACTGTTATTTTTATCTTTATTTTGGTAAGATATTTTTTACCAAAATAAAGATAAAAATGACAAGCTTCTTTTCAAACTTAAGTTTAAGGCTAAAAAGTACTATTATCTTAGCAAGTATTTTAACTGTAATATTGTTGGCTTTCAATATTTTCTCTATGAGAAGTTCAGAAAATCTCATTACAAAACAAATATACTCTCAACTAAAAGTTCAACTGCACCAAGTTAATCAGACACTAGAAACCTTCGACGGTTTATTAAAAGATGTTGCAAACAGTTTATATGGAGCTTTTGAGAATCAATTTAGTGATATTAGCTTAGATACGAATAAAAGTATCTTAGTAAATAATGTACCTACACCAGAAATAACTTCACAAGGTGTAGTCTTGAATAATAATTTTGATTATGTAGATAATTACACAAAATTAAAAGGCTCTACTGCTACGGTTTTTGCAAGAGTAGGAGATGATTTTATAAGAGTAAGTACTTCTTTAAAAAGACATGATGGCTCAAGAACATTAGGTACTTACTTAGGTAAAAAATCACCTGCTTATGCTCCTATTATGCAAGGTAAGAAATATTTCGGAACGGCTTATTTATTTGGGGAACACTATATGGCAGTATATAATCCCATCATGAAAAACAATGAAGTCATTGGAATTTTATATGTTGGATATAACTATACGCAAAGTTTTTCTACGCTTATTCAAAGACTTAAAGATATAAAAATTGGGAAAAGTGGTTATTTATATATTTTAAGTACCAAAGAAAAAAACTTAGGTACATTAATTTTACATCCTACTAAAGAGGGTAAAAACATTATAAACCTAAGTGATATTAATGGCAAAGAATATATAAAAGATTTATACAAAAAAACACAGGGTCAAGACTCTTATATTTGGACAGATTCAAAGGGTGAGCGTTTTCATAAAACAGTTTTACATGAAAACTATGAAGATAGAAAATGGAAGTTAGTTTTAGGAAGTACCCAAGAAGATTTTTTAATGGAAAGCAATGAATTCTCCATGCTCTTATTAATACTTAGCATTGCATCAATCTTTTTAATTGTTTTATGTATTTATTTAGTAATAAAAACCTTAGTCATTAATCCTATGAATAACTTACAGCATGGATTAGTAGATTTTTTTGATTTTCTAAATAATAAAAAAGACGATACTTCTTTAATTACTGTTAAAAACAATGATGAGATAGGACAAATGGCCTCACTTATAAACAAGAATATTTCGCAAATAAAAGAAAACATTTCAATCGATAATATCTTAATAAAAGATACAGTCTTAGTAGCATCCAAAGTAAAAGAAGGTTATTTAGAGAAGCGTATTAAAGCAAAATCAAACAATAAAGAATTAAATGAATTAAAAAACGTAGTTAATTCGATGTTAGATGGGATATCTAATAATATAAAAAACGTCCAAGAAGTTCTATCATCTTATGCATCATATAATTATACAAACTCTGTATCCACACATGATATTCATGCAGATATAAAAAAACTCTATGAGGATGTAAATACACTTGGAACGTCCACAACTTCCATGTTACAAGTTAATTTGGCAAATGGAAACAAATTAAAAGACAATTCTAAAAGTCTTAAAGATATTACAAATACTTTAAATACCTCAAGTGCAACTCAAGCTTCTTCTTTAGAAGAAACATCTGCTTCAATAGAAGAGCTGTCTTCTAATATGACAAACAACGAAAACAATATGTCAAATATGTCTAATAATTCAAATATTTTACAAGATTCAATAATAAAAGGACAAGAACTAGCAACAAAAACGCTTAGTTCTATGGATGCAATTAATAAACAAACTGACTCAATAGCACAAGCCATAGTTATTATTGACCAAATTGCATTTCAAACCAATATCCTATCTCTTAATGCAGCAGTTGAAGCAGCAACGGCAGGAGAAGCAGGAAAAGGTTTTGCAGTAGTGGCACAAGAAGTAAGAAACTTGGCAAGTAGATCAGCACAAGCGGCCAAGGAAATCAAGGAATTAGTAGAAAATGCGACAATAAAAGCCAATGAAGGAAAAAATATTGCAACTGAAATGATTGAAGGCTATGAAGATTTAAATAAAAATGTAGAACAAAATACGCAAATGATTTCAGAAGTAACTTATAACTTTAAAGAACAAGTATCTGGAATAGCTCAAATTAATGATACGATTTCTCGTTTAGATAATATGACACAAGAAAATGCATCTATTGCACAAAAAGCAAATAAGTTAGCAAATATTACAGATGAAATTGCCAGTAAAATAGTTGAAGATAGCCTTGAAAAAGAGTTTGAAGGAAAAAATACTTAAATAAGAGTTTTCTCTTATTTAAGTACTTTTAACACTTTTTTAGTTCTTAGATATTATACTTCCAAATATACGTAAAAAGGCAAAAAGTGAAATCATACTTAATAACGGATCCTAAGTATTACAAAGAAACAAAAGAAATTTTTAAAAAGAACCTCTTAAATGTTTTGTCCAAACATAAACCTGACTTTATATGTTTTAGGGACAAAACAAGCAAAGATTATGAAAACCTAGCGAAGACATTTATTACTGTTTGTAAAGCTTCTGAAATAACAAATATCTTATTGAATCAAGAGTATCTACTTGCTCATAAACTAAATGCAAGTGGAGTACATTTAACATCAAAACAATTCAAGAAGATAAAAGAAGCAAAAAAATTAGGATTATATGTCATTATTTCTTGCCATAATGAAGAAGATATTAAACAAGCAATCTTGCATAAAGCAGATGCTATTTCATTCTCTCCTATTTTTGATACTCCTAATAAAGGAGAAGCAAAAGGAATAGAAGAATTGATGCGTATTTGTAATACTTATGAAATCAAGGTTTTTGCGCTTGGTGGAATTATTGAAGCAAAGCATCTTAAAGAAATAAATAAAAGTAAAGCCTATGGTTTTGCTTCTATTAGATACTTTCTTTAAAAAGTTTCTTTTATTTTTGCTCCATTTTCATTTAAATAAATAATGTAGGTTTTAATATTTTTTGTTTTAAAAATATCTGCAATTGCTTTTTTATAATATGAAACTTGAACCTCATGCTCGTGTAATTCATCTTTTGTTGTTTTATAATCACAAATAATAAACCCATCGTTTTTATATAAAAGTAAATCCAATATCTTAATCTCATTTTTATACATTACCGCTTGTTCTGCTATAAACCTACCCTCTTTTAGTAAAGAGATGAAAAGATCATTCTCAAGTAAGTGCTTGATTCTTTTATGTATTGATATAAAATCAGCAGTGCTTAAATAATTCATATATCTACTTTTAGTTAATTTAAGCGCATAAGAAAGAGAATCTAAGGCAAAATCCTTCATCATTTCAAGGGTATAATGCGTTGCTAGTCCAAAATATTTGGCATGCAAAGTATAAGAAGTATCTTTTTCTTTTTTGATTTGTTTTTCTTGTTTTCCTAAATCAAGTGCCGTATAATCAATTGGTATAATTTTTTCTTTGGCTTTTGGAATTATTTCTTTGCTAAAAAGATTGCCATTTTGATAAGCTTCTAAATTAAGTAAATCAAAAACAGATGTTTCGTCTTTTTTAAAAATAATCAGATTGCTTTTAGCACGTGTAATTGCTACATATAAGATATTTAATTCATCATCACGTGAGAGTGCTTTTTCTTTTAAGAGTGCATTTTTATATTCTTCATTATAGTGTTCAAAATTAGGAATTTTGTAATAAATATTTTTTAAAGCCACATCTTCATATTCAAACAATAAAGAAGACCTATCTATATTTTTTCTTTTAATTCTGTCTAATAAAAGTACGGTGTCAAACTCTAAACCCTTGGATTTAAAAATAGTAAGTATTTGTAAACCATGTTGTTCTTTATTTTCAATACTACTTTCAAGTTTATCCACTTCATATACAAAAGAGACGATATTTGAATAAGATTTACTTAAATCAATTAGTTTAATAACATTATCGTCTATTAGTTTTAAATATTTTGCAACATACATTAAATTTTTGCTTAGATTGTTTTGAATATCTATGTTGATATTTAATTCTTCTAAAGGCTTTTTTCCAACTAATGCATGTAAATTCTCTTTATAAATATCTTCTTTAAAATACAAATATTTTATAGCATTAATCAAAGCTTTTACATTTTCTTGATTCTTCAATCGTGAAGTCATTTCTGTTGAAATCTTAAGATGAGGAAATTTTTCACTTAAATAAGAATATAAGGATAAAACATCTGCATTGGTATACGTAAGAATAGCTACATCATTAATATCCACACCATTTTGCAATAAATAAGATATTTTGGATGCCACATTTATAAACTTCTCATCTTCTTTTAAAGCAGTATCAATAAAAACTTCAACATAGCCCTCTTTATTTATAGATTCTTGTTTTGAGTATTCATAGTTATGTACTTTAAGAAAAATATCATTCACAAAAGAAACGATGTTTTCTTTTGAACGGTAATTGGTATTAAGCGTATCATTGTCAATAAGAGGAAAAGTATTGCTTAAGTGATCAAAAAGTTCTCTTCGTCCACCTCTGAATCTATATATACTTTGTTTTGTATCTCCTACATAAAAAAAACTTTTTTCACTGGAGCTGGAACCTGATAATATTTCATTAATTAAAGGCTCTAGTATTTTGTACTGTAACGTAGATGTATCTTGAAACTCATCTATCATCATATGCTTGTATTTAGCATCCAATCTAAAATACAAAAAATCTTTATCAATTTTATTTTGCAATAAATCATAAACTAAATTTGAAATATCATTAAATTCCAAATAGTTTTTTTCTTTGTTATAGGATTTTTTGAAGTTTACAAACATGTGATACAAACGCAATAAATTACCCAAAGAATACGTAGATTTTAATTTGAAATAAATTTCTAATTGTTCTTTTAAAAGCGTGAAATTATTTTCTATAATATCATTACAGCATTTTTTAAAATAAGAATATTCTTTTGCTGCACTTTTATTTAACCATGTTTTTTTAAGCAATTCATTAAAGTTTACAAAATCAACTGCTTTTTTTGCAGAATTAGAAGCAAGAGAAGAATCAAGAACTTGTTCTTTAATGATATATGCATATTTCATTAACGATTCTTTTTGTGCAAAGATTAATTCTTTTTCTATATTTATAGTATTAAAGTCTTCATTTTTTTCATACAATACTTTAAATAAATCAAAAATTGAATGGTATTTTTTATTCTCAAAATGTGAAAAATCAAGAAGAAGTGAAAATTCTTTTTCATCTAAAGAATTTAATAATTTTAAAGAGATATCATCTAAATCATCTTCTTTAATATCAAAATCATCACTAATTCCTATATACCCACAAAATTCACGCAAAATTTTATTCACAAACTTATCTATTGTATAAATAGAGAGTTCTGAGTTTCGGAACTTTTTTAATAAAATATTCTTTTTATTTAAAATTACTTGTTTTTGTAGCCCAGATTCTTTAATTATATTGTCTAAATATATTTCATCATCACCTAAAGTAAGTAAAGTATTATATATTCGCTCACTCATTTCACTGGCTGCTTTATTTGTAAAAGTAAGGGTTAGAATTTCATTTGGTTTTGCATCTAAAAGCAATAAAGTAATATATCGAACTGTTAATGCAAATGTTTTACCAGAACCTGCGCTGGCTTTTAAGGCTAAAAATTGTTTCATAAATGTATTCTACTAAAAAACAAATTAGAAGCTATTTTAGTAGAGTAAAATAATAATAAAATATGCCTTAGGGCTTAGAAAGTATAATTTAAGTACAATGTCAAATTATTAAAGATTAAAGAAGATATTAATATGCAAAAAAAACTTAAAAAAATTGACACCTTACTTGATGCAATTCCTCATATTAAAAAATTTTATGGCAAAACTATTGTTATAAAATATGGAGGTTCAGCACAAACTTCTCCTGAACTACAAGAGAAGTTTGCTGAAGATATTGTATTATTAAAACTAGTAGGAATGAACCCTGTTATTGTACATGGCGGTGGTGCAAGGATTTCTGAACTTTTAGAACAACTTGATATTAATTCAGAATTTATAGAAGGTCAGAGAGTTACGTCTAAAGAAACAATGAGAATTGTAGAAATGGTACTTTCAGGTGAAATAAATAAAAACCTAACATCTTTATTGAATTATCATGGCGCTAAAGCTATTGGACTATCCGGAAAAGATTCTTCTTTAATACAAGGAAAAGCTAAGGATGATGGAAAATTGGGTTATACAGGTGAAATTACAAATGTTGATGCCAAACTAATCCAGTCTTTAATTCAAGAAGGTTTTATACCTGTAATTGCACCTATTGCAGATTCACTAAAACCTAATCATCCAGGGTTTAATATTAATGCGGATCTTGCAGCATCAAAAATTGCAGCTGCCTTGGATGCTCAAAAAGTGATCTTTTTAACAGATATTGTGGGTGTTTTAGATAAAGACAAAAATTTACTCTCAACATTAACACAAGAACAAGTTGAAGCGTACAAAAAAGATGGAACCATTCATGGTGGAATGATACCAAAAGTAGATTCTTGTTTAGAAGCTATTAATAATGGTGTTAATAAAGCTCATATACTTGATGGAAGAGTTGAACATTCTATCATTTTAGAACTCTTTACAAGCGATGGAGTTGGAACACAATTTATTCGAGAAAACAATGCAAATAATGGTATTGATATAGAAAAACTATTACAAGATTAAAAGGGAAAGTATGCAATTTATAGAAACAAGAGGAAATGATGGAAAACACGAGGAAGAAGTTGCTTTTTCACATGCAATTTTAAATCCAAGTGCTTCATTTGGAGGTTTATATGTTCCAAAAACATTACCTATCTTAGGAAATGCTTTTATTGAAGCACATTTAGATTCTTCTTACAAAGAATTAGCATTTAGTTTTTTAAAAACATTCAGAATTGATATAGAGGATGAGCAGTTAGAAAATGCACTTTCTTTATATGATGCATTTGATGATAAAAATAATCCAGCACCTGTAGTAAAAATTAAAGATGATTTATTTATTCAAGAGCAATATCATGGCCCTACACGAGCATTTAAAGATATGGCTTTACAACCTTTTGGATCAATATTAAGCGCACTTGCAAAAAAAGAAAAGCAAGAATATTTAATTCTGGCTGCAACTTCTGGGGATACTGGACCTGCTGCTTTAAATACCTTTAGAGATAAAGAAAATATTAAAGTTGCTTGTTTATATCCACAAGGTGGGACTTCTGATGTACAGCGCTTACAAATGGTATGTGAAACAGGTAAAAATCTAAAAGTAATTGGAATAAATGGAAATTTTGATGATGCTCAAGCAGCACTTAAAAAACTATTGGCTTCACAAACATTTAAAGACGAATTACAAAAAGATGGTATTAAACTATCAGCTGCAAATTCAGTGAACTTTGGAAGAATTATATTTCAAATCATTTACCATATTCACTCATATATACAACTTCTTAAACAAGAAGAAATCACTTTAGGTGAAAAGATTTATTTAATTGTACCTTCTGGAAATTTTGGAAATGCACTTGGTGGTTATTATGCACGACTTATGGGTATTCCAATAGAAAAAATTCTGATTGCGTCAAATGAAAACAATATTTTAACACAGTGGATTAATACAGGAATTTACGATATTAGAGGGAAAGAATTGAAATTAACAAGCTCACCCGCTATGGATATTTTGAAATCATCTAATATTGAAAGAATTTTATTTGACTTATATGGACCTGTGAGAACCAAAGAATTTATGGACGATTTAAATGAAAACAATAAATTTACATTAAATGAAGAAGAATTAGTATTACTTCAAAATGTATTTTCAGCAGTAAATTCTGATGATGATTATGGTTTAAATATTATAAAAGAAGCAAGTTTAGAGGGATATTTAATGGATCCACATACTGCAACGTGTTTCAAAGCTTACGAAAATTTAAAAGAAAAGAAACTGAAAACAGTAATGTACTCAACAGCTGAGTGGACAAAATTCTCACCTACTGTGCTTAATGCTTTAAAAAGTGATGATGTACAATATTCTGATAAAGAAGCTTTAGATGAAATATCTGCAAGTTTTAATATAAAAATCACTGATTCTATTAAAGATTTATTTGATTCTGAGGTTATTCATAAATCAGTTATTAATAAAGATGAGATAGAAAAAGAAATAATAAATTTTATTAAATAATAAGAATCATTCTCAATAAATAATCATTATCAAGTCATAACAGTTACCATCTTTAGGTAGCTGTAACCATCAGTATCATTTTTTCATCACATCATTCAATTTCGTTATTAATTATTCATTAACATATATTCTTAAGTTAATTTTAATTATAATGGGACAATTTATTTTAAAATAAGGAAGATAAATGTCTAACGATACTAATAGACGTGATTTTATTGGTTATTCATTTGCAGCTGTTGCAGCTGTAGGTGGCGGATTTGCACTTGTAGGAATGAAAAAAGCTTGGGATCCATTACCAAGCGTACTTGCTGGTGGATTCACAACAATTGACTTAAGTCCAATGAAACCAGGTAAACCCGAAACATTCTCTTGGAGAGGTAAGCCAATATTTGTGCTTAAGAAATCTGAAAGTATGGAAAATTCCGAGCGAGACTTAATAGTTGGTAAAGACAGATTTACTGTTGCTATTGGACTATGTACTCACTTAGGTTGTATTCCAGCATGGAAAAAAGATACTTGGAAATGTGCCTGTCACGGCGGTTCTTTTAATCCTAGTGGGAAACAAACATTTGGACCACCTCCACGGCCACTTGATTTACCACCATTTTCGGTTGAAGGAAATACTATCGTTTTAGGTAACGAAGGTCCTGAATTCAAAAAAATATTTGCTTATTTAGCAACACAAGCGTAAGGGGTAGCAAATGGCAAAAATTACTAAAGCAAACTCTCTAGGCGAGTGGTTTGATCAACGGTTAAATACAACCCAATTCAACAAAGTTATGATGACTGAATATTGGATTCCAAAAGATATTAACTTCTTATGGGCAATGGGTGTTTTATTAGCAACTACTTTTGGAATATTAATTATTTCAGGTATTTTTTTAATGATGTACTACAAACCTGATATTAACTTAGCATTTGATTCTGTTAACTACACAATTATGCAAGAAGTTGCATTTGGTTGGTTGTTTAGACATATGCATGGAGTTGCGGCTTCTGTTATTTTCTTAATTATTTATATTCATATGTTTACTGGAATCTATTATGGTTCGTATAAACAAGGAAGAGAAATGATTTGGATTTCTGGTATGTTATTGTTTATGACATTCTCAGCAGCTGGTTTCTCTGGATATATGTTACCTTGGGGACAAATGTCTTATTGGGCAGCTATGGTTATTACCAATTTATTTGGTGGAGTTCCTGTAATTGGGGATGCACTAGTAGTTTGGATTAGAGGAGATTTTAATGTAGCAGATGCTACTTTAACTAGATTCTTTATGTTACATGTATTTTTATTACCTATTACTATTATGGGATTAATTGGATTACACTTTTATACATTAAGAATTCCACATGTTAATAATCAAAGTTCTGAAGAAATTGATTATGATTTAGAAGCACAAAAATATTTATCTGGAAATAAAAAAGAATCTAAAGTTATTCCTTTTTGGCCTGTATTTATCTCTAAAGATTTAGCAGTTCTTGGTGTCTTTTTGATTTTCTATTTTTACTTAGTATTCTTCCATTATAACTTTGCTATGGATCCAGTTAACTTTGATCCTGCTGATAATATGGTTACACCTGCGCACATTTACCCTGAGTGGTATTTCTTATGGTCGTATGAAGTATTAAGAGGATTCTTCTTTGATATTGCTGGAATTAAGGCGTTTGATATTGGATTAGCTGCATTTGGTTTTGCCAATGTTGCATTCTTGTTATTACCATTCTTAGATAAAGATCCTGAAATTTTACCAGCTCATAAAAGACCTATGTTCTTTATTTGGTTCTGGATTTTAATGGCCGATTTAATTGTATTAACTGTTTATGGAAAACTTCCTCCAACAGGTGCTAATGCATGGGTAGGATTCTACGCAGCGCTTGCATTCTTAATTATTTTTGCAGTATTACCATTAGTTACTAAAATGGACGCTAAAAAGAGAGGTAAGTAAGATGAGAGAATTAAAAATACTTGCAGTTGTTGTTGGACTTACTCTTGTGATGTATTGGGGTGTTGAACCATATGCTCATCACCAAATGCATCCAACTGTTGCTGCAGCGGATTATGAATTTAAAGATGTTGATGGATTAAATGGAGCTAAAGGTGATGCTACAAATGGTGCTGCTTTAGTACAAGCTAATTGTACAGCATGTCACTCTATTGAAGTTGCTAATTTCCCTGCATTAATGTCTAATGCAGATAATGGTGCAGCTTATGGTGTTGTTCCACCTGATTTATCTTCAGCTGGTAAAATTTACTCTGGGGATTATTTAGCGGCATTTATTAAAAATCCTGCTAAAGCTGGAAAAGTTGAACACAAGTTCCTTGATGGTGCTGTTCATCCTATGCCTAATTATGATTGGATGCCTGCATCTGATATTGCTGATATGGTTGCATATTTACAAACAATTGCGCCAAAAGAGATGTCAAATAAAGAAGTGTTTACAGATGCTTGTTTAAGATGTCATGGTATTAAATATGCAGATATGAAAGGTGGCTCAATGAGCGCCCAAACACCTGCTGAAAATATCAAAGCATATATGGGGAAAACTCCTCCGGATTTATCTCAGTACATCAGATCAAGAGGACCTGAATTCTTAAAAACATTTGTTAATGATCCTCAAAAACATCTTGAAGGTACAGCAATGCCTAGAGTTGGACTTAATGAAGAAGCTCAAGCTCAAGTGATTGAATATATGGAAGATATTGGAGATTCTAAAAAATCCCAAAGAGAAGAATTAGGACCTAAGTTCTTAATTTACATGGTAATCTTTGCTATTTTTGCTTTCCTTTGGAAAAACAGTAAATGGAGAGAAGTTCACTAGAACTTTTCTTTAAATAAAAAAAGGGTACAGAGAAATCTGTACCCTTTTTTTATGCCCTAAATAATTTAAATATATATAAAGGCTAAGATGAATACTTGTAAATCTCAAGGCATCTAAAGAATGAGGCTTATATTATAAAAAGGGCTATTAAAGTAATACTTTAGAAGCCATTGCAGTAATCGCAGTTTCTGAACGTAATATTAGTTGGGAAGAAAAACCTACAATATTCTCTTCTTTGAATAAAGAAAGTTCTTCTTTAGAAAAACCCCCTTCGCAACCAAGTGCAATAGTAGAAATACTTGTATCAGAGATGTTTTTTTTAGAAAAATTAAGAGCATATGTATCTGGGTTAAGTGCTAAAAATTCTTTTAGTGAAGTAATAAGCTCAAGTTTAATGATAGAGGAACGCCCACATTGTCCAGATGAATTAATTAATATTTTTTCAAACTTATCAAAATTTAATTTAAAATTTTTTTGAGAAAAAGAGCCATAATAAAAAGATATTTTATCTACTCCTATTTCATTTAAATAAGGAAGTTGTTTTTCTATTGTTTTTGGATCAACAACGGCCCAAAGGATTTGTAGTTTTTTACTTGCTTCAATACTTTTTTCTTCACTTTTTATAAGATTAAGTACAGCTTCTTTTTTAAGAATATTGAAAATTTCATAGGTATAAAGAGAAGTATTATTTAGGTTCCTGAAAAATACTTGATCTTGTAGTTTGTGTCGTCTTGCTTTTATAAGATACTTATAGGCATCTTCTTTTATTACAAGCGTAGAGGAACCTGCATCTTCATGATGTAAGAATTGCATTAGATTAGTGAAATAATTGTTGACATTACAACCAGCACTGCCATTTCAATTCTATAAATCTTTTTTGCATAAGGTATAAAGGCTTTTTGTAGTTCAATATCTGTACTTTTAATAACTCTCATTTTTTTGAAACGTTTAATTTCAATAACCATTAAAAAGATTCCTGTTGGAATCATTAATAATACTTTGAATGCTAGGTCATGATAAAAGGCTGATAAAATCATTCCTGTATAAATAATCATTGCATTTGCAATATGATAAATCGATGTCATAGCTTTTAATCGTTTTGCCATTTTAATAAAGTTCTTAACGGTAGAAACAGTATAATAATTAAACAACATAATACCAAAAAAAACAAATAACATAAAAACATGCATTTGAACAGAAGAACTCATTACGTCCATATTATCTCACTTTTAAAAATTTTGGGTATTATATCAAAGATATACCAAATAAAAGATTTATATTTTATCTTAGTAATACCTAATAAAAGAGATAAAAAGGACCCAGATGGCAGTTAGCCCAAAAGTTGCAAGTGAAATAATTTTATCAAGTTTTAAAAAAGTAGTTTATGAACTTTTACCCATTGAACAAGCCAATCAAAGAGTATTAGCACAAGATATTATTGCAAGTTCATCTTTGCCAAAATTTGACAATTCAGCAATGGATGGATATGCCGTCTTAATTCAAGATAAAAATAAAACACTTGAAGTTATGGATACTATTTTTGCTGGGGATAATAATAATAAAATCTTAAAAGAAGGTAGCTGTATCAAAATTATGACGGGAGCTAGAATTCCTGCTAATTGTACAGCCATTGTTCCAAAAGAAGATGTAGAAATTACAAATGAGCATAAAATAAAGCTAAACTCTAATATAAAAGAATATCAACATATTCGTTTTATTGGAGAAGACATTAAAACAGGTGAAATTTTGATTAAAAAAGGAGAAACCCTTAATTTTTCTCATATTACACTTTTGTCCTCCCAAGGTATTTCTTATGTAAAACTTATAAAAAAACCAAAAATTGTTGTTTTTTCTTCTGGTGAAGAGTTAAAACTGCATTATGAAAAAATTGAGCCTTATCAAATTTACAATTCAAATACCCCTACTTTATTATCCCGTTGTAAAGAACTTGGTTGTGAAGTAAGTTTTATAGGACAAGCGCAAGACAGTATTGAATCAATAAAAGATTCTGTTTTAAATGCTTTAGATGCGGATTTAATTATTACTTCTGGCGGGGTTTCTGTAGGAGATGCGGATTATACAAAAGCCGCTTTCAATGAACTTTCTTTTACTACACTTTTTGATGGTATTTTTATTAAACCAGGAAAACCAACTGTATTTGGGAAAATTGACAATTCTTATATTTTAAATTTACCAGGAAATCCTTTAGCAGCGGCTTTGATTTTTGAGCTCTTTGGAAAACTAATAATTAACAAACTTTTAGGTGTCAATGATATTTATCACAATTATATAGAAACATCACTAGAAGGTGAATTTATTAATCATAAAGCACAAATGGGAATTGTTCCAGGTTTTTTTGATGGTAGCTCATTTACAATATGTGAAAAAAGACGCCCAGGTATGGTCTCTACTTTAAGTAAGTGCAATGCATTAATAGTAGTAGATAAAAGTGTAAAAAAATTAAACAATAAAAGTAAAGTTAAAGTTCTTCCAATATCATGGAAGTTTTTTACGAATAAAGAAAAGGATTATGTAACATATGAGTAAAAAAGCAATATGTATTTTAAGTGGAGGCATGGATTCTACTCTTGCTTCATATATAGCAAAAAATGAAGGTTATGAAATAGTAGCTGTTCATTTTAATTATGGTCAAAGAACACAAAGCAGAGAACTAAAATCCTTTAGAGATGTTTGTAAATCTTTAAATATTTCAAATAAATATGAAATCGATATTCCTTTCTTCGCACAAATTGGAGCCTCTTCTTTAACAGATACAAGTATGGAAATACCTACATCTGGAATAGAAGAAGGTGTTCCTTCTACTTATGTGCCTTTTAGAAATGGAATATTTTTATCCATTGCATCTGCTATTGCTGAAAAAGAAGAAGCGCAAGCATTATTTATAGGCGTTGTTCAAGAAGATGGTTCGGGATATCCAGATTGTACCAATTCTTTTATAGGAAAAATGCTTGCTGCTATTAATCAAGGAACAAAAGAAAGTACAAAGATTAGTATTAAAACGCCTTTGGTTAATTTAATGAAAGAAGATATAGTAAGAAAAGCACTAGAATTAAATGTACCACTAGAGCTTACTTGGTCTTGTTATCAAGAAGAAGAAAAGGCCTGTGGTTTATGTGATTCTTGCCGTTTACGATTAAATGGTTTCGCACGTGCAAATACTACTGATCCTATTACGTATAAGGCTTTATAATGAAATGGAATATTTCCAAAGAATTTGATTTTTGTTATGGACATCGAGTTTGGTCACAAGAATTGGATATAGAATTTGCCCTAGATGATTGTTTGGTATGCAGACACCTTCATGGACATCAAGGTAAAATTATTATTCATTTAGAGTCTGATAAATTAAAAGGTGGCATGGTAACTGATTTTAAACATCTAAATTGGTTTAAAGTTTTTTTAGACAAAACACTGGATCATAAATTTATTATTGATATAAATGACCCTTTATTTCCAACCTTACTTCCACATTATACAAATAAAGAAAATCTTATTTCATTTGAAGAAAACTATAAACGTCCTGACATGGATTTTATTAAAAAAGAAGAAGATCATATCAAAGAGATGTATGAAGGATATATAATTGTAGATTATGTTCCCACAAGTGAAAATATTTCAACATGGTTATTAAAAATCATACAAAAAAAAATGCAACGCTTAGATGTAAAAGTTTCACATTTAGAATTTTTAGAAACCCCAAAAAGTAAAAGCACGGTATATGCTTGATCTGAGTGAAATTTTTGGCCCAACTATTCAAGGAGAAGGAGAAAGAATAGGTAAGGTTTCGATTTTTATTCGATTTTCTAAGTGTAATTTTTCTTGTTCTGGTTTTGGTGTCGAATACAACACACCAGAAGGTGAAAAAAAACAAGGCTGTGATACTTATTATGCAGTTGATAAAAGCTTTAAAAAAGAATGGATTAAATCTTCATATGAAGATATTATTAAAGATGTGAATCAACGCTGTAATAAAAATCTCTATGATATTGTTATTACAGGAGGAGAACCTCTTCTTCTTTGGAATAAAAAAGATTTTCAAGAAATCTTGAAATATTTTATTCTAAAGGGTCACAAGGTAACTATTGAAACAAATGCTTCAATAAAAATTGATTTCACTTACGATTACCAAAAAAGCATCTTATTTTCAATGAGCGTTAAATTATCCAATTCAAACGAAAAATATGAAAAAAGAATAAATATTTCTGCACTTAAAAAGATTATAGAAAATACTTCTTCTTATCTAAAATTTGTGCTTAATGAAAAAAATATACAAGAACTTGAAAAAGAAATTCAAGAACTTACCAATGTTTTACCAAAAACCGATATTTATTTAATGCCAATGGGAGATAGTATCAAAGATTTAAGTTTAAATGATAGAAGTATTATTGATTTATGTATTAAACATGATTATATTTATTGTGATAGAACACATATTAGAGTTTGGGGTGATAAACGTGGTGTATAAAAAACACTAAGAAGTAGTTGATATGAAATTATGAATAAAGTCAAATTTTGCTAAAAAATGATAAAATAAATTTTTAAAAGGATACAAATGAAATTTACAGGAACAAATGTATTAGTAACAGGAGCAAGTAAAGGTATTGGGGCACAAATTGCCAAAACACTTGGTAGTTTTGGATTAAAAGTTTGGATTAATTACCGTTCAAGTGCAGATGCTGCAAATATAATCAAAGATGAAATTGAAAAAGCTGGTGGAAGTGCTGCTATTATTAAAGCAGATGTTTCTATAGAAGAAGAATTTGTAGCAGCTATTAAAACAATTGTAGATGCAGATGGACAAATTTCGTATTTAGTGAATAATGCAGGAATTACTAAAGATAAATTGGCATTAAGAATGTCAGTTAATGATTTTAATGATGTTTTAGGAGCTAATTTAACTTCTACATTTATTGGTTGTAAAGCAGCTTTAAAATTTATGGGTAAAAAAAGATTTGGTTCTATTGTTAATATTTCATCAATTATTGGTGAAATGGGAAATGCAGGTCAAACAAATTATGCAGCTTCTAAAGGTGGTGTAAATGCAATGACAAAGTCATTTGCTAAAGAAGCATCGGTGCGAAACTTAAGATACAATGCAGTAACTCCTGGTTTTATCACTTCTGATATGACTAAAGAATTAAGTGATGATGTGAAAAATAATTATGAGCAAAATATTCCTCTTGGAAGAATGGGTGCACCTAGCGAAGTTGCTGATGCAGTTGCATTTTTATTAAGTGATCATTCTTCATATATAACGGGAGAGATATTAAAAGTAAATGGTGGATTATACGTATAATTCAAAAGAAAAGAAGATTTAAAATCTTTTTTGATATAATACTTAGATAATTTTTAAAAGGACCAAATATGGCATTATTAGACGATGTAAAAGAAGTAGTAGTTGAGCAATTAGATTGTGAAGCAGCAGAAGTTAAAGAAGATTCAAAGTTCATCGAAGATTTAGGTGCAGATTCACTAGATGTAGTTGAATTAGTTATGGCTTTAGAAGAAAAGTTTGATATTGAAATTCCAGATGAAGATGCTGAAGGTATTTTAACAGTTCAAGATGCAATTTCTTACATCGAAAACCACCAGTAGACCATAAATATTAATACATTCTAAATAAAAAACCACCTTGTGGTTTTTTATTTAAAGTATTAAGTCTTTTTTAGAAGATTTAATACTTTAAATAAACATAAATAATAATACGGAGTTAGATATATGAAAAGAGTTGTTGTAACTGGATTAGGTACTATAAACTGTATAGGACATAATGTAGAGGATTCATTTAATGCAGTAGTTAATGGAGTAAGTGGAATTGATGCAATTACACTTTTTGATGCCGAAGCATTTTCTGTTAAAATTGCTGGAGAAGTAAAAGATTTTGATCCAACAACAATTATGGATAAAAAAGATGTTAAAAAAGCGGATCGTTTTATTCAATTGGGATTAAAAGCTGCTCAAGAAGCAATGAAAGACTGCGGATTAGTAGATGAAGATGGGAAAGTTTTAGAAGAAAATGCTGCCAGATTCGGAATGATTTCAGCTTCTGGAATTGGTGGTTTATCTACTATTGAAAAAAATTCTATTGCTTTAGATACAAAGGGACCAAGACGTGTTTCTCCTTTTTTCATTCCTTCATCATTGGTTAATATGTTAGGTGGATTTATTTCAATCGCTCATAATTTAAAAGGGCCCTCTTTATCTCATGTTACTGCTTGTGCTGCTTCTACTCATGCTATTTCTGATGCGGCTAAAACTATCATGCTAAATGGGGCTGATCGTATTTTAGTGGTTGGGGCTGAAAGTGCTATATGTGGAGTAGGAATTGCTGGTTTTGCTGCAATGAAAGCTTTATCAACTAGAAACGATGACCCTAAAACTGCGTCAAGACCTTTTGATAAAGACAGAGATGGTTTTGTTATGGGAGAAGGTGCGGGTGCTTTAGTTCTTGAAACACTTGAATCAGCAGAAGCTAGAGGGGCTAAAATCTATGCCGAAGTTATTGGTTTTGGAGAAAGTGCTGATGCAAATCATATTACCTCTCCTGTAATGGATGGTCCTTTACGTGCTATGCAAGCTGCTTTTGATATGGCAGAAAATCTTACAGGGCAGAGACCAAAAATTGATTATGTAAATGCACATGGTACTTCTACTCCTGTTGGAGATGTAAATGAATCTGCTGCTTTAGCTGCAATTTTTGGAGGAGCACAAAACTGTCCTCCTGTATCTTCAACTAAAGGTCAAATTGGTCATTGTTTAGGAGCAGCTGGAGCTATTGAAGCTATTTTTGCAATAAAAGCAATGAATGAAGGGGTAATTCCTCCTACAATTAATATTGAAAACCAAGATGAAAATTGTCAATTAAATTACGTACCAAATAAAGCAATCAAAGCGGATTTAGATATCGTTATGAGTAATAACTTTGGTTTTGGTGGAACTAATGGTTCTATCATCTTAAAAAAATACAGTAAATAATTAGAACGTTTAAGGGCTTTGCCCTTAATGAAAAGGAAACGCTTGGCGACTTATTTAGCATTTGAAGAAAAAATAAAAACGATAGAAGAAGAGATAATTCTTGCTCGAACAAAAGCTGATGATCCAGCTGTAGATATCTTAAAAACAAAACTTGAAAAAGAAGTAAAAAAAACATTCTCAAACCTTAGCGATTATCAAAAACTACAACTCGCACGTCATCCTGATCGTCCCTATGCAATGGACTATATTAAAGGGTTAATGAGCGATGCTTATGAAATACATGGGGACAGGCACTTTGATGATGACAGTGCATTAGTATGTTACCTAGGTTATATTGGTGAAGAAAAAGTTATGGTTATTGGGGAGCAAAAGGGAAGAGGTACTAAAGATAAACTAAGAAGAAACTTTGGTATGCCTTCACCTGAAGGATATAGAAAAGCCTTAAGAGCAGCAAAAATGGCAGAAAAATTTGGAATTCCAATTTTTATGTTAGTTGATACTCCAGGTGCATTTCCAGGACTTGGAGCAGAAGAGAGAAATCAAAGTGAAGCAATTGCTAGAAACTTATATGAATTTTCTGATTTAAATACTATTACCATATCTGTAGTAATTGGAGAAGGTGGTTCAGGTGGAGCACTGGCAATTTCTATAGCAGATAAATTAGCAATGATGAAATATTCAATTTATGCAGTAATTTCACCAGAAGGTTGTGCTGCTATTCTATGGAATGACCCATCGCAAGCGGAAACTGCTGCAAATGCTTTAAAAATTACCGCTTCTTCATTAAAAGAATTAAACTTAATTGATGATATTATTGAAGAGCCATTAATTGGAGCACACAGACAAAAAGATGAAGCTATAAAAGCCCTTGGTGATTATTTTCTAAATTCTTTAAATGAGATTAGAAAATTAACACCTGAGCAACGATATAAAAAAAGATATGAAAAACTTGTGAACTTAGGTTCTTTCGAAGAGTAATACTTTTTAAAGTAAGGAAATTTTTCTTACTTTAAAACTAATTTATTTATTTCCTACTAAACTTCCAACATATTCACCTGCTAATAAATGAAAATGTAAATGATGTACTTCTTGTCCACCATGATCCCCAATATTAGTAATAATTCTATACCCAGATTCTTTAATATCTAAATGTGATGCTAATTTTTGAATAAATTCTGTCATATCACTCATAATTTTAGGAGGCATAACATCAAAAGAAGAAATATGCTGTTTTGGAATTATTAAGGCATGAATTTTTGAAGCAGGATTGATGTCTTCAAATGCTAAAAAACTCTCATTTTCTAATAAAGTTTTGTTTGGAATTTCGCCTTTTACTATCTTACAAAATATACACATAATCGTCCTTGTTATTATTAAAAATCCATTATAACCAAACTCTAATAAATTCTTAAGTATAATCCTCAAACTATAAAAATAAATGACATGTAAAATGGAGACAGATTGAAAGAGTGGTTAGAAAAAATAAAAACTTCATCATCTTTAGATGGTTTAGAAACTTTAAGAGTTGACATACTTGGTAAAAAAGGTGTATTAACAAAAGAATTTGCAAAACTAAAAGACATTCCAAATAAAGAAAAAAAAGCTTTTGCTCAAGATCTTAATACAAAAAAAGTATCAATTAACCAAGCAATTGATGAGCAGAAAATAATACTTGAAAAAGATGCTCTAAATAAACAATTGCAAAGTGAAAAAATTGATGTTTCAAAATTTAATAATGATTTATCTTGTGCAGCTTTACATCCAGTAAACTTTACAATGGACAGAGTTATTTCATACTTTCAAAATCTTAATTTTTCTGTAGAAGAAGGTCCTTTAGTAGAAGATGATTTTCATAACTTTGAAAGTTTAAATCTTCCTAAGTACCATCCTGCAAGAGATATGCAAGATACTTTTTACAATAAAGATTATACACTTTTAAGAACACATACATCTCCTGTTCAAATTAGAACCATGTTAAAACAAAAACCACCTATTAGAATGATAGCACCGGGAACTGTGTTTAGAAGAGATTTTGATATTACTCATACTCCTATGTTTCATCAAATAGAAGGTTTGGTTGTAGATTCAAGCGATAAAATTTCTTTTGCTAACTTAAAACATGTAATGGAAGAATTTTTACATAATATGTTTGGAAATGTAGAAGTACGGTTTAGGCCATCATTTTTTCCTTTTACAGAACCTTCTGCTGAAGTTGACATTTCTTGTGTTTTTTGTGAAGCAAAAGGATGTAGAGTTTGTTCACATACAGGTTGGATTGAAATCCTAGGCTGTGGTATTGTTGATGAAAATGTATTTAAATCTGTAGGATATGAA
>Ga0105359_10000800_pt1 | contig 26306 bp, 26 predicted proteins | sample GOMGulsemesocosm_6_FD_83659 | JGI IMG/M metagenome (GOLD analysis project Ga0105359, IMG submission 83659) | Methane-oxidizing microbial communities from mesocosms in the Gulf of Mexico - GOM8C Gulf of Mexico | ecosystem: Environmental > Aquatic > Marine > Cold seeps | place: Gulf of Mexico...
AACAGTTTGGATGGCAGCCACAACCACCTCGCCGCCATCGACGCCACTCTGCTGTGTATCGGCCTCGCCCTGCTCGGCATAGCCAAACGCTTGCCACGCGCGCGCCGTGAAGAACAACACAAAAAATATAGCCGTGTGAACAAACCAACACGAGAAGCATTGGCTGAAGACTGTTATGACGACACAGAAACCGCAGCGATCAATACACCAACAGCGCAGGCGCAGTAGGATGACAGTCATGATTTTTATTGCTGCACTGCTCAGCGTGCTAGCCGGCACACTGGCGCTGACCTACTCACAAAAGTACTGGAAAAAACACGTGGCCATCACTTGGCTCGTAAGAGCGATGGCGCTGTTAATGCTGGCAACCAGCTTTATGCTTTTAGACATTCAACTGTCGCTTCTTCAGGCCGTAATCACCTGGCTCGGCATGATCACGCTGGGCACAATACCGGCTGTTTTTATGAGCCCGTATCTATTCAAAGACAATTAAATAACATCACAACATAAAATACGATAGAAAAGCTTCGGTGCATACGACACGAAATCACGTTAGAGGTTGCCGCGCGCCGAAGCATGTCCGCCCATCACAACAACCTCATCATCTCATTCAGCCTGCACCCGTGTTAGGCGAAGGCTTGTAACCGGTTTTACTTCGACGTTTACGCTGACTTATTTTTTTCTTACGTCTTCGCTTAGCCCACAAATAAATACCGGTAATGGACAGCAATAATGGCAAGAGACCTATAAAACACCAAAAACTGCGACTCCAGACACCGGCAAAATTTCCGAAGTGTAAACGCCTAACACTGTCATCCAACTTGTGCAGAAAACCCTCACTGCGTACATCCTCGGCTTCTACATAATGGCCATACTGCGCATCAAATCGAATATGGCTGGCGTACTGACTCAGCAACGGGTTGCCCTGTGGCACTTCGCCGTAGATGTACACATCGCCATCCGGTTCAAAAGGCAAACTAAGATAAGTGGCTACAAACCCTGGCAGCTGTTGTTCGCTCTGAGCGTGCAACGTGTCGAGTGAGATTGTCGGCCCCATCATCGGACCCGTGACAACATGATGTTCAACGCCCGCCAAAGCCTCTTGCACTTCGTGAGTTAGGTGCAACACATTCCAGTAACCACCCGTAACCGCCAGCAATATAAAAATAGGAGCCCCGATCACCCCCACCATTTTATGAATATCACTAAAATACACACGCATGGATTTATTCCAGCACAGAGTAAAAAATTGCACCCAGAATTGCCGATACAAAATCAGCCCGGTAATGCCCAACACGAAAAACATCAACGCCACCAACGTACTGGCCAGCAAACCTAGATCGCCCAATAAAAAAGTAAAATGCAGCTCAAGCAACCAGTCGGTAAGGTATTCATCAAACGCGACAGGCGGGGCCAATATCTCTCCAGAGTATTGATTCAACAACAGGTATTTACGCTCACTGCTGCCGTGCGGTATGACATACACCAAGTCGGCCCGACCAGGGTCTAAAAACAACACCCAACCCACCGGTTCGTGTTTCGGGTAAATCGCCGCAATGTTACTGCGCAATGTATCGAGAGACAGGCGCGCGTGCAACGCGCCGTCTACGCGCACTTTGTCCGGCATGATTAATGAATCTATCTCGTGTTTAAACATCAGTACACTGCCGGTCAAGCAGACAATCAACAGGGGTATACACGTGGCCAGCGCCATCCATGTATGCACTTTAAACAAGGTTCTTCTCATGACGATACTTCCAAACTATTTCTCGTAGCCTTAAACAAAAAAACGCCACGCACCAAAGTACGTAGCGTTTTCCCAGAAAAACAACTTAGAAGCTGTATCGCACGTCAGCGGTGAGCGTGCGCGCTTCACCGACAAAACAATCGCCGCGATTCAAGCATGATGTTATGTGTTTTTTATCGGCTAGATTTCGTCCGTTCAGACTTAGGAACCAATCATTCACTTCATAACCGACCATACCGTCAACCAGAGTGTAGCTGTCAGTACTCAGGGCTTCATTGTCTGAGCCATTCCAAGTTTTCCCAACATGGCGAGCCCCTAGTCCAACACGCAAACCAAACAAGTCATCGGTAAAGCGATAGGTCGCCCAAGCGGACAACAGCTCTTCTGGCACAGCTTCAACATGGGTCGTCTCTAGGCCTAACTGCTGGTACTTAGCGTCAACTTTGGTATAGCTGGCAATCAAATCAACTTGTGCCCAAGTCGCTTGCATTTCCAACTCAACCCCGCTGATTTTTGCACCCGCCGCCTGTATTTGATTGGTCGGATCCGATGGATCCGTCACCAAACGGTTACGTTCTTCAATTTCATAGATCGCGGCGGTAAACAACAAATTTGATCCTGCGGGTTGGTATTTCACCCCGGCTTCAATCTGCTCACCTTCGGTTGGCTTAAAACGCTCACCGCTTTTATTGACGCCACTCACTGGCTCAAAAGATTCGGTGTAGCTAACATAGGGCGATACACCCGACTCGAACGCGTAGAGCACACCCAACTGGGCTGTTGTGGCTGAAGAGTCTTCACTGTTCGACTGCCCTTCGACTGAGTTTTGAACCTCATCACGACGCAACCCCGTTGAAATAACCCAGTGATCAAACTTAATTTGATCCATCAGGTAAACACCCTGCTGCTGCAGAGTTGTCGAAGCCTTCTCCTCAATTTCATAATCGCCAATCGGGCTTTGTCCGTACTCAGGGTCAAACAAATCGAGGGGGCCACCACTCAAATACACATAATCATTATCAGTGGTGACATCCTGCACGTCGTACCCCAACACCAACTGGTGTTCAACCGTGCCCGTGGAGAAATCCGCGTTCAAGCGCACATCATAACTGAGGGCATCGGCGCTGCGCTTACTGGCCAACGCGGTGCGCATAACGGTGCGACCGTCAGCCATAAGACGAAGGTAAAGGCTTCCAGGATAAGCAGTAAAGGCGGGCCACATAGTTCGGTAATCCACCTCGCTGGTGGAGTGGCGTAGATTACCGGCGAGACTCAACACCTCCGTAAGCTGATGGGTGAAGCTCAAAGTAGCGGCCGTCTGCTCGGAGTCGTATCGGTCCCACTCTGGCTCACTGGCAAATAGACTCTGGTCAATTTCACCGTTCGGATTCGCCAATTGGGTGCCGTACCAAGGTAAAAACTGCGTGCTGGTACCTGCACTGTTCTCCTGTCGATTTAGCAGCAAGGTAATGTCGGTATTCTCACTCGGGCGCCAACTCAACGACGGCGCCAACACCAAACTGTCATCGCTGACATAGTCGGTTTGCGTACCCGCCTCACGTTTAAGCGCGACTACTCGGTAGAGCCATTCACCGTCGGTATCGAGGGGGCCGGTCATATCCACTGCCAACTGCTGGCGATCAAAAGTGCCTGACTGCGCCCAAACCTCGCCGCCCGCCTCGGCCTGAGGTCGCTTGGAGACATAGTTAATCACGCCGCCGGTACCGCTCTGCCCATAGCCCACAGATGCTGGGCCCTTGAGAATTTCAACTCGCTCGAGGGTGTAGGGGTCCGTGCGAGTGTTGTTGTATGAACCAAACAACGTTTTCAGGCCGTCTTTATACTCGGCCGGTGACACGCCACGGATAGTCGCCCAGTCACCACGGGTATCGATGCCGTAGGGTCCACCGTTCACACCCGCCGAATACTGCAGCGCATCCTGCACCGTCTTCACACCGGTGGCGGTAAAGAAATCTTGAGTGATGACCGACACAGAAAAGGGAATCTCGGTGAGCTGCGCGCTCAATTTACCGACATTCGTGGTGCGTTCAGACAATTGTTTGCCCACAACGGTAACTTGTTCAATACCGTTCCGGCGGTTATCAACCTCGGCACTGGCCCCCACGCTGGCCGCCCCCGCCAATAAAACAGCGGAGGCCAACAGTATTTTCGTGGTCGTCAGCTCAAGTGCTCTCTGCGTGATTAACGTTTTTTCAGCCGGTTTTCTAATTGTTTTTAATTGCATTTTTATACTCTCCCAAACATGAACAATGTGTGTTTGCACACTGCTGGTTCACTTATAATTTCCACAACACCATACAGCAAATGAAAATCAATCGCATTAGCATTATCGTCTACTGCGTGAGTCAGGAGAAGAAAGAGGAGGGCTAGAAGATTTGACGGCCAAAAGTACGCCGCTGACGAGCAAGAGAAGAGCCCCTTAAAAGCTAGGGGCTCTTAGGATAAAACTGAGGCATCAATCGGGAAACACTTCCTGTAAGTTGAAAATAGCCTCCCCACTTCCAGGAGCCAGTGAGACCTGCAACATTTTCTCGGCTACCTCACGGCCAGTAATGGGCCGGTAAGGTTTCAACATAGGCAGGCGACATAACCAAGGCACAACTATCGAGCCCAGGCTCTCCCCCAGCCGCACAGTCTCCCGATCGCCTAACAACAGCGATGGCTGAAATAAGCTAACGCGTTTAAAGCCAAGCTGTTTTACCGCTCTTTCCAGATCACCTTTCATTTTCATGTATGCGCTAGCGCTGGCGGGATTAGCGCCACTGGAACTGACTAAACAATAATGCGGAATACCATTGGTGGCGGCAAAGCGTGCCACTTGCAGCTGATAATCATGGTCCACCACCCTTTGTGCCGCAATGGAGCCCGCCTGCTTCTTGGTCGTACCAAGACAAGAAAACAATACATCACCGCTGACTTTATCGGCCACGTCCTCCAAGCACTCAAAATCTACGACACAGCTTTCCAGCTTTTCGTGCTCTACCTTGAGAGGCCGCCGACTCACGGTGATCACCCGCGCGTATTGGTCACTCGCCAACAGAAAACCCACCAGTTCAGAGCCCACTAAACCCGTTGCACCCAGCACCACAGCAGTTAACGACATAATTTTACTCGGGTAATTTTAGATAATTCATACTAACGGAAAACAGGCACACTGACGAAGCAACACCCCTCAATCACACACGTCTGTTCTTGCAACGCTTTATTGTGATATTTTCTCCCAATTAGACACACAAAAAAACACGCATTCAGAGAAGCCTAGATGAACGAGACACTCAGTTATACCGTGAACGATGGCATTGCCACCATCACACTTAACCGCCCCGATAAGATGAACGCCCTTAACCTTGATCTCTTCGAAGCTCTGGCTGCTGCGGGTGAAGCGGTTAAAGCGGACAACACGGTGCGCGTAGTCGTATTAAACGGCGCTGGGCGCGCGTTTTGTGCAGGCTTAGACATAGAAGCCATGACAGCCATAAGCTCTACAGATCTAGCCATTCGCACCCATGGCGACTGCAACCTATTTCAGCAGGTTGCATGGGTTTGGCGTGAAATCAGTGTACCCGTTATAGCCGCTGTCCACGGCACCTGCTTTGGTGGCGGCTTGCAAATCATGACCGGCGCTGACATGCGCTACATCCACCCAGATACCCAGCTCAGTATTATGGAGATGAAGTGGGGTTTGGTTCCCGACATGGCCGGCACGCAACTTTGGAAGACATTTGTCCGTGAAGACATCATTCGTGACCTGACCTACACCGCGCGCATTTTCAGCGGTACCGAAGCTTTTGAATACGGTTTTGCAACCCGCTTGACCACAACCCCGTTAGAAGAAGCCTTGGCTACTGCAAAACAAATTGCCAATAGAAACCCCGACGCGATTCGAGCCGCCAAACGCCTGATTAACGATCAACTCCATGCAGATCCAATCGCCGGCATCTTAGCTGAGTCGGTAGAGCAGAAGGCGATCATTGGCAGCAGTAACCAAATGGAAGCGGTCATGGCCACCATGCAAAAACGCACGCCTTCTTTTAAGGATCCAGAGTAACGGAAAAGAACGCTTTAAGGCCGTCGCGTGACGGCCTCAAAGCAACAGGCACGGTATGAAAACAACACAGACGGCCCGATCAAGTTCGAGCCCAGAGACAATGAGTAATAAAGACTGCTAGTAGAGGCCATTAGTAGAAACAACTAGCACCAACCGCTCACTGCAGCAAACGGGCCTGCAACAGCGCTATCGAGTCATCGGTTAAACCCAATCCTGACCGCAGGTAATTCCCCACGTCACCATACTGCGCCTCCAATGCGCTGAAAAAAGCGTTGATGTTATCCCTGTGCACACTGCAATAAGGCATCAGCCAGCTGCGCTGCCAGCTTTTTGTGCCCGCCTCGATCAAGTGGCCTTCAACTAGCTTAAGCAGGCTTTCGATATCGTAGTATTTCAAAGTGAGCATATAGTCTTCGACAATTGTTTCGCGCGGCACATTTAAAGCAGACAAGATAAGCGCCGCCGCCAAGCCGGTTCGATCTTTACCCGCGGTGCAATGAAAAACCGTCGCACTATTAGGCGCTGCAATATCATCAAGCAGGCGTGCAAAAAAACGCTGATAGAGGGGCGTCACCTCGTCGAGGCACTCCGCATACGCGCCACTCACCAATCTGTGTGAGGCCTCATCACTCAGTTCACCCGCGCGCAGCATCTCCCAAAAGCGTGGCATGCTGCCAATGCTAATGTTGTAGTCGTCATAAACGGTAATCGGCAATGTGCGATTAACCGTTCGCTTGCGCTCTTCTTCGCGGCGAAAATCGTGCAGATGCGTCAAGCCTAAAACCTGCAAGAACTCTGCATCTTTATCCGACAAGTCACGTAGGTGGCCACAACGCAATAAACGTCGCCATTGCAGCTGACGACCGTCCGCGGTTGCATAGCCCCCAAGGTCACGAAAGTTAACGCCACCGTCTAATTCTATTTCACGTGTACTCAAAGCATTGCTCCATTGATAATCTGTTGTTGTCCAGCGCGGTTCACTCTCCCCAACGCGGCATAATGGTTTGATCAATGCCGCACTGATCCAAAATACGCGCCACGACAAAATCGATCAAATCCTCGATGCTTTTCGGCTCGTGATAAAAGCCTGGACTCGCCGGAATCATCACCGCGCCCATGCGCGTGAGCTTAAGCATATTTTCCAAATGAATTTCAGAGTAAGGCGCCTCGCGCGGCACAAGAATTAATGCTCGGCGTTCCTTCAGCGCCACGTCGGCCGCCCGTTCGATCAAATTATTACTGGCGCCACAGGCAATGGCTGAAAGCGTGCCGCCACTGGCTGGGCAGACGATCATTTTTGCGGGGGAACTGGAACCCGATGCCACCGGTGAGAACCAATCTTCTTTACTCAATAACTGCAACTGTTCCGGTTTGGCGCCATAACGTTCCGCTAGAAAGGCCTGCTGCGCCTCAAGCCCTTCAGGTAGCTGTATGTTCGTTTCTGTACGAATCACAATTTGCGCGGCGCTGGAAAGCAATAAAAATACTTTCTTATCCGCGGCCAACAAACACTGCAATAAACGCAAACCGTATTGGGCGCCGGAAGCGCCGGTCATGGCCAACGTTATGGTTTCTTGGGTGTAGCCCTTAGGGTTCGTATTCATGAGTTACTCTCTGCGCAAGTGCGTGCTTCGCTGCCCAAACGCTGTAATAATTTTTGATGGATACCACCGAAGCCACCGTTAGACATAATCACCACATGACTATCTGATGTGCATTGCTCGGCACAGGCTTCAATCATTTTTTCCACGGAGTCTTGCAGCTGTGCAGGCACTGGGCTACTGGCCACAACATCCCCGAGCGACCATTCACTGCCTGTCGGTTGCAACCACAGCACAAGATCAGCTGCTGCCGTCGACTGGGCCAGCGCGTCTTTGTGTATTCCCATGCGCATGGTGTTTGAGCGCGGCTCGATCAAGGCAATAATCTTCTCACCGCCGACCTTCGCACGCAAACCGTCAAGCGTTGTGGCAATAGCCGTGGGGTGGTGAGCAAAGTCGTCATAGACCTTAACGCCCCCCGCTTCACCCAAACATTCCATACGGCGCTTAACCCCAGCGAACTCACACAGGGCCGACACGGCAACGCCCGGTGCCACACCAACATTACGCGCCGCCGCCGCCGCCGCCATACCGTTGCGAACATTGTGTAGGCCGGTGTGCTCCCACTTCACGCTGCCGGCCAACTCGCCATCGAAGTAGAGCTCATACTCTGAGCCATCACGTTCGAGTAGATGCGCCTGCCAGCCGTTGCCCCCTGCGACATCAGCTGAGTTATCCACAACCCCTGTCTTAACGGTTTCAGTCCAACAGCCCATATCGAGCACGGCATCCAGGTTCGGTTCGTTATCGGGGTAGATCACCAAACCGTTACCCGGCACCGTGCGCATCAAATGATGGAACTGTTTTTGAATCGCGCTTAAATCGTCAAAAATATCGGCGTGATCAAATTCGAGGTTATTCATCACCAACGTGTGTGGGCGGTAGTGAACGAACTTAGAGCGTTTATCGAAAAATGCGCTGTCGTACTCATCGGCTTCCACCACAAAGAACGGGCTATCGCCGAGCCGCGCCGATGTCTCGAAATTGCTCGGCACGCCGCCAATCAAATAACCTGGGCTCATCTTGGCATACTCCAACACCCAAGCCAGCATGCTCGCGGTGGTGGTCTTACCATGGGTACCGGCTACAGCCAGCACCCACTTATCTTGCAGTAAGTGATCACACAACCACTGGGGCCCAGAGGTGTAGGGGATATTTTTTGCCAACACCGCCTCCACGACCGGATTGCCACGACTCATGGCATTGCCGATAACGACTAAGTCCGGCAGAGGTTCGAGCTGAATGGGATCAAACCCCTCAATCAGCTCAATACCCGCGCTCTCAAGCTGAGTGCTCATGGGGGGGTAAACGTTGGCATCGGAGCCGGTAACCCGGTGGCCGAGTGATTTTGCTAACTGTGCGAGGCTGCCCATAAAGGTGCCGCAAATACCGAGGATATGTATGTGCATAAAGGGAGATCAACTATCAGAGGGATCAATAAATGAAGGCTTGGAGGCTTTTGCAACCCAGTGCAGCAGCCGTATAAAGCTCAGCTTATCACGCGTTTGCCGCAGCCGGCAGGGTGCAAATGACTCCGCAGCCCTCCATGCCGATCGTTTTCTAAAGGCCCATGGACGACCAGCTAGTACTTGGCCCAAGCAGAAACCCTCACCGTTACGAATTAGTACGTTTAGCGGTGAATTTTCGATCAACCTCGCGTATAATTTGCGCCTCTAAAATTTTCAGGTGATGACGTACCTCTATAGAGACGCCATCGCCCGCCCATAGAATCTCAGGAAATCTTTCAGCAATGGCTATAAAGAACGCCTTCTACGCACAATCTGGCGGTGTTACCGCGGTTATCAACGCTTCCGCCTGTGGTGTGATCGAGACTGCTCGCCAAAACAGCGACAAGATCGGCACCGTTTACGCGGGCAACAGCGGCATCATCGGCGCCCTGCGTGAAGACCTGATCGACACCAACGCTGAAAGCGCAGAAGCCATTGCCGCCCTGAAACACACCCCTTCGGGTGCCTTCGGTTCTTGTCGCTACAAGCTGAAAAGTCTGGAAGACAACAGGGCCGAGTACGAGCGCCTGATCGAAGTATTCAAGGCCCACAACATCGGCTACTTCTTTTACAACGGCGGCGGCGACAGCGCCGACACCTGTCTGAAAATCTCTCAGTTGTCCGAGAAAATGGGTTACCCGCTGCAGGCCATCCACGTGCCTAAGACGGTGGACAACGACCTGCCGTTCACCGACAACTGCCCGGGCTTCGGTTCAGTCGCCAAGTACATTGCCGTGTCGACCAAAGAAGCGGCCATGGACGTGGCCTCTATGTGTGAGACCTCTACCAAGGTCTTCGTACTGGAAGTAATGGGTCGTCACGCTGGCTGGATTGCCGGCGCCAGCGCCCTGGCCGCACAGGAGGTCGGCGATGCACCGCACATCATCCTGTTCCCAGAAGTCGCCTTCGACCGCGAGAAGTTCATGGCCAAGGTTAAGGCCACCGTCGAAGAGAAAGGCTTCTGCGTGATCGTTGCCTCGGAAGGCGCTGCTTACGCCGACGGCAAGTTCCTGGCCGACGCTGGCAGCGTTGATGCCTTCGGCCACACCCAACTGGGCGGCGTTGCACCTACGCTGGCGCAGATGGTGAAAGACGAGCTGGGTTACAAGTACCACTGGGCCGTTGCCGACTACCTGCAACGCTCTGCACGCCACATCGCCTCGAAGACCGACGTTGAGCAAGCCTACGCCGTGGGTAAAGCCGCCGTTGAGTTTGCACTGGCGGGCAAGAACGCGGTGATGCCGGCCATCATCCGCGGCACCGGCGCCGAGTACACTTGGACCATCGAAGAAGCACCGCTGGCTGAAATCGCCAACGTTGAAAAGATGATGCCGGCTGAGTACATCAGTGATGATGGATTCGGCATCACCGCCGCCGCTCACGCCTACTTCTTGCCGCTGATCCAGGGCGAAGACTACCCTCCTTACAAGAATGGTGTACCTCACTACACCAAACTTAAAAAGGTTAAGGCCGAGAAGAAACTGAGCCAAGGCTTCGACATCTAACCATGCGTATTTTTCGCTGTTAGAACGTAATACGGCCGAGCACTGCTCGGCCGTATTACGTCTGCTACCCTAATAAAGAACATTGAACAGCCTGTAAGCAAGTCCTTACACTCGGAACAAAACAATGACCGATATTGAAGTACAACAAAACAACCCCTTGCACGGCATTAAGCTCGAAGTGCTGCTGACCGAACTGGTCGACCACTACGGCTGGGAAGACCTAGCTGAGGCGATGAACCTCAATTGCTTTAAGAGCAACCCGAGCGTCAAGTCGAGCCTTAAGTTTCTGCGCAAGACCCCCTGGGCGCGCGAGAAGGTCGAGGGTTTTTACCTGTATAAGTTCAAGCGCTTGCCGCGTCCAGACGATGCCAACTTCGCGCTGCCGCCACGCGACCGCACGATTCCACTGAACCAAAAATCGATGGGCGCGCCGGCCTCCGTGGTCAAACGTGTGCGCCCAAATGAGCATACCGAAAAGCCGCACAACCCACGCGCGCAGCAACGCGAGCGCCAACTGGACCAGCGCGACAATGGCCCACGTAAATCAGACACTAAACCTGCCGACGGCAATGTTTGGGGCAAGTGGTCCGACTAAGCACCACCTCACCCTCTCCGCCCCCTTGCTGGGGCGGCTCTGTTTTGCTCTGCGCCGCCCATCCCCAGAACCGCCTCTCGAATACTCGAAGTCGGTTACGCTGCTACTGACACCTAACCATTAGACTCCTGTCATCCTCTTACGTTAATATTTCTGTCTGTGGCAGTTCAGGGTCACGTTAATCTAAAACGACAGCGACGCCTCAAAGCCCAATGCGCTACTGAGCTTTTTGCACGAACAGTGATTCACATCGCACAGATCCAATGACCGTAAATAGACAGGGACTTCCATGAAAACCTTTTTGAAGGCAGTTGGCCTAACCGCTATTATTTTGGGCGTATTGATTACGGTGGTTATCTTCAACAGCTCGGCTCAACGCTTTGTCATACAGCAGCTTGGGCCAAACCATTCATTTACGGAAGATCACGCCAGCCCGGCCCCCGACTACACTCAACGCAGTAATTGGCTTGCCCACCCAGACCTCGCCGACAACAGCGATTGGGCGCCCGAAGGCCTTAAGGCCGCGCCCCCGAAAGATGCACGAGCCTACGTTTTTTTCATTCACCCCACCGCCTATTTACGCAATGACCACTGGTTCGGAAGTATTGACAAAAGTACGGCCACCGATGAGAACAAACAATGGATGATGGCCAACCTAGCCAGCGCCTACAATGGCTGCTGCCATGTTTACGCGCCCTATTTTAGAGAGGCAACCATCCACGCTTTTTTGCAGGAAGATTTAGACGATGCTGCTAAGGCCCTCGACTTTGCTTATCAAGATGTAGCCCGAGCCTTCGAGCATTTCATTCGTGCCATCCCCGCTGGCAGCCCTTACATTGTCGCGTCACACAGTCAGGGTACCGTGCACGGTCAGCGTCTACTTCAGCAACAAGTAGATGGCACACCACTGGCCAAACGACTGGTCGCAGCCTTTCTAATCGGATGTACGGTTCACGCCGACCTTTTCGATCATGACTACCAAGATATACAAGCGTGTGAAAATGCTGACGACCTAGGCTGTGTGAACGCCTACGACACATGGGTAAAAGACGGCGGCCCTAATGGTGCCAGCTGCCCCAACTGGTCTGGGGAGCAATATGTTCGTAACGACAAGCAGTGGCTGTGCGTCAACCCGCTCTCCTGGCAGGCTGACGACAAACTTATTCAAGCATCGGCGAATCCAGGTTCAGTACCGGTACAAAACCCTTACAACATTTCAATAGTGGGAGAAGACAAAGCAGATGGGCTAACATGGTCGGCACTGCAAACACCAATAAAAGGTCAGGCTTCAGCGCAATGCGTAAACGGCATATTGCGCACCAACGATCAAACTGAAAGCGTATTCAAAGACTACGCAGTAAACGGTAATTACCACGGTTTAGACTATGCATTGTTTTATAGCAGCATACGAGATAACGCCAAACAGCGTGTTGAGGTTTGGTGGAACAACGAAACCCGCACACCTTAGTCAAACAGTGTGTATGTGTGACTAGACACAACAGCGAGCAAATTGCGCTGTGTCATAAGGCTAAAATTTTCGCAATGTAAAATAAGTAACTAGACTGTTACACGCAAGCGCAACCAACCAATTGATTAGCCGCCAAGAGAAGAGAACCCTATGAGTGACTCAGTAAGTACTCCTGTTAACTACGGCCCATTGGCTGGCCTTGTCGGCAGCTGGAAAGGCGATCGCGGTCTCGACGTTGCCCCGGAAGACAATGGCGAGATTGAGCGTAACCCCTACTTTGAAACCATCGACTTTGAGGCCATTGGCGACGTTGAAAACGCCGGCAAGCAAACACTGGCGATCCTGCGCTACCACCAACAGGTGTACCGCAAGTCCAACGACGAGCAGTTCCACGATCAGCTTGGTTACATCACTTGGGATTCAGTGACTGGCATCGTTAGCCACTCGTTCATTATCCCCCGCGGTGTGGCGGTCGTTGCTGACGGCGCCGCCACAGAAGAGAACGGCACCATCACCATTACGATGGACGTCGCCGCAGAACAAGCCAATGGCGGCATCGCGCAAACAGCGTTCATGCGCGACAACGCCAAGACCACGAGCTTTGGCGACACCATGGTACTCAAGGGCGACGACCTGTCCTACGACATGACCACCATGCTCGATATCTACGGGCGTGAATTTAAGCACAAGGACAAGAGCAAGCTGACCCGAGTGTAAGCGCCCAATCTATTGAGTACACCTATTCTCAGGTGTACTCAACGATTCGCTTTTATATACCTGACAATGACGTTGAAGATAATGTTTTTGAAAAAACATACGACATTAACCTTAGGTTTTCCTGCACATAACTCCCCTCTTAATTAACTAAAGCACCGTAATCGGTGTAGCCCTGTGCATCATTGGTGTAAAAAGTGGAGGTGTCGGGTTCCGCCAATACTGCGCCTGTTTTAAAGCGCTCGACTAAATCTGGATTTGCAATAAAAGGCATGCCAAAGGCCACCGCATCGCCTTGCTTACCGACAATGGTTTGATGGGCGGAGTCTTGATTATAACCACCATTAACGATGAGTTTCGTCACAGCTTGCGCGCCTATCAAAGCCGCCAGCTTCGGCGTCAGATAATCAATACTGGTGTGTATGCCGTCATCACCACCGGGCTTATTTTCCAGCAGGTGAATGTAAGCAAGCTGCAACGGCAGTAATCGTTCCACCGCACGGACAAATGTCTGCTCGTATTGGCTGTCGGAAATACCCCATACGCTGTTGGTTGGCGACAGACGAACACCCACGCGATCGGCGCCAACCTCTGCGCTTACGGCAGAGACCACCTCAAGCATAAAACGTAAGCGGTTATCGATACTGCCACCGTAGGCGTCAACACGCTGATTGCTGCTGTCACGGGTAAACTGATCGATCAAAAAACCGTTGGCGGCGTGCAGTTCTACGCCATCAATTCCAGCGTCAACCGCCCGCCTTGCCGCCGTTACAAACTGTTGTACGCGCGCATCTATTTCATCAGTCGTCAAAGCCCTCGGCTCGACAAATTGTCGGTCGCGCCCCTCGGGGGTTTTTAGCGCCCCCTTTAAAGTGACCGCCGATGATGACACCGGTTGATCGCCGTCATTAAAGTCCGGGTGCACCGCGGCCCCCATATGCCAGAGCTGGACAAAAATACGCCCTTTTTTGCTGTGTACTCGCTCGGCAATTTTCTCCCAACCTTGTTGTTGTTTCTGATTAAACAGCCCCGGCGAATTCATCCAGCCGCGTCCTTCGGCGCTGACCGCTGTGGCTTCAGCGATGATCAAACCGGCGCTCGCGCGCTGCGCGTAATACTCGGCCATCCGCTCTGTGGGTATGCCATCATCTGTGGCACGGCCACGTGTCAGTGGCGCCATGATCACGCGATTGGCTAGCTCTAGGGCGCCTATTCTAAGCGGCTTAAATAACAGGTTCATTGTTCACCTCATTCAATAATGAGGAGCAGGCGCGATACCCACCCCTGAAAGACAAAAATCAAATACTCAATTCAGAGCGATATAACGCACCGACAACCGGCGTATCAAAAATGCGTGCAAAGTAGCTTGCCAAGTGTGGTCGAGTCTCGGTAAGAGAACCTGTGAGTGCACGCTGCCAATGAAGACTTACCATCAAATACAAGTCGGCAGCCGTTAGCTGATTGCTGGCAATGTATCGATATTCGGCAAGCTGATTTTCGACAATGTCATAGAGTTTGCCGAGTTCAGTCGCGGCGGTCTGACGGATGCTGTCGTCATCACGACCGTAGCGCTCAGGGAAAAATACTCGCGCCCAATGCGGATGAACCGTGGCGTACAGAAATTGCAGCCACTTCAGTGCTTCGGCGTACTCAGCAGAGCCCGCCTCGGGCAACAGTTTGGCTTCAGGGAAGCGGCTGGCCAGATAGATCAATATCGCCGAGCCCTCGGTTAATACACCATTGAGTTCGTCACCACCGGCGGTCAGTGCGGGCACCTTGGCCAACGGGCTTATCTGTCGGTAGGCCTCTCCGAGATGCTCACCTCCAGCTAAATCAAGCAATTCGGTATTGTGGGTTGCGCCGGTTAAAGCAAGAGCCGCCTTAATGGCAAGAGAACAGGTGCCGGCACCGTGATAGAGCGTATACATAGTTACTTCCTCGTCAGTTGGAGCAGCGCTTGGCTGCTGTCGACAAGTACTCTACGATGATCTAACCTGCTAATAAATTCGCAATAACTGCATAACTACCCCGCAAAAATGCACAGGCCAAAAATGAATAACTGGGATGATCTTCGTTTCTTTCTCGCCCTGGCTCGCTCTGGCAGCATTTCAGCCGCGGCCCGAGAACTTGGCGTCAACCACTCCACCGTATCCAGGCGCATTCAAGCACTGGAGGAGAAACATGGCGTGCAGCTTTTCCAGCGCCAGTCCGGCGGCTATCAAATGCTCGACGCCGCCGATGCTATTCTCGCTCAGGCAGAAGCCATCGAGGCGCAAAGCCAACAAATATCCAGGATTTTGTTCGGCAAGGACACCCGTCTTGAAGGGCCCATCAACATCACCATGCCACACGATATTTTTGAGCACTGCCTGGCAAGTGAACTGGCCGAATTTTCCCGCCAACACCCTGGGATTGAATTAAACGTGATGGTGAGCCAAGGCCTGCGTAATTTAGCCAGCCGTGAAGCTGATATCGCGATCCGCCTGACACCAGAACCGCCCGATTACCTTGTCGGCCGTAAGGTTGCGGGGTTACAACACGGCCTCTACTGCGCCAGCAACTACGATTTGAATGATGGCGTAGGTGTTATCTGTTGGGGAGGTGAACAAGTGTTGCCCTCGTGGGCTCAAGATCATTACCCCGATGCTCACATCGCGCTTCGCGTTGATGACCTAAGCAGTATGCACGCAGCCGTGAAAGCCGGTTTCGGCGTCGCCCGCATGCCCTGTTACATGCCCGACAGCATCGCGGATCCTGCAGTAAAAAAATTACCGCTAACACAACCGAGGTCTGATTGGTCAGTGTGGTTACTGAGCCATGTTGATCTTCGAAAAACTGCCAGAGTGCAAAAATTGAAAAGCTATTTACTGACCTCGCTCGAACAAAAACGCGCGTTATTTGAGGGGGAAAATCCAAACGGTTAGAGACTTCACATCTAAATCCATCAATGTTTACAGTTTATTCAAAGGACCACCGGTAAAGACTATAAAAAGCGCGGTCAAGCAATCTCCGTAATTCATGCAGACAAACCTCACAAAAAAGCCGAGCTTGATGATCTCAAACTCGGCTTTTACCATTTAGGCAATACGTTATTAGCTAGCGGCTGCCCCAGATTTTCGATACAGCGCGTTCATTGCCCAAACAACCGACGACTAATGCCACCAGCGCCACCACGCCAAACACGACCACTGGGATCAAGTAATCTGAAGGCGCCACACCGCCACGTTTTGATATTGCGACTACGGCCACGTCTAAAACAGAGAATAAAACACCGAGTACGATTAATACTTTTCGGTTTAGAGGTTTATAGGCGTAAGGGTCGGTACCGCTTTCAAATACATTTAAAATTGGCGCGAATATCTTGCGCAGGAGTGCTTTCATCACATAACTCTCTCATAGCCACAGGCAGGTTCAATCAACAGTGTGCTGTACCGTAAACGACGTGTAAACACAAAGTGCAGGAAGAGCAATGCATTTGTCCGAGCCCAATGCAGGTTGAGATTGTGGTTACCACCTAGCTGTAGGTAGCCCTGGATCATCACAGCACCAAGAAAGACTGCACGTTACAGAGAGTATTGCGAGTAACTCAAGTCAATTGGTTCGAATACAAGCCGCTGCTTGAAATACTCAACCCCGACTGTCCCCCGACAAAAGACGAACCTCAGGTGAGATTCGCTCCATGATCATTACCGGCGGGGCAGACGTGCCATTGCTCACCTTGCCTACCCTCCGTACACGTCACTTACAAAGATGCAGGGCACTACTCACCTTGGGAGCGTATATCACTACACTGCCTCTGGCAGGGTTATATTCAACTCCAGTACTGAACAGTCGTCGGTGTTTTCCATCTGCACCGAAATATCATTTTGATCCACTTTTATGTACTTCCGAATGACTTCCAGAATTTCTTGCTGCATTGCGGGCAGGTAATCCGGCTGGTTACGCTTGTGACGCTCGTGGGCAACAATTATTTGAAGACGTTCTTTGGCCATATTGGCGGTGCTGGGTTTTTCGTTGCTACGAAAAAAATCTAGAATACTCATGCCATGGCTCCTTCTTTCTTGGCTCCGAGCAGACGTTTAAGGAAACCTTGCTTTTGCTCTTCGATAAAACGGTGCGGAACTTCTTCACCTAGCAAGCGGGCAACGGCATCGCTGTAGGCCTGACCGGCTTGAGTCTCGACATCAAGAATAACTGGGGTACCCTGGTTGGAGGCTTTCAGTACGGCCCGTGACTCAGGAATGACACCCAGCAGTTTGATGGCGAGGATGTCTTTTACGTCTTCGACGCTGAGCATTTCACCGGCGTTAACACGGGTCGGGTTGTAGCGTGTCAGCAGCAGGTGTTCGATAACCGACCCGCCCTTTTCTGCACGGCGGGACTTGCTCTGCAAAATACCCAGAATGCGGTCGGAGTCACGCACAGAAGAAACTTCCGGGTTGGTTACCACAATGGCTTCATCGGCAAAATAGAGCGCCATCTGAGCGCCTTTCTCAATACCAGCCGGTGAGTCGCAGATGATGAAGTCGAAGTTCTCGGACAACTCATTAAGAATTTTCTCTACGCCGCCCATGGTCAGTGCGTCTTTGTCGCGAGTCTGGGAGGCCGGCAGAATAAAGAGGTTCTCGGTGCGTTTGTCCTTGATCATGGCTTGATTCAGGGTTGCTTCACCATTGATAACGTTGACGAAGTCGTAGACTACGCGGCGCTCGCATCCCATGATCAGGTCGAGGTTACGCAAGCCCACATCAAAATCGATAATGATGGTTTTTTGGCCCTTAAGAGCCAATCCGGTACCAATGGCGGCACTGCTTGTGGTTTTACCCACGCCGCCTTTGCCTGAGGTTACAACAATAATTTTGGCCACGGTTAGGCCTCCTGTTTCGATAAAATGTTAAGAGACTTTTGCACGAAATTCATTTCACCTTCATGTGACATCCCCAAGGGGCATCCAGAGAATGTACTCAATCGGTCATTTATAAAAATAGACCACCTGATTGCGTGCATTATCGCCTGCATAAAAACGACGTTAGCGCCCATGTAAAGGTCTCGTTAAAACTGATTAATTGTGAAAGGTAGCCACATAAATAATTCAGCGGTTACAGTGATTCGACTCTCAGCGCATCACCTTCGAGGAAGGTTTGCACCACTTTTTTATAGGCGCTTTCCGGAATAGAGTCGCTGGGTAAAAAATTACCAGCAATAGAAATCAATTCGGCCTCCATGCTCTGGCAAAAAATACGGGCTGCGGTATCACCGCGAACTCCGGCCAATGCGCGACCGCGCAGAGCACCGTAGATATGGATATTACCGTCGGCCAGCACTTCGGCACCTTCGCTAACCTGCGCCATGACAATCAGATCAGCGTCTTCGGCATAGACCTGTTGACCGGAGCGAACGGGGCGGGTGATTATTTTGCTCTTGCGCTGCAACCACTTTTCTTCGATCACCGTCTTCACAAGGATTTGTGGCTCAATGCGGTCGGTTAGCAGTGGTTCTGGCCCGGTTACAACTTGCAGGCTAGGCTCAGCGATGGCTTCTGCAGGCAGTTCGATTTCTCTGGCGCGGGTACTAGAGCTGGGTAGCGCGGCGAGCCCTGTTTCGGCAACAGCGGCTTCATACACTTTTCCGACACCCTTAAAGGCAACGGGTTGCATGCCCAGATCGCGACATTGTTGAATCAACAGTTTGAAATCAATAGCGATATCAACATCGATCAGCTTTTCAATATTGATCAATACTGGCGAGCCCTGAAACAGCTTTGGAGCGTGCTGGGTTTTTTCGGCTAATTGCTGCGGAAAAACATTGGGTTGATAGTGATATACGTCTAAAACAACAACGGTAACCGTGCTGCCCTTTAGCTTAAAATCTACATCATTCATAAGACTAGGGTGGGCCATAAACAGCAAAAGAAGCCATTATCTAGGCCATTAATAAATAGTCAACCAGTATAAAAAGTAGGTGTCTTACAAACCGTCATGTCGGGTAAAAGTCGACCCCTTTGGCTGGGATTCGATCTACCCCGGGGGTGTAAGCTTCAGTACAAGCAGGAAGGCACGCGCCCAGCGCGACAGCCTCTTTAGCCTCGGCTAGACGATGTTCATTGATCTGGACGAAATGGCTTTAACCGCTCTGCTCTTAATCATCAGCCTTTATAAGTGCTGCGGATACCCACCTGTGTCGCCAGCCCGATGAGGCTCAGCTCCGATTGCCGATTGAATTACTCCCAAGCCCACACACCACCCGCCTGGCTATTGCCTAGAAACAGACTTGAAATGAACGAGAGGTTGTTAGCAATCAGTGTTTGGCCGTCCCCTGCCAAGGTCACATTGGCGGCATCGCCACTGTCGTAGCGAGCAAGCTCCTTGCCCGTGTTGATGTCCAGTGCCACGATAAAACTTTCCTGCCAAAGAATACTGTAAGCGGGTATCCACACCACATTGTTAAAACCCAGACTTACCGACATAGCCATAGGCGTAAAACCGAGGCGCGTTTCCCAAGCTTTACTCAAGGTGGGCACACCGGCAGCGTCGCGAGCTAAGTCAAAGGCTGCAAAACTGCTGCGCCCGTAAGGCACCAAGATACGGTTCTCTGGAGTCAGCACTACCGAGGAGGTGATGTCATTATCGACCCTATGTTTATAAAGCCGTGAACACGACGGTTCAACGCTGCCCTGTTCCTCTCGCTGCTGTGCAGCCCAATCACTGCAAGCCTGCACATCCACCGTTACTAAGTTCAGATCATTGTCGCCAATAATAACAAAAGCCACGTCGTTGCTCAGTGTCGGCGAGGTCGCAATTCCGCCCGGCACATCGAGTTCAACGTACCAGGCCACGCTTAAATCTTTGCCCGCATAACTTATAGCCCAAAGGGCACCAACCTTGTAGCCTTCTGGCGCGATGACATTCCCGCCGATCACCAACAAAAGCCCGGTACTAAATCAGCCCGTATTGCCGACCAACACAAGATCGATATTTCCAGCGCGACCGTAGAAGCTTCTCTTTTAACCTTCGATGACGGCGTAGTGGTCATCAACACCACCTACCCTGAACCCGCTTGGATTAGTTTGGATGCCCTCGGCAACGCCATGCTCGCTGGCAGCACACGCGCCGCGCCCATGGGCGCGCAAAAATTCACATGGAATGAAGCTGACAACCACTTTGAAAATGCTTGGCTGCGCACGGACATAGATGGCAGTGATTGGATGCCGCCCACTATTTCCCCCTCAACCGGTTTGGTCTATTTAGCAAACCGTGTCGGGGATCAATACGAATACCTTGCCGTCGACTGGCGCAGCGGCGTCACAGCGGCCCGCTGGACTTTCCCAGACAGCAGTATTCGCTGGGGCAACTGGGGCGGTGTCACCACCTTTTTGGAAGATGGTGACCTTATGGTCGGCGGATTCTTTGCGTTTACTCGGTACAACATTGGCCACATGCGTCATGGGGACAACAGCAGAGCTGCGCTATCGACTAAAGGCATTGATTGATGATCAGCGCTGAGCAACAACCCATTGCAGCGCCTACTAGCCCATATATTGAGTGCACAGCAAGCCCCTAAAAAAACAATTTGTGACCAGTCATTCAGTCCTTGGTCACAAATATTTTTCTTGCTACCCTCCCGCCACGTCAGTTTCGCACTGGTCGACGGGGCAATATCTTAACGTTATCCCCTGCTCGATACGGTATCTGACACAGATTACAGACGATATGAGAGAGCACCATAATGAAAATAATAACCCCCCTGTTAAAGAAGACCCCCCTTGCCTTGGCACTCAGCGCGTTGATCGTAGCGAGTGTTCAAGCCCAAGACACAGCCGAGCAGCCTGAAAAGAAAGCTAAGCGTGGCGCCGCTGCGATGATGATGGAAGAAATCCAGGTCACCGCCCGCAAGCGCAGCAACGCCGAAGCCCTTCAGGATGTACCCCTAGCGGTTACCGCGTACAGCGGTGAGCAGCTTGACTCAATGTTCGTGCAGAACCTGCAGGATTTGAGCTTCACTGCCCCCAACGTTCAGCTAGAATCTGCCGGCACTTTCCCTGGCGTACAAAACTTCTCTATCCGTGGCCAGGGCATTAACAGCTCAATCCCATCGATTGACCCGACCGTCGGTACCTTTGTCGATGGCGTCTACCTCGGCGTTACTTTCGGCGCTGTGATCGACATGTTTGAAGTCGAATCCGTTGAAGTGCTGCGTGGCCCGCAGGGTTTGTTGTTTGGCCGTAACGTGACCGGTGGCGCCGTTGCTCTGCGTACTTCTCGCCCAGATGGCGAGTTTGGTTACCGCGTACGCTCTATGATCACCGACGAGAACCGCACCAATGTTGCTGCAAGCATCGAAGGTTCGCTGATTGAAGACAAGCTCGCCGCTAAGCTCGTGATGTACTACGACGATGACGAGGGTTACTTCGAAAACAACAACGTGCAGGCCGACACCACGAATGATAATTTTGGTGCACTGCAAACCGATTTTGCCCGCGCAACCTTGGTCTTCAACCCAACGGATTATCTAGACCTGACCTTGATCGTTGAAGATGGAAAAACCACCGGTCAAGCGGCTGCTTGGGGTTCTGTTGATGCACAACGCGACGGTATTATTGGCGGATTTCACACCGACGCCAGCACCAATGTATTTGGCACGGCTTCTGACGACCCAGGCTTCACTGACATGACGTGGACCCAAGTCACGCAAGAGACCAATTTTGATGTGAACTGGGGTGATGGCAAGATCACCAACATACTGGCTTGGCGTGAAGTAGCGTTGGACAGCCAAACTGACCTCGATGCTAGCGAACAATTATTGTTCCAAGTTGCCGGCACCACCACGCAGGATCAATTAAGTAATGAGCTGCGTTACGCTGGCAGCTTCATGGACGACAAACTTGATTTGACCACCGGTGTTTACTACTTCGAGCAAGATATCTCTTACCGTGAAGGTCGCACTATTTTTGGCGGAGCTATCCTAGTTGCTGCTGGCGGCAACATGGATCACGACACCTGGGGCGCATTCACCACGGCTGATTACCACCTGACCGATGCATTAACGCTGACCGGCGGTATTCGCTATACCAAAGAAAACAAATCAGCCAGTGTGATCGATAACTCTGCAGCCGCTGGCGGCACTTGTACCGATATCGTGTCTTACCAGTGCGCTTATGATGATCTTGCAGACAGCTGGTCTAACGTCACACCGAAACTGGGTGCTAGCTATCAGCTAAACGAAGATTCACAGGTCTACGCCTTCTATACCAAAGGTTTCCGCAGTGGCGGCGTTAACTTCCGCAATTCCAAACCCGACCTAATCCCAGCAGGCCCAACAAAAGAAGAAGAGCAAGACAGCTTCGAAATTGGCCTAAAGTCGGATTGGATGGATGGTCGCCTGCGCACAAACGTTGCTGCCTTCTACAACAAAATCAGCGACATGCAGCGTGAACTGAATATGTCTGACCCAGACGTACTGGTTCTGCAAGGCACTGTGAATGCCGGTGACGCTACGATTCAAGGCGTCGAAGCCGAAGTGATTGCACTGATTACTGACAACCTCGCAATCAATATGTCCGCTGGTTACCTTGACGGAGAATGGGACAAGGTAAATCCGGACTACCAAGAGTTCATCGGTTCGGATCTAACTCGTCTATCCCCCAAGACGGCGAGCATCGGCCTTACTTACGACATGGATCTCGCTGATTTCGGCAGCATGACCCTGCGCAGCAGCTACAGCTACCGCGATGCAGCCGCTTACCTAGACTCCAACTTTGAGTACTTCGATGTCATGCAGGACGTTAATGCCAGCATCGATTACCTGAGCCCGGATCAAAACTGGCGTGTATCTTTGTTTGGTAAAAACCTGAACGATCAGGCTCGCTACGGCAACTTAACCCAAGCTTCAGTATTGGGCACCGTAGGCCCGATGCAGAAAGGAAAACGCCTTGGGCTTGAGGTCGAATACACCTACTAAGCTCAACAGCAAGCAAGACCCAAAAGCCCCAGCGATGAAAATCGCTGGGGCTTTTTGCGTTTAAAGGCCGTGCCAAGTGCCGTGTTACACTGCCCGTAAATCACCCGTGAGACATGGACATGCTCGACAATATTGACTGGCTAAACAGCGTCGCGTTGCTGTGGTTTTTGTGTGGATGGGTCGGTTACAGCCGCTTCGCCAAACGGCGCGCAAAGCAAGTGGACTGCCTCGCTTCGGTCATGCACCGTCATAGAATTGATTGGATGCGCTCAGTATTCTTTCGTGAAATTCGGGTTTCTGACGCCGCAATCATTGCCAATCTAGAGCGCAATGTATCCTTCATGGCCTCCACCAGCATGCTGGTACTGGCGGGTTTGGTGACGGTGCTGGCGAATTCCGATCAGGTGGCGATACTGGTGGGCAAGCTGCCCTTCGTACTGGGAGCGTCCGCAGAGCACCTACAGCTCAAGTTGCTAATATTGGTGTGTATGTTTATCTACGCCTTTTTCACCTTCACTTGGTCACTGCGCCAATTTGGTTTTTGCAGTGTGCTGATCGGCGCCTCGCCAGTGGTGCGTGAAGGTGAGCTCAGTGATGGGGAATGCGAACTGTTTGCTCGCCACACCGGCAAGGTATTGGACCAGGCCTCGCACAGCTATAATTTTGGACTGCGCTCTTACTACTTTGCCATGGCGTTACTGGCTTGGTTTATTCACCCCTTATTATTCATGGCCGCCGTCGGTTTAGTCGTGTCGATTCTCTACCACCGGGAGTTTCACTCCAACAGTCTACAAGCCTTGTTGCAGGTAAACCTCGACTGGCATCAGAGCGAGAAAATCAAACCGACACAGATGGTCAAACAAACCTAAGGCAGCAACTGGTCAATATCCTGCAGCTGCTGTTTGATCTGATCGCGAACACGCCGGTAGTGCGGCATGGCCTGCTCGTCATTGGAGGCGTTCGCGGCCAGTTTCGGCGGATCTTCAAATCCTAAGTGCACACGCAACACCCCTTTCGGTAAATCCGGACAATGCTTATCCGCGTGCCCGCAGACACTCAAGACATAGTCCAACTCTGCGACCGGCAGGTCTTGTAACAGCTGCGAGCGCTGCTGAGAAATATCCACCCCCACTTCACGCATGGCCCTCAGAGCCAAGGGATTGAGACCGTGGGCCTCGATACCCGCAGAGAAGACTTCAAAGTCGTCGCCACGCAGATGTCGCAACCAACCCTCGGCCATCTGGCTGCGGCAGGAGTTGCCGCTGCACAAAAAAAGTAACTTAGTTTTCGCCATATTAACGCCCAAGACTCCTTATCATCTTGCCTTAGAAAACTTTTGATTCATTCACGGGTGAGTGGTATTCGAGCCAACCCTCGCAAGCCATGCCCCGGACTATTGCATCAGTGTAATCGGCTTGCTCCCCCTGTTTTAGGATAGTTGTCGCCCGTGTCGGTTAGGTGACAGCATTAACCGCACACCTTTATTTAGACTGAGGGTCACCGAATTTCTCACTATTAGCAAGGCAAAACCCCATGACGATGAACGGCGCCGAAACTCTGCTCGACAGCAAGGTCGAGCTCTGCGTTACCAACTCGGACACATCGGCGATACATCTGATCGATGCCATAGACAACACCCCCAGCATGACCAACAGGTACAACGATGGGCGAGAAAGCCCGCGTCACAGACGCCACTATATGGGCTCTGCCCCCATCGCCAATCTCGATCAATAGTTTATTCCCCTTAACCAGACGGTTCCAGCGTCCCGCCGCCAGAATGCGGGTGCGATGTGCGCCCTATGTTTCCTGCTCCTTGGCATAGTTGTATTTTTTATGAACCTCGAACGGGTCGAAAGCGCGTGCGAAATTGTCGAGGTGTCAGTTCGGTGATGGCCTTGAACACCCCCGAGAAATAACCAAAATCCTGATAGCCGACATTGAGACTGATGGTCTTGATACTGTCTTCGGTGTTGATCAATTGATGTTTGGCCGATTCGACGCGCAGTCGCTGTAGGTAACGGGTGGGTTTGTCGCCGGTGGCTTTTTGAAAGCGCCGAATAAGGGTGCGCCTGCTCATACCGATCCGGTCGGTCAGGGCTTCAAAATCAATTTTTTGCATAAAATGTTGATCGAGCCAGTCCTGGGCGCGGTGAATACCGCTGTCCTTGTGCTGGCGCAGGCCGGCAATATTAAACAGGGTCAAGTCATAGGTACGACGGGTGTCGTATGCCATATCGCGCGCCATGCGGGTCGCGGTTTCCCAGTCGCTGAACTTTTCTACCAGGTGCAGGGTGAGGTCAATACCGGCATTCTGGCCGTTGGAGCTGTAGATGTTATTGTCTGCGGCCAGTGACTGGTCTCCGGTCCAATTGACTTGTGGGTAGCGCCGGCAAAACTCGTCAAAATCACGCCAGTAGGTCGTCGCTGTGCAGCCATTTAATATTCCGGCTTCGGCGGCCCAAACGATGCCCGAATTGATCCCGGCTATCACGGCGCCATTGTCATGCTGCTGTTTCAGCCAAACGGGCAGCATCGGGTAGCGCTGGATAATCTCATCAAAGTCACCCCAATAGTGACTCAATGTAATCAGATCATACTGAACACCGTTATCAATATGCGTGTCACCTTGCGACTGTCGTCCACTAAAGACCCGTGCCGGCTCGGGGGTGGGCGTGATAATTTCGCATGAAAACAGTTGTTTCATATGCCGTAAATTGGCGCTTTGATAAATATCCAAGGCACCGTATATCGACGTCTCCCAAACCCCATCATGACTGAGTAGGGCAACGCGCCAACTGGCTTTGGACATGGTCTATCCTCTGGGTGGCGGCATTTTCACGACTTTACTCAAGGCTTTGAGTAACGAGGCCCCAATTATTGGGTAGGTCAAAGGTCTATGGGTTAAAACGCGGTGGATAAATGGCAGGCCAGCGTGGTGGTGTGTCACTTATGTCTGCCTTTATGGCATTTTAGGCCAAGATTAACCTGAGTGCGAGGGTTAGACTGGTGTGAATGACCATTGCTCGGCCGGGTGTCTGCTCGGAGGGCCCATTTATAACTATTGAGAGGAATCAAGAGTGGACATTAACTTTTCAGCGGAAGACCTAGCCTTTCGCGAAGAAGTACGAGACTTCCTGAAGGA
>Ga0105359_10000810_pt1 | contig 26123 bp, 23 predicted proteins | sample GOMGulsemesocosm_6_FD_83659 | JGI IMG/M metagenome (GOLD analysis project Ga0105359, IMG submission 83659) | Methane-oxidizing microbial communities from mesocosms in the Gulf of Mexico - GOM8C Gulf of Mexico | ecosystem: Environmental > Aquatic > Marine > Cold seeps | place: Gulf of Mexico...
ATTTTCGACGTTTCTGCAGCAAAGTCAGCATCATAGATACGTGATTTTGCGCCGGATAAATTCTGCGATACGTTTTCTAGATTTGAGATAGTAGAGCCTAAACGATTCTGAATCGCACCGAGGTTTGCTCGAGAGTCTGAAATTTTACTTAATGCATCATCAATACGGTCAATCGAGTTCGAAGCATTAGCGGCTGTATTAACGCTTAAGCCTTTACCAATTGCACCGGAGTTGCCTCCCATATCGGTGAGGCCAAGTTTTGCAAAAGCTGTTGCTTGAGCATCTTGATTACTTGCCGTACTGGTGATGCTTACATCTAAACCATCAGCACCAGTTAAAGTAATTTCACCTCTTGTAGTAACGGGGGCAGCAGCACCTACACCAGCAAAAGAACTTTGTGTTACTGTTTCTATTGTTACATCATTACCTGATTGAGAGGTTAATACAAGTTCACCAGTAGTATTGTTTGCGCTAGCAACAACACCTTGAATACCAGATTTATTTATTGCATTAACAACATCATCAAGACTTGCAGCTGTACCAGCAGTCATCGTTACAGCAACCCCATTAATGGTTAATGCCGATTTAGTTGCATCAGTATCAAGTGCAAGGGTACTAATATTAACCGTATATTCAACTTCAGTTGTTGCAGATGCAGATACACCAGTCTCTGTTGAAATCGCATTAATAGCAAATGCTTTATCGGCTGCCGAGGTACCTGTTACCGCGCCTAAATCAACTCCGTTAATTTTAATCGAATCATTTGCAGTAATTGCTTTGGAGTCAACTTGTCCACCTTTAATCTCATCTGAACCAGTAGATATATTGAACCCCATTTTTTGTACATCAGCTGAAGTTGCAGCAGTATCAGAGCCAACACTAACCTCTACAGGTTTACCATCAGCACTAGTTAATGACACATAACCCTCATAAGTATCACTAGCTATGCCCACTTGTGCACCGTTAGATACTGCAATTGATTTACCAGTATCATTACTTAATACTAGCCCTCCATCACTGTTTAAAGAAGCTGTTACACCACCGATATCTCGATTAATCGTATCGACTAAGTCTTGTGCACTCGATGTGGCTGCAATTGTTATCGCAGCAGCACCATCAATAGCTATCTCTAAGGTACCATCGGTTGTACCATCAATACCGGCAGTGCCTTCTACAATATTATAAGCAGTAGCAGCCACACCAGTTAAACCTTTTTGAGCATTAATTGCAGTAGCAATATCATCCGCCGAACCACTTGCAGTTGATTGAATATCAACCCCATTAATAGCAACAAGGTCTTTGTCTATTGCTGCGCCACTGGTTACTCGACCACCATTTAAATCACCTAAACCAGAAACAGCATTCAAATTAAGATCGGTTGTAGTTACCGCATCAATTGAAAAGGTTAAACGTTCACCCGAGTTGGCACCGATTTGAAGAGTAGTACTACCGCCACTACCATCGAGTAGGTTTACACCGTTAAACTGGGTAACGCTTGAAATTCTATCTAACTCTTCATAAAGTTGATCAACCTCTTTCTGAATTGATGCTCTGTTTGATGAAGAGTTAGTATCATTACCCGCTTGAATTGATAGCTCACGCATACGTTGCAATATATTGGTCATCTCATCCATCGCACCCTCAGCGGTTTGCGACATTGAGATACCGTCATTGGCATTACGTACGGCTTGGTTAATACCACGAATTTGTGATTCCATACCGGTTGCAATTGCAAGACCAGCGGCATCATCTTTTGCACTATTGATACGCAGACCTGAAGATAAACGTTCCATCGCTTCATTTTGCGTAATTTGACTTTTGTTTAATTGACGCTGTGCATTAAGCGACATTATGTTGGTATTTATCATTTGAGCCATAATTTACTCCTAGTTCCTTTGCTACCCCGTTGCTGGGGAAATCGGCAACCGTTCTAATCATTGCCGTCAATTTTTACTCTCAAGGTTTATAATGCGATTTACATGCCAACTTTTATTTTGGTTTGTTTTATAAGCATAAAGTCTATAAAACAGGCGATTAGCAAGGGGTTACGTTGGACTAAATAATTTACAATTGGTCAATAAAACAGAGGCAAAAAAAAAGAGGCAATCAATTGCCTCTTTTTTTGTCACTAAAAATGTTGTTTTAAATCAACTTGAACAAACTAAGTGATTGCATCTGTACAAACGTTTGTTGAGAAACCTCCAATAAACTCATCTGCATCTTAAAGTCACTGATAGCTGCTGCCATATCCAAGTCTTCTAAACTTGAAAGAGTTTTCTTATTGGTAAGGTTAAAATCTTGCGTGGACTCTCTTTGATTATCAATAGTACGCATACGTGCGCCCACCGAGGTACGAATTCCGGATACATTCTCCATGGCATTATCAACCTGTAAACGCACCATATCCAAACGCATTTCACGTTGTGCACCGGCAACATCATCTTCACCAGGAATCCTTAATGTATCAATCGCATCCTGAATAGTAGCAAAAATATCTTTTTCACCACTTTGACGTAATGAAAAAGAGTCGGTATTAACTACATTACCCTTAAGCTCTGTTTTGATGCCATTAAACTCTATTGATTGCCCTTCTGTATATTTTGTTGGTTCAACATATTTATTCAGAGTATAAGTATCTGTGGTTGTAGGCACACCTTCAATTTCAAACTTTAATCCATTAAGGTCAACTGTTTGTTGATTTGTATTGGCAGGGTCATACATAGCGGCTGGTGTCGCCGATGCACCATTTAGCCTTACTTCTAACAATGGGCCAACAGCAAAAAAACTTATGGTAGCTCCACTAACTGCATTTGGATCATATAAAGCAGGATCAAAGGTCGCAAAGTTTGCATCATTAATATCAACCGAAGCTAGATTAATGCTCGCATTGCCAGTAACCGTACCTTCCTTTAAGCCATAAACAGAATAATCAGGATCTGCACCCGGTGCTGTTTCTGTTATAGCAACGGTATAATCTTCACTTAAAAATCCATTGGCTGCATTTTTATCAATAACTGATGCTTCATTAATTACACCAGAGCCATTATTATTTTCATGCCCCTCTGAAACAAATGTACCATTACCTTCTGATATTTCAGTAAATATAGCCGAGCCAGAATCATTACCTTGCACTAAAACACCAGGACCAACTTTATAAGAGCGATCACCATTATCACCATGGTACTCAATAGTGCCAAACTCATTTGTTTGGAAAGGTTGAGTGTCTACTTCAAAACCTGAAAATATAAATTGGCTATTACCATCACGAGTATTGGCGACGCCAGCCAACTCTTCACGCAGCCCTTCAAGCTCTTTGGCTACCGCTTCGCGGTTTGCTGCGTTATAACTATCATTACCCGCACTCACCATTAGTTCGCGCACACGTTGCAGAATATTGGTGACTTGATTTAATGAGGTTTCCTCTAATGCATTAGCTGTCTCACCCATCTCACCATTTTTTAGGTATTGTTCCCCGACACTTAAGTCTTGCTTCAAGCGCTGAATTGTTGAGATAGCAACCGGATCATCCGATCCGTGAATAACACGCTTTTGTGTCGATAGGTGGACATTCTGCTGACTCAATTCAGTTTGCTTAGTAAATAAACTTTGTGTATTTCGCTGGAAAAATGTCTGGGTAGAAATTCGCATCGTTGCCTCTCTTCATTCAAAATGAGTTTAATAACTCAAGCTAATGGTTTAATGCAAAATTCGTTCCAAAAAAACAACATATAGGGGTGTGGCAGGAGGTGTTATAGCAATGCTTCAAACTGTTATTTGCTAATGGGCTACTGGTTTAGTACAAGCCCATGCAGTTAAGCGGCTAGTGATTGCTCAGGAAAACAGGCAAGAGTGGTCTGGTAGCCAGTGGCTAAATACTTCAAATCATTTAACGCGCGGCTTGTAAAATAGTGTCAAATAGTTCATTTGCTACTGAGATAACGCGCGCAGCAGCACTATAATGTTGCTGAAACATCAATAAGTTTGCAGCCTCTTCATCCATATTAACGCCACTCGTACTTTGAATACGCTCTGTAGACTGAGTATGCAAAACCTGTAATGACTGCATAGAAACATCGGCATTAGCCGTTTTTGAACCAAGTTCTGACAACATACCACTATAAACATCTTGAAAGGTGGCTTTATTATTATTCATAATTTTTTTGTTTTGAAGATTGGCAATTTCTAACATATTACGGTTATCACCATCACCGGTTTCATTGTAGGTCAGGCTAAACTTATCACCAATTGTAGGTGATCCTGCATACATCTCAATGTCAATTCCAGCTTGCGAAAACGTTACCTTACCCGTTAAAAGATCAGGCATTACCGATAAACCAGTGAGAAGATCCCCTGCCACCTTAGTAGGTACATAACTGCTTGCAGAGCCTACTGGTAGCGTGACGGGATTACCATTTTTATCAACAATATCATAGGTGATCACACCACCCGCCTTACCTGTTATCACAATCTCTAAAGGGTTATCTTTATCCATATACAGTGGGTCAAGTGAATTAGATAAACCACTGGTGCGGATTTTTGCTGTGCCTGTATTTGTGCTAGCAGGTATCACTTTAATTTCAGCATCTGCAGCTGCAATTTTTACCGGATCGGTATGTTGCAAACTTGCTTCTTGTGCACCTAAGCGAGTTGGCCGTAAAGTAAATGCTTTTCCGGCCCGAGGAGGATCGCTGGCAATAATATTATCAATGCCTAAACTCAAACCAGAATTGGGAATATCGATACGTTTAGTTGCAGCCAGATCAATTGGCCCTAATGTTTGTGTTTCGCCCGTAGTTTGATTTGTAATATCAAAACCAATAAAATCTGGTGGACCTGCGACATAACTATTTACTACTAAATCATATTCATCAGGAGAGATTTGGCTAATATCATCAATACGTAAACTAAGCTGCGCTTTACCTAAATCATCATCATGTGACATCACACGACTTCGCATCGATTCTACCGAGTTCACATCATTAAATAGATCGGTGCCTATCTGCCCCTCAAGGGTTTGCCCTTGCTTTTGTTGTTCATTAATCGCATGGGTTAAGCCAATGACATTTTGGCCTAATTGGTTAAAAGCGCGCTCAATGACATTTTTACGCGTATCAAACAAGGCAGCTATTTTTCCACCTAACTGCTCACCGTTTAAAGAAATAAGACCACCATTGGAATTAATAGCAATTTCTTTGCGAGATGGATCTGGATCGCCATTAACGGCAACCAGATTAACCGCATCACCGCCCATCACTAATGACTGCCCATTGCCCATAAAAATATTAACCATACCATTGTCAGCGGGCACCACTTGTACATTGACAAACTCACTGAGTTCAGTAATAGCCTGATCTCGTTGATCTAACAGATCATTGGCATTACTGCTACTACCACCACTACCCAATACCGCAGAGATCTGTTTATTAATTTTTGCAAGGTTATCGGCTAGAGTCGTAATCGTTGTCGCAGTATTTTTAATATCATTATTAATACTGGTATATTGAATCTCCATGTTATCGTATAAGCGATTATATTGGTTAATCATGTTGCCTGACGTTTCTAAGAATACTTTGCGAGACTCTAGCATATTAGGATGATCGGCTACCCCATTGATCGATTCAAAAACAGCTAATACCGATTTAGTGGCAGCCGTACTCTCATCTGAAAGTAGCATATCCAGTTGGTTCGTTTGCATAAAAGCCTCTTTAGAATAAGAGTACTGAGAGGTATTCATAATATTCTCAGTGAAAGCAAACTTATCATAGGCGCGCTCAATACCGGCTACAATCGAACCTCGACCAATAAAATAATCACCAAAACGATCCGCACCGCCTGTTGCTACTTCTACTGTTTGACGTGAGTAACCTTTAGTACTGATATTGGCAATATTATGCCCGGTAGTGGCTAGACTTGCCTGTGAAGAAGCAATTCCCGACAAACCAATTTGAAATAGATCAGCCATTTGATTCTCCTTCCGCTAATGCCGCTTTAAAGGTGTCGTTATCCATTATCTGTTTAATCTTGTCTGCGTATTGTGGATCAGTTGCGTAACCCGCTTTTTGCAACTCTTCAACATAACGACCAGCATTTTCCCCCTGTTGCAACGCTTCTTTATATCGTTGATTATTGGTAATAAATTTTCCGTAATCCGAAAAGCTTTGTGCATAGTTTTCATAAGCTCTAAAATCAGAACGACGTTTAACACCAATCCCATCTTCAACTTCAAGGCTATCTTTAGCAACCTTTTCACCCTGCCAATTTTTATGCGCTTTAATGTTAAATAGATTAAAGCTGCTTTGGTTATTTTCACCATTAATGATTTTTTTACCCCACCCAGTCTCTAATGCTGATTGAGCAACTAATGCTGCAGGAGAAATTCCTAAGGCTTTTGCCACTTTTTTGGCATAAGGCATCAAGGTATCAATAAATGATTTTTGATCAGTGAAAACGCTCTTATCGCTGCCTGTTGTTTTATTCTCAGTAAACACCATTGCTGTAGGTTGTGTTTGATCAGGTTTGTTAAGGTCAACCGCAGGAAGGACTTTATTGATATCCATCATTTGCGATTTTTCACTATTTGGCATCACCATTTGATTTTCCGGAATAGCTTGCGGTCGTGCTATTGAAGTGGGATCAAGTTGACGGACTAGCGCATCTGCAAGCCCGAGAGAGCCATGGCGACTGATATCAAGTGCAAGCTGTTTGTCCTGCATATCGGTATAAAACTTAGTATTTTTATTGTTAAAGGGGCTATCGCTTTCAAACGCTTCATTAGCTTGACGCATCGATTTGATTAACATAGAAGCAAACATCGACTCAAACTGATTCGCAACTTCACGAATCGATTCTTTGCTATTACCCTGCGCTTTTTGACGCAGTTGATCTAACCCTTGTAGATCAAAGTAATTGCTAGATTGTGTCACTGTATTAGTTGCCATTATTAGCCCCGTTTAACCTGTTTTTTACTCTCTGTTATAACAAAGCAATATTGATGCCATCATTAACTATTACTGCAACTGAAACACTAAATACAAGTAACTTTATTAAAGTTGCTTAACAGATCTAGTCACGTAAAATGCCCCTTTAAATTTTATGGAGAAGAAGAAAGATGAATCCAGTTTTATTAGCTGTTTGTTTAATGCTCGTATTGTCATTGATGCGTATCAATGTCGTTGTAGCATTAACGCTGAGTGCTTTAGTGGGTGGTTTAAGTGCAGGTTTATCACTTGCCGATACCGTTAGCGCATTTGAAGGTGGTCTTGGTGGAGGAGCAACGATTGCGCTTAGCTATGCGATGTTAGGTGCATTTGCAGTGGCAATCTCTAAGTCAGGTATTACCGACCTGTTGGCACAAACCGTTATTAAACGTTTGCATGGCCATCACCCAGATAAGCTTTCTCTCACCATAAAGTATGCGCTGCTAACCTGCATCCTATTAATTGCGATCTCCTCTCAAAATATTATTCCTGTTCATATCGCTTTCATTCCTATTTTGATTCCACCGCTACTCACTGTTTTTGCAAAACTACGTATGGACAGACGTTTAGTGGCTTGTGTTTTAACCTTCGGCTTAATCACTCCTTACATGGTATTACCAGTCGGTTTTGGAGGCATTTTCTTACATAACATTCTGCTTAAAAGCCTGCATGATAACGGCCTTCAAGCAACAGCAGCACAAGTACCAACAGCGATGATTTTACCCGCTTTAGGCATGGTGACAGGTTTATTGATTGCAGTATTTATTAGTTACCGAAAACCACGTGATTATGCACTAGCAGAGAAAGTTGAGGCTAAACCTGAGCTTAAAACAGTTAATAAGCGTCATATTATTGTTGCTGCCATTGCCATTATTGCCACTTTAAGCGCACAACTGTTCTCAGGATCAATGATTATTGGCGCACTGGCTGGTTTTGTTGTGTTTACCGCTGGTGGTGTTATCGCATGGAAAGAGACCCATGACGTGTTCACTAAAGGTGTACATATGATGGCGATGATAGGTTTTATTATGATTGCAGCTGCCGGTTTTGCAGCCGTGATGAAATCAACCGGTGGTGTTGAAACCTTAGTTGCTTACCTAAGTGGTAGCATTGGTGATAATAAAGCCTTAGCGGCATTGTTAATGCTGATCATTGGATTACTAGTTACTATGGGGATTGGCTCTTCATTTTCAACGATTCCAATTATCGCAACGATTTACGTACCACTAGCTATCGCATTTGGTTTCTCACCAATGGCAACCATTGCATTAGTGGGTACAGCCGCCGCATTAGGTGATGCAGGCTCTCCAGCGTCAGATTCCACGTTAGGACCAACATCAGGTTTAAACAGCGATGGAAAACATGACCATATCAGAGATACAGTGATACCAACATTCATACACTACAACTTGCCTTTGATTGCATTTGGTTGGATTGCGGCGATGAGCCTGTAATAATCAGTCAGTTAAAAAAAGCCCCGCTTTAAATAATTTCAAAGCGGGGATTTTTAGTTTTTACTGATAGCTGATAGCTAAATATCTATATAATTATCAACTCCCCCTGCAGAGCGCCTGCCTGCTTAAGTGCTTCAAGTATTGCCATTAAATCACCAGGTGCAAGACCCACTTCATTAACAGCTCGCACTAAATCATTTAAACTAACACCTGTATCAAACTTAAACATGCGACTATCTTCCTGGGTGATGTTAATCGTGCTGTTATCCACCACTTCGGTATTACCGCCAGAAAACGCATTAGGCTGTGAGACTTCTTTATCCTCACTTACTGTGACACTAATACCACCATGAGTTATTGCAGTTGGTAGTAACTTAACGTCTTGACCAACAACGATTGTACCCGTACGTGAATTTACAATGATTTTTGCGTTACTACGCGCAGGTTCAAAGCGAAGATTTTCTAGTGTGGCTAAGTAGGAAACACGCTGCGACACTTCACGCGGTGCTAACACTTTAACTGATGTTGCGTCTAACAATGACGCGGTGTTCGGGCCGACCAAATTATTGATCGTATCCGCTAAACGTTTCGCTGTTGTGAAATCTGATTGATGAAGATTAAAAGTAATACTATCCCCCTTTGAAAATGGAGAGATAATTTCACGTTCAACAATCGCGCCATTTGAGATTCGACCAACAGTAGGTGTATTTATTACAACCTTTGACCCATCAGCACCTTCAGCGCCTAACCCGCCAACGACTAAACTACCCTGTGCTAATGCATAAACCTTACCATCAACCCCTTTCAAGAAGGTTTGTAACAGTTCACCACCACGTAAACTTTTTGCTTCGCCGATGGCTGAAACAGTAACGTCAATTTTCTGACCACGCTTTGCAAAAGCTTTTAGTTCTGCTGTGATAGCAACGGGCGCTACATTTTTAATTTTTAGCTTCTGTCCCGCTGGCATATTAATACCAAAGTTACGTAACATGGTGGCAAATGCTTGCTCTGCAAACTTACTGCTTTTTTCACCCGTCCCAGGTAAACCAACTACCAATCCATAACCAACCAACTGGTTACTACGCACTCCTTGTACACTAGCAACATCTTTAATACGCGCCCCAAAAGAGCTTGCAGAAAAACTGATAATTAATATGCTAACTAAGATCTTTTTAAATATAGTCATTAAATACTCCTTGAATAAGATTCGCCAGCTAGGTTAGATAGGCCAGTATGGGCTATTAAAAAAGGCAGTTAACCACCCTTGCTTTTGGGTATTAGCGAAATCACCTGTACCGCCATATTGAATGCGTGCATTAGCAACGCGCATTGATGAAACTGAATTATCAGAGCTCACATCTTCTGAGCGGATCACACCTTTGATACGTACATATTCTTCACCATTGTTTAGCATTAACCATTTCTCGCCACGTATCACCAAGTTACCATTACTTAATACACGGACAACATTAACCGTAATACTACCTTGCAAATTATTACTTTGGTCTGCATCTGCATCCCCTTCAAATTTAGTTTTTTGGCCAAAACCAGCACTTCCTCCAGAGATTATCATTGGTGTACTGCCTCCAGTAGGAACAACAGTTTGATCAATGCTTAAATCATAACTATTTTTCTTTTCTTGGCTACTACCCGCCTTTTTACTTGCTGAAGTTGCCTCTTCCAAATAGACGGTAATAATGTCACCAACACGGTGCGCCTTGATATCTGAGTAGAGGTTATTAGCGTAGTTTTCTTGAAACATTGATCCACTATTAACCACATCAACCCCCGCTTCAATTGGTTCAATAGGTGCAAATTCAGGGTCATTTTTTACCTCTTCATTTGGCAATGAAGTACACCCAGCCAATAAAATTATACTTACGGATAAAATTAATTTAATCATAAATCCTCCAATTATAACTGCTGACTTACGTATGAGAGCATCTCATCCACGGCAGAGATAACTTTAGAGTTCATCTCATAAACACGTTGACTTTCAATAAGGTTTACTAACTCTTCCGTTACATTTACGTTAGAGGTTTCTAGCATACCTTGACGTAAAAAACCCATGCCATCAGCACCTGGAATACCCTGTAATGGTGTGCCACTTGCCCCCGTTTCGGCATACAAGTTCTCCCCCATCGGTTCAAGACCGGACGGGTTTACAAAATCATTAACATTAAGTTGACCAACCACTTGGTTTTCACCTTGACCATTAATACGCACAGAAACTTCTCCTTCAGCACCAATACTAATTGACTGTGCATCATTAGGGATCTGAACTTGTGGCACTAACGGGTAACCTGATCCAGGGGTTACAATAATCCCCTCTTCATTTAACTGAAATTGGCCATTACGAGTATAAGCAGAACTGCCATCCGGCATCTCGATTTCAAAAAAACCACGCCCATCAACCATGATATCTAATGAGTTGTTTGTTGTTAATACATTACCTTGAGCAAAGTTTTTCTGTACCGCCACAACCTTTGCACCAGAGCCAATCATTAACCCAGAAGGCAATTTAGTATTTTGTGTCGCATTTGCACCCGGTTGGTTGATATTTTGATAGAGTAAATCTTCAAAGACTGCACGACTCTTTTTAAAACCAACAGTGCTGGCATTTGCTAAGTTATTAGAGATAGTCGCCACATTAGTTTGTTGGGAATCTAACCCTGTTTTACTTATCCATAAAGCGGGATGCATAAATTACTCCTTAGATTTATTAAATTTTTAATGATGACCGGTTAAACAACGCGTAACAAAGATTCTGAACTTTTATCTATCTCTTCGGCGTTCTTCATCATTTTTATCTGCATTTCAAAGTGTCGTTGCAAGTTAATTAAACTGGTTAACTCACTACTTAAATTAACATTGGACGCTTCAAGCGTACCACTCTGTATACGTACGCCACGATCTTGCTCAGCATTTTGACCATCAATACGCCTGAACAGACCATCTTCTCCACGCATCAAGTCTTTTACATTAGGGTTAACTAATTTAATTTGTGCAATATCTTCCATTGCATCAGCGGGAGCGCCTTCTGGGCGTACCTCAACCATACCGTCTTGACGAATATTAAATTTCTCAATAGGCAATTGGATATAGATTGGTTCACCTTGAGTATTTAGCACCTGACTGCCATTGCTATCAACTAGAAGTCCTTGTTGATTAATATTAAGACCACCAGAACGGGTCATCGCTTCCCCGCCTAGTTCAGACTCAACAACGAACCAGCCATCCCCTTGTATAGAAATATCGAGATCTCGCCCTGTTGTTTGCATAATGCCACTTTCAAAGTTTTGTCCAGGCGATTCCGTCACTGAAAAAACGCGGGATGGTTGGCCTGGGCCATATACTTGCATACTACGAGCTTGTTCAAAGCTTGCTTTAAAAGCCGTTTTGTTTGCATTAGCAAGGTTGTTTGAATGAATAGCTAAAGCATTCATACTCTCTTTGGCACCTGACATTGAGATATAAAGAAACTTATCCATTTACATTCCTTAACCGAGCTAGCTCGATATACGTTTTAATTAATGACTTGTATTTAAGTAAATGCAAAAGGTATGCCAATAGGATTTTTCGAAGGGATTAAAACAAAAACGCACCTTAAAAGGTGCGTTTAGAGAGGTAACTGATTGAAAGAAGCGTTTATCGAATCTGTAGTATCGTTTGCTGTAGGGTATTATTAATCTCTAACGCTCTTGAGTTTGCTTGGAAGTTACGTTGAGCTGTAATAAGATCAACTAACTCTGTCGTTAAATTGACGTTTGATTGCTCTAGTGCAGCTGACTTAATTGCCCCAAAAGAACCTGATGCGGCCTCACCAGCAATTGGATCACCTGAATTTTGTGATGCAATCCAGTTAGACCCTGTCTGAGAAAGCCCTTGTTCATTACGAAAACGTACCATTGCCACACGTGATAATGGTTGAGATGTGCCATTACTGTAAGTCGCTTTAACTAAACCATCTGTACCAATCTCAACACCTGTCAAACGACCAACAGTTAAACCATCTTGCTCTAGCCCGGTTACCTCATAAGCAGAGGCGTATTGTGTTGGACTCTCAAAATTTAAAGTTAAACGTTGTGTTCCATCTGCGCCAGGATCTAATATATCGGCACCATCAGCAGGTGCAGCGGAGCTTGGATCATCTACTCCGAGAGACTGAAAGCTCAACGTTGCAGGTGTACTACCAGTAAAAGCACCGATATCATTAAAAGTTAGTACGCCACCCGTATGAGTATTGCCATTTGCATCGGTATAAGTGGCAGTACCTCCAACACCATTTACTGTGGCGGTAGTTAAAGACAGGGTAGCGGCGTCTCGGGCTGCAATTGCAGCGGCTTCTTGAGCGGCATCGGCTGAAGCTTGAGCTGCATCAACAGCTGCAACAGCTGCAGAAGTGGCGGCTGTTGCAGCTGAGGCTGCAGCGGCTGCAATTAGTGGTGCACTAGTAGGATTAGCGGCTAATGCCGTTGCATCTGCGGCAGCGGCTGCGGCATCTGTTGCGGCAGTCGCCGTTGATGTAGCGGAAACAGCTGCTGATGCCGTCGCAGTTGCCGATGCAGCTGTCGCAGTTGCCGTCAAGGTGGTTACTGAAGCAGTTAGGTTAGCTATAGTATCAGCAGTCCCGTCACCATTAATATCTTTACCATATGTACCGGCAGTCGCCATTCCTGTATTAGTATCCCATAGATCAACGGGTTTACCATCAACCGTCACAAAGGCTACCCACTGACTCGAACCAGTATAAGAAGCATCGTGGGGTTTGATATAATAGGTTGCCTGTGTGTGTGCCTCACCAAGAGAGTCATAAATATTGATAGAGGATTTTTTGTAGTAAGTATCTGAATCGTTAGGATCAAAATCTGCAGGATCCATTGGATCTGCTTTTGATGACAAGTTTAGAGTCAAATTAATTTCACTTGTTGGTACTGGTGTACCGGCTGTTTCTGGGATCTGAATCGGCTTAGTAGTACTTAAACTGGTTGATGATGAACTGCCATCTTCATTTACCGGAAAGGCTTGTAGATAATTACCATTATTATCAACGATAAAGTTATCATTATTTAATTTAAAAGTACCCGCTCGGGTAAAGGCCATGTCTTGTGCATCTAACTCACTCGATGTTGCAAAAAAACCACTACCAGTAATCGCCAAATCTAAAGGGTTTTGGGTAAACTTAAGACTCCCCTGATGGAACTGCTGTGCAACAGCTGAAACTGAAACACCATCACCTGTCTTTGTTTTACTATTAGAAAACAAAGAGTTAGCATAGACACTTTCAAACTCAGCACGTGATTCTTTAAAACCTACAGTACCAACATTAGCAATGTTATTTGCTGTTGAATCTAAATCTGATTGCGCAGCCGCTATACCACTTAATGCAACATTAAAAGACATAATATTTTCCTCTTATTTGTTTTCTGCAACTTCAATTGCTTCTGAAAGCTTAATACCACCTAACCCTTGTAGGTTAAGATGCACGCCTGCTTGTCCACCACCTAAACTCACACTTTGTACGTGTGCATAAGTCGCCACCATTAACTCTTCACCTTTACCATTTACCGTACCATTTGCTTTTAAAGTATAAGTATCTTCAGGTAAACGGTTACCTTCGCCATCAAGGCCATCCCAAGAAAAGCGTTTATTACCAGCACCGATATCACCAATTTCAATACTACGTACGACTTCTCCGCCACTATTGGTTACTGAGACTACTGTACTGTAAGCACCAGTTTTACTATTTATTGAGCCAGATAAATCTCCTGTTTCAGCAAGGTGCCCCTGATTGCTTGGAATCAATACTTTTTTACCAACCAATGATGATGCCTCTAGTGCCTGGCTTGAGCTTAATACTTCTTTCATACCGGCAAACTCTGTCCCCATTGTGGTTATCCCTTCCGCAGTGGTGAAGGATGCCATTTGAGCAATCATTTCAGAGTTATCAACAGGTTTGAATGGGTCTTGATAAGCAAGTTGCTGCGAAAGCAACGCAAAAAAATCTTCTTGTTGTAATTTTTGCTTTGCATCAATCTCTTTATTAGCCGCAATCTGTTCTTGTGTTAACGGCGTAGTAAGATCTAAGTACGAATTAATTGCTGTCATATGTTACCCCTTAACTTTTGCCCATTTGTAGTGTACGGCTTAACATCTGCTTTGCTGCGTCTGCAATTTGCACGTTAGTTTGGTATGAGCGAGAAGCACTGATCATATTTGCCATCTCCTCCATTACATTAACGTTAGAGTGATAAATAAAACCATTTTCATCTGATTTAGGGTGGTTTGGTGCATATTCTTGGTTTAAAGGTGCAACACTTTCAACAATCCCCTGCACCTTTACACCAACACTACTACCTAAACCGCCTTTGGCACGATTTAGCTCAGCAGCAAAAATTGGGTGGCGAGCTCTATATGTTTCTTCACGATTACTACTAACACTATTGGCATTTGCCAAATTACTGGCAGTGGTGTTTAAACGAAGAGATTGTGCACTCATGCCCGTTGCAGAAACATCTAATACTCTTAATAAACTCATAACTATTCTCCTCGTAGCACCTATTGGCCTTTAATCGCTTTACGCAGACCTGAAATTTTACTGTTTAAGAAATCTAAACTCGCTTGATATTCCATACTATTTTTCATAAACAAATTACGTTCAACTTCAGTATCTACCGTATTGCCATCACCTGTATCAGGTTGATTTCCCACACGGTATAACTCACCGGATTGTGCCATTGAAAATGATTGAGCAAACTTATGGCTGTCATGAGTACGATCTAAATGCACACCAGACCTTGATTTTGCGTTCAACAAAGCATCTTTAAAATCTATATCACGCGCTTTATATCCAGGTGTATCTGCATTTGCAATATTTCCCGCTAATACTTCTGTACGACGTGAACGGATACCAACAGTGTGTTGATGTATACCAAATGCTTTTTCAAAGTTAATCGCCATAAATTTCTCCTCTACTAAATACAATGCAATGCATGTGCCAAAATAACTTACACAGCTATTATTTATTTACCATATATAGAATAAAATGCATGTATTAAGGGAGGAGTAGCGATTAGAGCCACTTTTTGTTGCATTTAAATAGATATTTAAGATAAACAATAAGCAGAAAAACATTAAGCTTGATGAGTGGGAAGTGAATAATATAAAGGGGCAATTATTGCCCCTTTATATTATAAAGGGGCAACGGGTAGGTTAACTTTTAAGTTTGTAGACAATGCCAGGGTTGCAACGAACCATATCAAATTTGTCAGTTAATCCAGTTAACGATTCTGATGCACCTAAAATAAGATAACCACCTGGATTCAAAGCACTAGCAAACTGATTTAATATTTTTGATTTTACTTCACTAGAAAAATAAATAAGTACATTGCGGCAAAAAATAATATCGAATTTACCAAGACCTGCATAACTGTCTAATAAGTTGTAATTTCTAAAACTGGTCAGTTTTTTGACTTCTGGTTTAACCTGAAATTTTCCAGATCCATCATTTACCGCATTAAAGAACTGTCTTTTACGTTCATCAGATAACCCCCGTGATAAAGCAAGCGTATCGTAAGTACCATTCTTACACTGCTCTAACATCGTATTAGAGATATCAGTACCAACAATCTGAACACTCATACCCAACATTGCTTTCTGCTTTTGGTACTCTAAAGAGGTCATCGCAATAGAGTAAGCTTCTTGACCTGAAGAGCTAGCCGCTGACCACAGTTTAATGCTTTTTTTCTTCTCTAATATTTCAGGGTAGATCTTTTTAGCAAGCAGTTCAAAAGGATATTTATCACGAAACCACAGCGTTTCATTAGTTGTCATCGCATCAATAACGGCCGTTCTTAAGGCTCTATTTTTATAACTCATCGATTGATGAATCAGATCAGAAAGACTTTCGATTGAAAACTGAGTCATTAAAGGAATCAATCGACTTTTCACTAAGTACTGCTTATTAGCGCCTAGCACAATGCCACATTGCACCTCTAAAAAGTCAGAGAATTGTTTATATATGTCGTCAGAGAGTGCTCTCACAAATAATTTCTCACTTATTAATTATTATTTTGGTCATCTAAATTAATCACCTTTTGTACTGCTGTGGCTAATTCATCTGGGTTAAATTTAGCAATAAAATCATCAGCTCCTACTTTTTCAACCATAGCTTGATTAAAAATACCACTTAACGAGGTATGTAAAATAACATGTAAATCAGACAAATCTGGATTATTTTTCACTTCTGATGTGAGTGTATAACCATCCATCTCGGGCATCTCTACATCTGAAATCATTAATGCATATCGATCTGTTACAGGCTGTGTTTTAGAAATTTCTTTTAATAGGTCAAGTGCCTCTTTGCCATCTTTTACTAGATCACACTCTATACCTAATGCAGTAATTGCGCGCTGAATCTGCTTTCTTGCCACAGAAGAATCATCAGCAACCAAAATTTTCTTGTTAGCGATCTTCTCTTGGATGTTTTCATCTATAATTTCAGCAGCAACTTCTGTATTTACAGGAGCGATCTCATCAAGGATTTTTTCTACGTCTAATATTTCAACTAAAGACCCATCAATATCAGTGACTGCCGTCAGGTAGTTATAACGGCCAACACCGTTTGGCGGTGGTAAGATATTTTCCCAATTGATGTTGATAATACGCTCAACAGACCCAACTAAAAAACCTTGAATAGAGCGGTTGTACTCGGTAATAATGATAAAACGCTCTTCAATATTATCAATCTCTCGCCCGCCCGTTGCTAAGTTCATATCAATAACCGAGATAGTTTGCCCTCTAATATGTGCAATACCTCGGATGGCATGATGTAATTTAGGTAGTGCAGTTAATGGCGGACACTGTAATACCTCTTTTACTTTAAATACATTAATACCGTAACGTTGAATGCCACCTAGCTTAAACAGTAGTAACTCAAGCCTATTTTGTCCGACCAATTGAGTCCGTTGATTCACCGAATCTAACACACCAGCCATATTTTATTCCTTATATCTTGTAGGCATTTACAGGCAAATCGTTCTATAATATTAGTATTTACATGAATCAAATACACTATTTTTCAGTATTAACTCACTTAGTACAGGGTAATTATTTTGATACGTTTTGTCTTTCTTTTTCTTAGTTTAGGCTGCTCCTACAGTTTTGCTGAGACTAATTATCGAAAAGAGCTAGAAAACTTTGCTCAAACACTTGTTTTTGATAAATATAATGAGCTATATCAACTACAAAAAAATCAAAAATTACGTTTAAAAGTCGCGCCACTTGATAAACGCACAAATTATCCAGTTTGCCAAACAGGAGTAACGGGAGAAGTAGTTAAAAATAAAATAAAGTCAACTACATCAGTTAAAGTAAGTTGCCTTGATGAAAAAAAATGGACAACCTATATACGCGTAAAAGTGTCCGTTTTACAACAAGCTATTATTGTAAATAGCTCCCTCAGTAAAGGACAGGTACTTAATCAGAGCAATGTAAAATCCATCTACATGGATAGATCACGCATTCGTAATGGTAGCTTTACTTCCCTTAACTCCCTCTATGGCGCGCGATTGAAACGTAATTTATCAGCTAATAAAATAATCAAAGATAGAGATATCTGTTTTGTTTGTAAAGGTGATAAAGTGACAATTAATGCAACTAAAACAGGGTTATCAATAAGGGCCTCAGGCATTGCATTAAGTGATGCAAACATTGGTGGCACTGTCAGGGTAAAGAACAGCCGTACACAGCGAGTAGTTGTAGGCACTGTTTACGCCCTTAAAAAAGTAAAAGTCTCATTTTAGAAATAGTTACTCTTTTTCTAAAATAAAAGCTAAAATAGTTAAAGAAATAGTTAACCGTGCCGACATTATGGATATGTAATCTTTTTGGAAGATAATTATGAGCATAAATATTAATCGCCAAGCAACACAAAAAAATATTGTTGTAGAGCAAAACAAAGCTCAAAAGCAACAGGATGTAAGCAATCAAGGGGTCAGTGCGACACAAAAAAACCAAGACTCAGTGCAACTTACATCACAAGCCAAAAGTTTAAATAAAATACAACCTTCAAGTGAGCCTCAAGTAAACAAACAACGTGTTGAAACACTTAAAGCAGCCATCTTAAATGGTGACTACAAAATTAATACCGAACGATTAGCAGAGAAACTCAGTAAATTTGAAGGTGATTTTGGAAAAGCATTTGCTTAACAAATCAAAGAAATAGAAGTTATGTTACAAACTAAATTGTCACAACAGTTAAAAAATATCTCTGATCTACAAGTTGTTCTTGAAGAGGAGAAACGTTGCTTAACAGTAAAAGATTTCAGCACCTTCAATGATATTTTGTTTAACAAACAAAAACTACTTCAAAGCATCGCAACACTTGACAAACAGCTCACTAACGAAAACACCCTCGAACAGATAAAGCAAAGTGAAGAGCTAACAGCAATAAAAAATAACCTTGAAATAAATTTGTTAAACTGTCAAAAACTCAACACAGTCAACGGACGTTTAGTTGAGCTAAGTATGAAAAGTAATAAACACTTAATGCAACTTATGACACAGGCAACAGGAAAAAACAGTGTTACCTATGATCAAAAAGGCGCACTAAATGCAGGACAATTACTTGGTAAGAACATCCAAGCTTAAGCATTAATCAATCGTAGCTAATAATAAACAGCCTCTTCAACCTTAATTATCTTGCCCCCCTGCTGATTAAACTCAACAACTTTCAAGAATGGCAAAGTCTGCATATCCAACTCTAACTCAGTGATATACACACCGCCTTCATGATAGCTTTTCAATACACGCGCACCACGAACTAAACCTTTTACTTGGCTTTCCACTTTGTCATCGAGTAAAATAGCACCATCAGTGCTATCACTAGCAGTAATTAACACTCCGTAAACTTGCTCAGCCATCTCTTTATAGGCCTCCAATTTAGATGCTTTAATTGCATTTAATATTTTTTGATCAAAACTCTCACCAGGCTGCGCTTCAATAGGCGCATAACCAACTGAGGTAAAAGTATGTTGATAGTCTTGCTCTGTTTTAGCTGGCGCCTCATAAATTGAATGACTACACGCAGATAACAGGGAGAGGGCTAATAGTGCAGATAAATATGATTTCATAACAATTTCCTTGCTTGGTTATTAACAGTAACAATGCAAAAATCAAGCCAGATACAATTCATTTAACCAAGCTAACTGGTGATTGCTGTATAGCAAGGCGAAATCATATTCGCTTTTCCATAAATAGTTCGTCATAGCGACCCGGTTGGTTCTACAACACAGACCAATGTAATTGTATTGCCTATTAGAACAGCTATACAAAAACTGTTCAGCCATTTTACTGACAACTTCCTGTTGGGTAATGATTCTTAGCAGTTAGCTTCAGTTTCTACATTTACTTAGCCAAAAGAGTATCACAGCTAATCATAGTATGATTCCTAATGTTATCATTGTATGACAGTGCTTAAGCCACCACGATCTCCAATAAAACAAAAGAGTAATATCAATTTATGGGAATTAATTTCGATAATTGTAATGCTCAATAAGGCATATATAGTTACACATATTAATCAATGGTATAAATCTTGCTTTATTTAATACCCTAGCATTCGAATATTATTTAGTTTTAATAAGGTTCTCCCATGAATAAATTTATCCTACTATTTTTACTATTTTTACTATTTGTTTCAAGCTTAGCTCAAGCTCAATGGTTTGAATCCTCGGCAAGTGCAATAGTGGTTGATGACGATTGGGATAAAGCACGTGATCTCGCCATCAAAAAAGCGGTTAAAAATGCATTAGTGTACTCAGGGGGAACAATTTCTAGCTTGCAACAGGTAAGTAGAGGCGTTTTAGTTAAAAACAGTCTGGTATTAAATAGTGAAGGGGAGATAAAAGCATTAACCATTATTGATGAACAAAAAGACAGTGAAAATGAAGTCATTAATATCGTTCTGAAAGTTGATATCCGTGCCTCTGAGAAAATTTGCTATGGCAGCAAATTTCCAAAATCGATTTCACTTGCAAGATTCAAGTTAAACACGCCAGAGCAAGCAACCAATGGCAACATATTTACGATTAACAAACAAATAAGCCAAACACTTTTTAATCAATTAAAATTATCACCACAAAGTTTAAATGTTAGGCAGTTTGTTAATATTCCAATGAAACTAGGTGAGCAGTACCAAGATAATCAGCAAACCGACACGCTACATTCATTGGCTACAAAAACAGACAGTCAATTCATCGTTTATGGTGAGATCAATGATATCTCAGTGAAATTTAAAAGTAAGAATTCATTGGGCTACTGGATAACCAATCCAACTCGTCATTTTTATCTTACAATTTACTTGTACGATGCATTACAAGGGCAATTAATTTCTACTAAGCAGTACCGTAGTAAAGCACCTTGGCAATATAACAAGCATGAAGAGGCAAATCTAAAGAGTAAAATATTTTGGAAAAAAGATTATGGCCAAGCTATTATCGCCCTACTTGATGATGTAACTATTGATTTAGAGAAAACACTGCAATGCCAACAGCCAACGGCAAAAGTGGTTTCAGTAGAAAGTAATAGTTTACAAATAAACCTTGGACGGAGTAATGGTCTTAAAAATGGTACTATTTTGTCGCTTTTCTACTCTAGCACCCACAAAGATCAATTTGGCATTGAGCGCAGTTCAAAGACTCTGTACCAAGGCACCATGAAAGTGATTGAAGTTGAGCAGAATAGTGCAAGGTTGCGCACATTAGATAACCTACCACTGGGTAATATCCAAATTAATGATTTAGCCCGTATTAAATAGTTGATATACTAAGGAAATCTCTTCATAGCTCAACAGGATAGAGCACCCGCCTCCTAAGGGGCTGTCCTTGCATAGCTAAATATTAATACCGTTAATAAACAAGGTACTTACAGCTAAAAAGCCACTAGTTAAATAAGAAAATATTAGCAATTATGTATCGAACGACTACTATTATTACCACATTCGTGAAATTTGCACTATTTCTACACTACAAAATATGGTGATATATGCCTTCAATAAAATTATCAGATTCCAATATTAGAAGTGCTTCATTCCTCTCTACACCAGTCGATTATTACGACTCAAGTTCAGATAGACCCATAGTACTCAGAATTGGGAAAACAACGAAAACATTTTACGCCTATGTTGCGACAAAAAAGGGTAGGTTACACAGAGGGATGCACAAATTAGGTCGGTTTTCAGAAAACGGAAATGGCTTAAACTTAGAGCAAGCAAAAACAGAATGTGACAACCTTATAAAGTCTGCCTCAATTGCGAGCGAAGGCTTTGGTGACGTAACACTTGCAGGATACCTTCACAAACAATATAAAATTGATAGAGAAGATATTGAGAATCCAGTTTCAGAGAAGACTCTAAAAGCGATAAAGCTGTATTTTAAAGACGCTCTTGGTAAACGCTGTTCTGATTTAGAGGACAAAGATTATAGTAAGTTTAAAGAAGAGTTTTTACACTTATCAGAGTCATCATGCAGAAAAGCATATTATATGTTCAACGCTATTTTCACTACTTTAATAGCGAAAAAAAGGCTTTACATAAACCCTCTAGAAAAACGGAAGTTCTCGAATGGATTAACTAGACCAATCAACACTCACTCAACTCCACGCGAAGAATTATACGCAGCTATACTTCATCCTGATTTTGGTAAGCGAACGAAATACTCTAGAGGATTCAGTGCAGCAACAAAGCTAATTGCAACTCTTGTAATAGACACAGGAGCTAGGCCAAGTGAAATTCGTCTTAATTACACAAATAACTTTAGATTAGATAAAGATAATCCCCAAATAATAATCCCCTCTCAAATAACAAAAACAAGCAAACCGCGAACAATTCCTATTTATAGTGAATGTATTGTTGATTTTTTAGAGGAATATCTAAAGCATTCGTTCATACCAAACAGCGAAAGTCGTATGTTTTTTAACAAATCAACAAACAAAGTTTACGGTGAAAGTGCTTATAGGCGAGTCTGGCAAGAAATACAAAAATTATTTCGTTTAAACGGACGCTTTTATGATTTTAGGCATACGTTTGCCACAAACGCATATCGCCATACTGGTGATATTAAACTTGTTGCAGATTTAATCGGAGATACTGTTGCAACAGCGTCAAAATATTATACAAATTCATCAGCCGATACTGCGAGGGATCGTTTGAAAGGTATGAAATAACCAATCCCCCTATCAAAAAAAACATGAAAACAATCTTCTAGGCCATCATATATTTGTTGGCCTAGAAGTCATCACACGGAAACAATTTTCAAATTTTCAAATTAAATCACTTAGTTTTTCACCACAAAAAATAGAAACTACAACTACCCTAATAAAGCTTAAAAGAAGCTACAGTTACCATTTAATTACAAATTCAACTTAATTATTCTATACTGAGAAGACATTATATTCTTGCGGAGGTTACTATTTTGAAAAATGTAAGGTCAAGTGTTTTCTCAGGAATCTCTAATTCTTCACTATCTAATCTAGCTCAACTCGGTAACAACCTGAAGATTGCTATTAAGAGACGAAGGATGCGACAAAAAGACATTGCTGAAGCTGCACTTATTAGTCTACCAACCCTTCGAAAAGCTCTAAGCGGAGACCCCAAAGTATCGATGGGAGTCTACATTGCTATACTCTCACAGCTTCAACTCGATGAACAGATAACCAATCTGGCTAAACCAAGTAATGATGAGATAGGATTAGCACTTGCTGAAAGAAGCTTGCCGATTCGTGTTAAAATTAAGGGAGATAAATATAATTTCTAACCAACACGGCATTTAAATGGCACCAAATGTCGGGGATTCCCCTGTACTTATAGTAAGAATGGCAGAACTATCACACAGTCCAGCTAACATGGCCGTACAATTGTCAAACTATCACACGCCCTACTTACTTGATTGCGCAAAATGGCGAACTATCACACAGTCCTACTAACTTGGGCGTACAATTTCAAACTATCACACGGTCCTACTTTCTTGATTGCGCAAAATGGCGAACTATCACACAATCCTGCTTTCTTGAGCTGTGGAATGCCTGAACTATGTTTATTTGAACGGCTACATACCTTAACTATCACGCAGTCCTACTTACTTGGGCGTGCAATTGTCAAACTATCACACGGTCCTACTTACTTGATTACGCAAAATGGCGAACTATCACGCAGCCCTGTTTATTTAACGTCGAATGGCTAAACCATGGTCCTTCTCATCTGCATAACTGTGGAATAAGCTCAAACAGAGCAGAAATCCCCCATCACACCAAAAAAACCGAGTATGAGAAGCCCCCAAGCAAAAAAAACAAAAATACCGGTTTGTTTGTTATCAAATTTATCTTTTGGCCAGAAGTCATTCGACTTCTAAAGGACAACCAACTTAAATAGAGAGCAGGGATTTGTTTGGCTTTAATTAATATATATCGAGCTTATAAAAGGGATTGGATAATTAATTTTTTATTGAGGACAAAAGAACAATAACATTTTTTTAAAAAATTTAAATACTAATATTTTTAGCCTTTTAGCGGCATTGTAATTTATGTAACATTTACAGTACCTTAATAATATAAAATAATTTCATATTTTTTTAAATTTCCCTTGGAGAGGCCTAGGGAAAGCTATCAGGGCTAGGGATAATATACAAACTCTACAGCTACTCTGCCGTATACCTAGTTACAAAACGATCTTCCTTCGATCCAATATAAGCGATATCACAATTGAGCACCGGTTTACTATGCCATAGCAAACCAGTCCTCCGTTAGATTTCAATTTAGACTTAATAATATATCTCAAACCCAAATAGCTACGACTAAATTAAAACGTGTTGCGTTCATATTGCGATAATCGCGCATTACACAGTAAACTAAATAAATCATCAGGTAACTCAAAAGAGTTTAATGCTTTAGTATCTTCCTCAGAAAGGCTAGGGAAAGATTTTAATATTTTATTATCAACATCATCGACTTGACTTAGAGTACCTTGATTTCTTTGTGTTATTAGCCCATATTTCATCGCTTTTATGAATTTGTCTTTATCGATTATTTGCAACAACTTTACAAATGTTGGAGATATAGTGATGTAGTGAATCTGTGCATTCTCAGCTGTACGATTATATTGCCCCAAAGTTAGATTGATCAAGCTATGGCTACCTTCAGAGTATACCTCTAGAGAAATTGCTAAATTACACTTTTGAACAACATCTTGTGTGACAATACAAAATATTTGCTCTGAACCATGCTTAGAAATTGAACAGTACAAGTCAAGTTTAGCTACTTTTTCTACCACACTAACAGCCAACTCTGAACTTTCAACTTTTACCTTCCATAGCTCTTTACCTGGCTCAAGATTGTGCTTAAGCTCTAGATCCCACTTAATCTGCTGCTCACATGCTGGTTTAATAAAAAACAATTGGGACTCCCCTTCTTGCTCATTCAAAAGAAAATCAAAACCTTTCTGCACTGACATGAGCTTTATAATAGAATCAAAGTATCCATCGAACTCACCATTATGTTCAAGCGTTTCAGGATTAACACTTATCCATTCAAGGGCCATTATTTGATCATCTACAATGATCACCTGAGAGCCATTTTGAAGATCAATTTGTTGTGTAAGGAACATATTCTGGTTGGGAAAATTATAATTTTTATTGACTGGGTAACCAAAAACTAGATAAGAATTAAGCTTTAACTCTGGATTTTCAAACTTGATAGGGATTGGGTGAGTATCATCCTCCTCCCATGTACCAACACCAGCGATAGAGAGCAACTCTCGGATAGAGTCCTGTATTTCATTTTCCAGAACTGATAGTTTTTGTTCCGGAGCCTTAAAATTAATAAAGTCATCTTCAGGATCTTTTAGTACTTTATTTACATAGTCATAAACAGAACTTGCCCATAGATTAGTTTTTTGGGTACATATTTGAAATTCATCAGGTAAAGTAGGCTCTAACCCCTGAACAAGTTCTTTGGCATCTTCATCTGCAACATTCCAATTTTTTGGCATAAATACATTTACTGCAAATAGACGATAAACAATACCATTTAGACAAATATGTTTTTCCAGAACCAGATGTTCGGCAACCATCCCTTGAATAAAAGGCTTCCAACCTTCAGTAGTAAAGTTAGGAAATTGAGATGAAAAGCAGTCTTCAGGTACCTCTAATCCAAATATTTCATAAATTTTATGGACTAACCCCAACCGATTTGTATTACACATTAGTTTTGAGTTTAGGCGATCGACAATTACAGGAAGATATTTTTTGAAAATAGAAAGTTCATCAGCATTAGAGGAACATGTTATTTTAGCTAATTCAAACCACCCCGACTGATTGTCAGGGTCATTAATACGCTTAAGTAGATCTTGATAGTTGGGGCAATGATAAACGGCCCAAGCAACTATTTCATAAGCATCGCTCATTTTTATATTTTGTAATATTGAAAGTTTTTGCGATTGTGATTTGATATTCTTGATAAGAATTTTTTTGTTAGACATATATTCACCAATAAATTTATTTGCCTGACATAGAAATTCACACGATCTATGTCTCAGTAATTTATTGTAAATAAATATAAAAAATATTTAATTCTGATTGTACTTGGTTGGTTTCGTCGTTTAACTTCGTGAATACAGGTAGACCAGTAACTACGAAGAAAC
>Ga0105359_10000822_pt1 | contig 25940 bp, 29 predicted proteins | sample GOMGulsemesocosm_6_FD_83659 | JGI IMG/M metagenome (GOLD analysis project Ga0105359, IMG submission 83659) | Methane-oxidizing microbial communities from mesocosms in the Gulf of Mexico - GOM8C Gulf of Mexico | ecosystem: Environmental > Aquatic > Marine > Cold seeps | place: Gulf of Mexico...
GCCGCTTTAAGTTGAAGTCTCAATTTAAAGCGGATAAAAAGATGGCCCCTTAGCTCAGTTGGTTAGAGCATTCGACTCATAATCGACAGGTCCCCTGTTCAAGTCAGGGAGGGGCCACCACTTCTACTACCATCATCAGTTAGCAAGTACTTACCAAATAAAATTGTGCTACGTATGTGCTACATTTCATAACTAAGTCTAATCTCTATAGCTTAAATAGCAACCTATCTATACTTACTGTCAAATTAAGTGAATTCTAAAAACAGGAAATTTAACTTTAAACAATATAATTAATATCAATCATTCTGTTTTAGCTTCTAAGTTAAACCACTCTCATAGCTCTAAGTATTATTTCTACACTTCTCTGATTATATATAGGTTAAAAATTGTTATGTGGCATTAATAAATATGCTCGCCAAACGGGGGCAATTTCACTTAAGCCTTCAATTATTGCCCACAATGAAAGTTCACATGGCCTTTGAGGTTCAACAGTATAACAATCAAGCTCTAACGTTCAGGTTAGTCTTCATCCTCGTCTAGATTATCATTATCATTATCTTCATCTTCATCGTCGTCTAATTCACACTGACCGTTGGTAGCTTCTTTTCTTCTATTTGAAGTTAGAGACCTTTCGCTGGCTCTACTTTCTTCTCGATAGGAGTTAGTTAGAGGAAAATCAGCTTTTCCTGATTTATCATTGTGATCATTAATAATAAGGCTCTGTGTGCGTACCGCTTCTATAATACGAACCATCATATTTATTGAATCAGAACTCTCTGCAAATCTACGTAGCCTCCCCCAATGCATCTCAGAGCGCTCCCCATTTGTACTTTCAGTTTGAGCTACCATATTAATCAACTCACCTATGTGTATTGGGAACTCATGTAATGTTGATTGGCGAGTTGTTGCAGAAATTTTATTTAATGCTTTAACCTGCTGAGGTTTAGGCTTTAGGGTTTTTGTTAAGGTTAGACTATTTTGATTAAAAGCTTCTAGTAGTGATTCTATTATGCGTTCGTAAGATTGTTCTGTCGCCACATCTTTTAAACGGGACTTTAGATCATGACTAATCTGAATTGTACTCACACTGCTATTTTGAGTGTAACTAACTTTAGCTCTACTTTTCTTAAAAAGGCTCCATATATGTTTGGGGATGTCACCGCTTAATTCAGATAATTGGAGCATCGGCTTTTTAGTTTTACCTTTAGGGCTATTTTTTGAATTTAATTTATCAATAGGTATAAGCAAGGCTTCAGCTAAGGCTTTGTGAGCAGGAAGGTTTGACTCTTCAAGTTCAGAAATAACTTTAGGGCCAATACTTTTCCATTCATCTATAGAGGGGGGCTTTCGAGGTTTGCTCATTAATTATAGCCAACGATTATGTTAGGACAAAACTGTAAATAGATTATCAAGTCATCTAACTAGGTAATCATTATGAAATTTGAAGATATAACCAAGCCCCCTTATAACATTACAGTCAATGGACACAGTAGTATTACACCAATCAGGGATACTCTACTAAAGCTATGTTATGAGTTCAATCCATTAGACATAGACTATTTAAAGAAGCATGAAAGAGTTGTAGTTAGTGAGTCTCTATATAGACAGCATAAAAAAGCTATTAACAAGGCTAAGATCAAACATCTATATATAATCAAGGATGATATTAATGTTATTCATGATTATAGCTTATCTCTGAATGGCAATAGCCTCCCGGAATTTAAATGTCTTCAAGCATTAGATATGTTTATAGATGCGACATCTTTAACTCTTGATGTTTCAGATGACGATGCAGATGTTTTACTAGAAATTTTTCTTGCTCTGGCTAGAGATCCTAACAAAAAACATATTAAAGAAGTTAAGGTCAAGAACTGCAAGAAAAGGTTTTATAGACGTCAAATCAAAATATCTAACGGCAAAAGTAAGGTGAACATATTCTTTTGTCCTATCAGTAAAAACATTCGCAATATCAAGGTTAGTTTTAACCCATCAAAAGTTGAAGAACCTCAATTAAGCAGACTATTCATGATTATGCATAACATCTGTGGAGATGACTATTACCGGATAATTAACAACGCAATGGTGACCAAGATAGACTTTACCATTGATGTCCATGGATACACAGTGGGTGACTTTTTAGTTAAAAGACAACGAAATCAATATACATGTAATTACTACCTGAGTAATGGCTTTCATGAAAGTATTATTCAGGGAAAAAGTGGCTGCTCTCGACTTACCTTGTATACACGATGCTTGAACAATAAATACTCCTTAGTGCTATGTACTAGGTTTGAATTCTCATACCGCCCACATAGAGAAAAAAGCATGAGAAAGTTGCTTCTAAAAGACTACAAGAAATTTAAGACACCCTTTTCAAAGTTAGTTGTAATTGATATTAATCAACTTTCATCCCTAGATTTACCTGACAATATTAAGGAGCTCTTATTGCTGGGGCCATGCTCATATGGCCATCTTTGTAATGCAGCACAAAAAAAGAAATTATCCCGTTGGCTTAAAAAGAACAGTCACCCACTCAATGAAGCAAAATTCAATACACAAAAGAATGCCCTTATTCGTTTACTTTTGGATAAGTTATTAAGTTATTAATTGAATAGGTCGCGAATTCGCGACCTATTCTTTCCTTGATTATTAGGACTCTATAGGTCCTATGCTTTTTTTCGATAGGTTTCAATAGGACCTATAGGTTACTTTTTGATAAGTGTAAATGAAAGAGTGAGCTTTTGAATTGGTCAAAAGCATCACATGAGAAATTTTTATGCACAACACAATAGTAACTATCGACAAAGTCGATTTATTAAAGCCTATAGAGGTCGCTCAACTAATCGGAGTTAAAGTTCAAACTCTTGCGGTTTGGCGTTGCACTGGTCGATACCCCGAATTGAAATGGTATCAATTCGGTCGAAAGGTAATGTATTCAACAGCTGATGTTATTTTTTGGCTTAATTTACAACGCGTATAAGGAGACTATAAAATGACCGTCAATAGAAAAAAGAGCGTTATGACTGAACAAAAACATGCCAACTTAGACAACGTGCCAATGACTAAAGTTGAAGCAATAAATCTTTTAATGGAACTCAAAGATGCGAATAAAAAGATTAGGGGACATTTATATCATCTAGCTATTTCAGGTGTGCATAAAACAATGGGTTACAGCAGCGTAAATGAAATGTTCAAATTTTCTCTAACTAATATGTCTGTTAAAGAGGCTCATAAAGAAGTAGCAAGAGGGAAAATAGAAATAGTTATTTCCAATGGGAATATCGATAAAGTTGGCACTCATAGAGGCGCTCAACTTGATGCTTTTTACTCTGGAGGATACTTGAATAAAGTTAAGGGTTTTGATTGTTTCATTGAAAAAGTTAACGCGATCCATGATGAAGCAAAGAGTATTAAAAAGGAGCTAGGAGATAAAAAGCTAGGTTCCAAGCACTTTCGATTGAGTGTGATTCGTGTTTTTGATGATATAGATATCTCTAATAAATTAAAAAGCACGACAGTAAAGTCAAAAAAACAGAAGCGAGAAGCTGCTATCGAGACTGTTTCTAAATTATCCAAGGAGTTTAATAGCATACGAATATTGAAAAAATTAAGATCTATTTTGAATGTTCGAATTAAAGATATTCGACTTGCTAATGAGCCCCGTCTAGATTTGGATTAGTTAGTTATATTGTAAATCTGGCATACCCAGTTTTGCTAAAATTTGAGTAGTTAACGTTAATAGTGTTTAACGTTAACTACTTTATTGTAAACTGATTTAATCGTAAAATTTATACGCAACAGTGTTCGGTGTTTCCCATTCACAAGCCTCTCTGTAGCCTGTATCAATATCCTCTGCCTGCCACAAAGCAATACAAGATATATTGACAGATGGATCGTATTCCTCTGGCTTGCAATTCGATTTTTCTAACATGATTAAATTTACGGCAAAAGCCTCATATTCTTCAGGTGTCTCTGAAACATATGGCTTCTGGAGTAATGCAAACTCATCACCCATCCAACTAAAATAACCGTTTTTCGTTTTGAGTTCTTGATAAAATCTTTTCATTTCCATGGGTATTACCTAACATTAAATATAATTGTAATTACCAAAAAAAAAAGAATAACGAAAAGATATAAAATAACAATATAGAAGGCAATACTTTAGGGGCATTGGTCTTACACAGCAATGGTATTCTATATTTACTTTCTCCGAACATTTACGTCCTTTGAACGGATTACCTTTTCGGTTTACACAACTTTTTTTATTGGGTTGGTTTGTAGCTAGTGCTAGCTGTTTTACATAACCAAATCTAGAACATCAGATATTTTTTTCAGAGCATCTTTGTATTCTGCGCTATCGTAATGCGAGCTACATGCTTTCGCTAAGATTGCCTCTGAGCCACTACTTGGCTTTTTGATAGCATTGATTAACTCTTCTTCTAGACCACCAAGCTTATAAAGCATTACTTTATCTGAGTGGACCAGAGTAAGCCTTTGAATACTACCCAACCCAGAGTAACTGAGATTTTTTGCAATACGAGTAATCACTCTCTCCCCCAATTTACTTACTCCGTCCGCTTCCCGAAGTCTTTTCATTGTGACCAATAAAAACCCACCATTTCTTTCAAGTTCATTAATAATACTTTGATGCGACATGTACCCTCCCCAAACTATAATCATCATAGAGGGAATTATAGGTTTGTTTTACCACAAAAACAACCTAACTAAGCCCTATGATGAATTTTGAGGTAATAATACGTAGCATTACCACTTCCCCTCCCTTAAACCCAACAATAATAACCCCATAATAAGTTAATCAATAAAGCCCTTTAAAATCAGGGTGAATGAAGGAAGTGCGTATTTACTTCATTTAGTGTTAATTTCGAGTCGATGGCCCCCCATTCACTACTAACTTTATCTATTGCGGATACCAATAATGTATATCAATGACAATCTCAGAATTAACTTCTTATAGTAACTTTCTTTAGGAGCAAAGCCGTACTATCCAGAGTAGGGGTAATAGCTTTAGTTATCAGCGCCTTGTTGGTATATGTAGATAAAAAGAGCAAACTGGCTTCACTGATATCGGAGGTAATGTAGAGCACTAGAGAAGGTCTCAGCTACAACAGTTGACCTTGATATCTATTAACGTCAATTCGAGAAGTTGACAATAGCTAGCTCCATGTTAAATGAGGTCAACTTGCTTAAAAAGTTTCCAGACAGGATTACTGACTTCGACGAGTTTCATCAAACCTTTCTCTGTATATCTTGAATACTCACAGTTACCTTCCATTGTCATCGTGTTAGGATCATCTTCATCTGGTAGGACGATACTCGGTTTAAAATCATTCCAACCATGACTGCTCTGCGTATACGACTCAAGTATCAGCGTATATTCTGGATCTTGAGCATATTTTTTAATTTGTTCAACGGTCAAGGTTTTGTTGATGTCCCAATCACAATCCGATCTAACAAGCTCAGCGAAATCTTCAGTAGACAGGGCTACTTCGAAAGCGTATCTTCGTAAAATGCTCCCTTCCTTAAGTTTTGCAGGACCACCACCTATCTTACCGTTGGCAGCAAAGAATCTATCTACCAACTCACCAGTGACTTCGACACGAAGATCATCTCGCAAAAGTAGTGCCTGTAAATGCAATGCTGTATATTTCATCGTTAACCCCTAGTATGCCATTAATTTATATGGCACTCAGACTCTAAAATATATAATAGCAGCACAATTTTCATCCCGCACATGAAAGAACAGTTAACGTTAATGAACATTAACTGACTGCTTATTGTTTATTATCGATACTCAAATCACATTGTTTCGATCTCGCTTGTACCCCTGTACGAGATACAGCTAACCGTCACTTTTGCCACAAAGAGACATTAGATATTACAGATAATTGGACTGCTTGGATTAGATTTTGTATCGATACGCCTCACTAAGAGGCAAATAATAGTTGGTAAAATAAGCTACGAAGGAGCAAAAACCAACTGTTATTGTCCTTTTGAGTAACTTGTTATGGTGAATTTACTCTTCAACAGCCTCATTTTCCATTTCTACCTCCGATGCACTATATCTTGGGTGAGAGGTCATTAAGGTCATGGGGTCTAAAACCCATGCATCAGGTGTTTCATACCCTAATGCTTTTCTACCAGAAATATATGTATGCTCTTGAGTATCACCATTATTACTCCATTTAACGCCTAAAATTTGTGAAGACAAATGCTGATATATTTTTAATACTTGTGGAGCACCACCAATACTTCCATGTTCAAATTTTAAATAATTAGACTTCACTTCAACTAACATGTCCCTGATAACTTCAAAGGGCTCCCAATCGATTTTGAAGGGGTTAACTTGATGTGGACCAGCGCCTTTATCGTTTAACTTATCTGAAAACATCAAACGTGCTCTTTCTACATGCTCTCTATCCCCAGCGAAAACCCATGGCTGCCCCTTCCATTCTTTAGCTGGCCTTGCTTCAAAACAGTCCATACCAGGGCTATATGATATATGCCATATCATGAATTTTTGGCGAATCCACGAATAACCACCAAAAAGAAATTCTGCAGACGGTATTTCTTGCCCTTCAACTGCATCATGAATTAGTTCTCGCAATCCTTCAAAAATTTTTAAAACGTGAGTTTTCAACTCCACAATATCTTGCGCTCTTGATCTAGATTTTTCATATGTGGATATAGCAGATATAACTTGATGCATTAATGGGTAAGCCCAATCGGTCTCTCCAGCAAAACATATAAAAGCATCAGATCTAGGTAGGGCTATAATTTTTTGACCGCAATCCAACTTTTTCCCACCATTAAGTCGGCTGTCAGACGCAACTATCAACTCTTTATAGTTTTTAAGTGATCTTACCCATGCCGCAGTTATCGTCATATATTCCTCCGTGTGAAGTTAATCTCCATTCACCATAACGCCCACTTAAGCGGACAAATATAGTTGGTTAAAATGTGAAGCGAAGCGGAACCTAAACAACTGTTTTTGTTCCGTTTGAAGTTCATGTTATGTGAATTATTGCGATTTATAACCTTTAGCTGAAACAATATTCCAAGTATACTCAGACCCCTTGTCCCCGGGCATAAAGGTAAATGCAAACTCACCTGTACTCAATGGAGAAATATGTACAGTGTCAATATACTCCTTTGAAGTTTCTGACTTTCCAGACGTGGTAGTTATTTTAATTTTAATTTCAGTGAGCGTTATTGATTCGTTACCGTTATATATATCACCCTTATAATAGTTATATATGGAGCTAACACCAGCTCTCCCTGTTAGTTTGAACTCTTCTTCTAGTTCCAGCTCTCTAACACCTTTAGGCGTCGATTTTTTATTGTGTTTTTCATAACAGGAGTTGCTTATTAATCTTGCTCCGTGATCACTTTTTACGCCTTCCATATGTTTGAGGATACACTCATCATAATTACTTGATTCACTACAACCAAATAATATTAGTGTTACAAAAACGTATACAATTCTCATGACTTTCCTTATTCACATAACAGCTTAGTATGGATACGCATCAGTAATGTGCATCGCATAACACTTATTTAATTTTCATTAATACCCCACAATATCAAACAATTACAAAAATTAAAAATTAAAAATTAAATTTTATTAAAGAGTTATAAATTGCTGAGAGGTATCAGTAATAAGCATACGTAAAAATAGATTGATTAACCTTATTTCAGTTGGTTATATGAAAACAATACTGGTTGAGGTGTGTTACTAAGACGTATTACTAACTTCATAGGAATAATGCATTAGAAAATATATGGTTAATGGCTAATGGCTAATGTCAGAAAGCGCAACAAGTGATCATAAATTTTATAGGGTTAAATGTCCACAGCGATGCAGGTTCAACCATCAATATCGCTACTCAATTGCCATTTACAATAAGATTATATTGTAGTGGATTACTACTGAGACTAATAAAACTAACGTTAATCATAAATTAACGTCAATTCACTTCATGCAGTCAACAATTAACCTTAGTAGTGCTTAACTTTAACTATTTGTTAGCTTGATATTCGTATGAAGCAGACACATGACCTGAACACTTAATTCAGGACTGAAAACCTATGATGAACTTGCAGCGGATCTTAGCTATTAAGATGTTCTACCTTCCGCAATGCGCACATTTTTTTACATAAGGTGACCTCTGATGAATTTTAATAATCAAAAGATCCTAGGAATGATTACTAAGGGCAGTAGCTGCCACACAGCCGACATTAGCGGCAGCAGACTAGATTGGAATTTGGATTTGGATTTGTTTTTGTATCGATTGCGCCCCATTAAGAGCCAGCGTTATTTGTCCTGCTTGAATGGCTTATTTTTAAATATCAGGGATTTCATCTTTGATTGAGCTAAGAAGCCAAACACCAGAAATAGTTAATATACCGAATAAAATAGGTGTTAATGAGGTGCTATCGCTATAAGGAGAGAAAACTTTGAAGGCATTGCCTGTGCTAGCTCCTAATGTGAATAGAAGTGCTAAAGCACCACCTATTAAGCCTATAGATATAAGAGCTAGACTTATATATAACTTCATTAATCTTAAATTATTCGACTCCTTGTTACAAATAAACATAACGTTTTGTAGTGAACAACTGATATTAGTCGCGCGTTAGCGCGGTCGAGTTGAATTGAGTATTTTGCGATGTTTAATTTCCATTCATGCACTCTTTCCAAGTTTTGTATATCTTAGCGTTTTTAGGAGAGATGAAAGCAATATCAAGAAGTTCATTAGAGTTTTGAGCAATTACACAACCATGACTTACTCCATATGACCCATAATAATCGCCATTTAAATCCGATTTAGAAAAAATAATGCCTGCTACTGAAGTTCCAACACCGGTTATTTCAATAATTAGACTCTTTCCCGCTTTGTAGATACACGAAATATTCTGATCATATGCTTCTTTGCACTTTTTGGAAGAAAGCAATTGGTCATATGTGCTAGCTTGACTTTCAAATGAAAGAAGCAAGAAAATGATTAATAAAATTTTTTTCATTAAACCTCCTTAAACATACGCCTCATTAATAGGCAAATAATAGTTGATTTAAATAGGCGACGAAGAAGCAAAAGCCAACTTTTCTTGTCCTTTTAAACGACTTAAGTTTTTCTTAAATACCCAATAGCAAAAAAAGCTGTTCCTTGTAACCAAAACCAGTTATCTCTGAGTGCTTGACTATTTTCCATAACTTTGATTGTTACCAGAATAGGGAAAACTAACAAAAAGCTTACGATAAGATAGCCTACAATAGTTAATAACCAGTCAGAGGTACTTTGGGGGATATCAGGTTTTTCCATATTTAGTTTTCTTGAACTCCAACCTTTGTATGAATTAAGTAAAAATTTATACGAAAGATATACAATATAAAAGAGTATTAATTTTGCAATAATATCATTAAAACTAAACCCACTAAAATCAACATAATACTCATCTGAGGGGGCATGCATTCCATATCTATCTGCAAATGAATACATAGGTAAAAGTAATAAAATTATAAAAGGATAATATTTCCTTATATTCATATGCACTCCTTTTCGTAAAACCTAACGCCCCACTAAGAGGCAAATAATAGTTGCTTAAAATAAGCGACGAAGGAGCAAAAACCAACTGATATTTGTCCTGTTTGAGCGGCTTATAAGGTATTTACCACCCAACTTAACCTTTCTTTTAAAGATTTACACCCATTGTATTCAGTAACCGGTGGTGAATAAACGACAAATGTAATTATTTTACCATTAGAAGATAAACTTACTTTAGTTTGGTCAAGCCAACAAACTTTGAAATAATTACTGTGTGGCCGACTACATTTAGATTTTGTAGTAGAAACGTTTAACACCTTAACCATACTTCCAGTAGGCCAAGAAATTAAATCACTAACTTCGTAACTTCCGAAATTAGCTCTGTATAGTCCGTTACCATCTAGTTCGAGATGAATATCTTTGTTGCTCAAATATTCAGAACCAATTACTTTATCGCATAGGTTTTCATCTGCGATTGAGTAAATGAAAGAATAAAAAACTAACAACTAAATGCTTGACCATTCAATGCCTTATAACGGCTTATTATGGAAACTTCTCAGTAATGTCCATCCCATAACCTTTAATTGATTTCTATTAATACCCCATAATTTCTAAGCCTTAGAAGCGATTGACGTTTAATTTTATCGTAACTTGGATATTACTGATACTTATCAGTAATATCCAATATAGAATTCGAGACTATTACCCATAAAACCAATAAATTATGGTGTTGACTGTGTGTTGCGTCCATCGGTTGAACTCAAGGCACGAAGCAGCCCAAACTTTGAACGCCTGAAACGCCATCAATCGTATCTTAAAGTCTATTCGATTTTCTTTTTTATTCAGGAAAGGGTCTTCTTTAGGGTTTGAGTTGCCATGATAGATATTAAACCAAATGATTCTATTTAGTCTTCAAGTAGCGAATAAATATCTGTAAACACCAATAGTGATGTCACATATATTGAAAAGTATGAATGGCACTTGATGTTAACTAGACCCTCATATTTGAGATGCACTACAAGTTGAATAGCAATGGTTAATCATATCTCGGTTTGGGCCCAAACCGAGATATGTTGTATATCGTACATTTGATCCAACATAAGTGTAACTTGTCTACTTTGACTCTAGAACTCAAAAGTCACTGGATATTTAGTTTGCCTCAATTGTGAAAATAGACACTATTAAGTGACGATAAATGCGGATATTTAGAGTGTACTTAAAGTTTCCACTGCTTTATTTGTTGCCTAACTTAGTTATGGATAACTAAGTTAGTGTAGGGAATGAATATAAGCACTTTCGTTTACATATAGTAATCGTTGAAAATGTACTATTTAAATCTGATGGAAATAGATTGTTAATGAACTGATTTGAAAGGGTGAATTGGCTAATATATAGGAATAAATGATGTTATCTCTTTATATTTTAATGTTTTTTAAGTAAGGTTGTTATTTACTAGGAAGTAATGATTCATGTCAAAAGGATGTTTTTTATCATATGTTAACCTTCAGCCTTACTTCTTTATTTTGTTAATTAAATAGTTTTTTAAAGTAGAGGCGCTTTCTCGTAGTGGAATTTTTATTACTAATCGGTGGTATTTGGGTTTTATCTCTAATTTTTGGTTCATCAAAAAATAAAGATACACATGATTATAGACCCCCTTCTCCAAGCCCGAGAAGAAGTACGCCACCACCTCCACCTAAAGCTAATACTCAAACATTTAGACCAAAATCAGGTTCTAAGTCGACTGCTAAGATTAGCTTTCAAAATACATCTAATGCGGGGACTTCGATACGCCCTCCAAGCGAAAATGATTTAAAAGGTCTTCATGATGCATTTACGGGTGCATTATTAAATAGGGCATTAGGTTTATATCAATGTCAATCTTGTAAGGTTTACTACCACAAAGAGAGTCTCCAGGTTTTAAGAGAGGTTAACAGTTCTCAATGTGTATCTTGTCAGTCGACAAACATTATTGAAATTACTGGCTCCGCAAGCTCCTCTAGAGGTAAGGATTATTCTCCAAACGTAATAACTTTAAACAACTATAAAGATCATGTTGGTTCAGTAGTTACATTTGAAGGGTTAGTTCAGAGTGTTAAAGAAAGTAAAAGAGGAAGTGATTTTGCAGTTATGTTTGAGAATAAATCATGGGTACAAGGCTTTAAATTAGTGTTTTTCCGAGGGGCTGTAAGAAAAATTGGTGGAAAACCATATATTAATAGCTTAAATAGAAAAACTGTCCGTGTAAGGGGATTGTTGATTAAGCATGAAAGGTTTGGTTATGAAATTATTGTTTCAGAAAAATCTATGATTATGAGTACCAAATAATGAAGTGGACAAATATTGAATTAGGATATGAAAACAAGCTAGAGCTACTCAAAAAACAAAGCCCTTATGAGTTGCTTGGTATTACTAAAGAGGCTAGTTTAAAAGAAACAAAAAAAGCCTACAAAAGAAAAGTTTTACTTTATCACCCTGATAGAACAGATAATTTTATGACAAGCTACAGCGAAGAAGTTATTAAACTATTAAATAAAGCCGTGGATAAAATAAAAGAGAATATTAAAAATGAAAGCTGAACGTTATCAGAGGCACTCGCTAATAGACTGGTTCCCAGAAGATAAGATAAAAGCCGCAAAAATAGGTATCGTTGGTTGTGGAGCTGTGGGAAATGAAGTTGCAAAAAACCTTGCTCTTTTAGGTGTGGGGAATTTAGATTTATATGACTTTGACACTATTGAGGTTCACAATTTAACTCGAAGTGTATTATTCCGAGAGTCTGATGTAGGTAAGTCTAAGGCAGAGGTGGCAGCTAGTAAAATCATTGAACTTGATAGCAATGTTAATGTTAATGCGTTTGATGGCGATTTTTGGGATTTAATGACGTTACCCATGGTTGACTCGTATGATTGTATAATCTGCTGTGTAGATAATTTTGAAGCTAGGATTAGGTTGAATCAATTATGTTTAATCGCCAAGACAAATCTTATAAACACAGGGATTGACAGTAAATTTTGCCAAATTGAACTATTTCCTTTTCAATCAGGAAATCATGTAGCTTGTTTTGAGTGTAATTTACCTAATAGTGCATACGAAAGAATGCAACAGCGTTATTCGTGTGGATGGCTTAAAAAGATATCTTTTATTGAAAAAAAAATACCTACTACAATTATCACTTCAAGTTTGACTGGGTCTATCGCGGCTTCTAAAGCCTTAAACTTATTGAAAGGTGAGTTGCCATCTGACTCTGTTAGAGTTTTGGTTGATTCTTTTACTGGAAATTCAACAATTAGCACAATACAGCAAAGTTGTGAATGCCCAGCATGCGCATCATTTAATGATTTTATTCACATAGTTAAAGCTTCTCCTGAAGTGAGCGGGAGTTTGAATTATAAGTCAGGCGTGCTTGATGACCAAGTTACAACAAGCGAACCAATACTGGTTTCTTTAAGGTGCCATAATTGCGAGCCGGAACTAAAAGAAGAAGTTGTTATATTTAAAAAATCTTCTGACTTTGATTCAACAATAAGTGTTTGCGACCAATGTGGGGAAGATGGTGTCGAAGTTAATATTAATGATACGTTTACACTGTCCGAGTTAAAAAACAAATTTAGCGACAATTTTTTCCCGTGTAAATTTGTCCACTATAAATTTGAAAATCAATCAATCATCATCGAAATGGAGCAATAAAAACATGTCAGAAGTAAATGTAATAATTAGAACCGCAGACCAAACTAGAAAGGCAGAAGTTACTCTTGATATAAGTAATACTGGTGCTGATGTCATCCAAGCATCTGTGGATAACTGGGCCTTACCAACAGATACTGATTATGGACTTGTAAGTACCTCATCAGGTAAAACAATTTTACCTAATGCATCATTATCCGATAGTGATATAAAGGACGGAGATATCTTAGAAGTTCAGCCTGTTTTAGTGGCGGGTTGATTCATGACTGCTTTCTCTGAAAGAATTAATCAAGATTTACGGAAAATCAAAGAACTTTCCGACTCTATTGGTGGTCGAGTTAATATAAAAAAACAAAGTGGTAACCCTGTAAATAATATTGTTCTTGAAATAGATTACCCTACAGCTCCTTCTAAAAGTTATCCTGCAAAAGTTCAAAAAACCACTGAAATACATATAAAATTACTTAGTCGCTATCCTTTCCAAGAGCCTGAAGTAACAATCACCACACCGATATTTCACCCTAATGTTTATCGTAGTGGCAAAATATGCTTTGGGACTAAATGGTTACCTACACAAGGTCTAGATCTGTTAATAAAACGGATAATTCAAATTATCACTTTTGATGAGACTATTTTAAATGAAGCCTCACCTGCAAATGGTGAGGCATTGACATGGTATAGAGGTGCAGTTCTTAAACACCAAAACTCTTTCCCTACAGATAAGTTAGTTACAAAAGAGAAAGTAACTAGCAAGATGTCATGGAATAATGTTGATAATTCAAAAGTTGTCGTTAATTGCACTGATTGTGGTAGTGGATTACGTGTACCGACAGGTAAGAAAGGGAATTTAACCTGCCCTAAGTGCTCCACTAAATTTTATGTGGAAACATAAGTATGAAGTGGAATAATGTCAAAGCAGATATTAGACCGTTAAATATGGTAGAAGCTTATGGAAGTCTACCTGTTGGAGATGTACTTAGTTTGATTTCTACTACTAAGAACATCCCTTTTATTTATATTAAAAATAAAATAAAAAAACAAATTTTAGAACATCTAAATACAGGGAAAACTGAGTTGGGAGGGCTTTTGATTGGTAGTGTAGTTGCAATCGGAGGATTGAATGACAGCATCATAGCCATTAATGTAACAGACTCAATAGCTAGTGTTAATTTTGAGTCAACAGCCGTTTCATTAAGTATGAGTTCTGATGTTTGGGAAAGTGCCCGCAAGCTAAGTACTCCTACTTCTTTTGTTGTAGGTTGGTACCATAGCCACCCCAATTTAGGTGCTTTTTTTAGCGGAACAGATAGAAAAACCCAACGAGACTTTTTTAATAGTAAATATAGTGTTGGCTTAGTTATAGATCCTGTCAGGAAAGAAGAATGCTGCTTTTTAGGTGAGTACTCAGAAGAAATCCCAACGGAATTTATTAAGGTTAGAGATGAGTTGGCGCTGGTTTAAAAGTATACGCTTATTTGGTGGAACTAGGCTCAATACGTCATCAAACGGTGTTGGTTGGTCTTGGGGGATAGGTATCTTTCGTTATGGGGTTTCACCTAGCGGTAAACGATGGTTGTCGGTTGGTATTCCTGGTACAGGTTTCAGGTACTTTAAATATTTAAAACAAACAGAGGGTCAAGATAGCAACTCTTCTGAGCCTTCAAGGACCGGAGGCAGTGAAAGTAATACTCAAAACAATTCAAAAATTAAAAAATGGGATAACTTACGTTGATTCATCAAATATTTAAATTCATATTGTTTTTTTTCTTAATCTCAGTTGCCTCAACTTCTTTCGCGGATACAGTTAAAAAATCAAAGTCAGGTATTTGTCATGACAAATACAGTTCTTATTATGATAGGACAAAAAACTTCCAGTCATTTAGCACTATTAAAGACTGTATCGATTCAGGTGGGAGGTTACCTAAAAATTACAAAAGCAATACACCTACAACTAGTAGTTCAAAAAAACATCCCACAACAAGTAATAGCTACAGTACATCAACACAGTATTCTCGAAGTCAGTTTGGTAGTGGGTGGGCTGACTTAAATAGAGACTGTCAAAATTCTAGGATGGAAGCTCTTATCTCTCAATCTGTTGGTCAGGTTCAATATAAAACATCTAAGCAATGCAAGGTGAAGTCGGGCAAGTGGATATCAACATTCAGTGGTAAAACTATATATAATGCATCAGACATTGATATTGACCATGTCGTACCGTTGAAGTGGGGATGGGTTCATGGCGCTAATAGTTGGTCAAAAGATAAAAGAGTCAAGTTTGCTAATGACCCAGCGAACTTACTAAGTGTAGAAGCTAGATTGAATCGACAAAAAGGAGCTAAAGGGATAGCAAAATGGCTGCCACCTAAAAACAAATGCCAGTACATTGCTCGTTTCTTAAGGGTATACAAGACATACGATTTACAGTTAACAAGTGCAGAATCTTCACAGTACTCAAGGATTAAAAACCAGTATTGCAGTAACTAAGTAGCCTTAGTGCACCTATCTTTAATATTAGCCAGTACCTCGTTAGATAAAAAAATCAAACTTTGTTTAGCGTGATACACGGCCTAATTATCAGATTCATGTGTAGATCTAGCGAGCTAGCTAAGCTTTAAATGATACTAGTAAATCAATGATGCTAAGTGAGTCAAAGGTAATTGTGCAGTGGTCAAATTATTTTGACCACTGTTCTAGAAGCTTCAATTCATTCTTAACACTATATGACAGTGGCAACACCACAATCTGCTATTTTAGTCATTTATTTAAAGGTAAGGATTTATCCAAAAATGTATTTTCTTTATTTTTAGTACAACCACCTATTTTTACTAGCATCAATAGCACTCTGTTGTCCTTGTTTGATCCGTTCAATAAGTTTGTCCTTATCAAGGCGAGCCATTATTGCCATAAGGTCTAAAATCATTTTGTTGATAATGAATAGTATGATGGCGGTAAAGTTCTTAACTTCATTATTTTTACAATTATAAAATATGTGTGATAGGCGGATTATAATTCACTAAGAACTTTAGCTTTATAGCCTTCATAAGTAGCACATCCATGTCCATAATGAGCATAATGAGTAACTTTAATTAATTTTGAATATTCATCAGATCTTAAGTTCTTTTTCAAAAGATTGTAAACTTCTCTTCCAAAAGAAATTATGGTGGGGTTATTTACTTGTAAAGTAGCTAATTCATCGCGAAATATTTTAAAGTTATTTTCATATTCTGAGTCAGAGAGAGTTACATTTTTTGACTTAGGATCCACATAATTTTTTATGATATCAGTCATATAAGCACCATAATATGGTGTATTTGTGAATGCATACCTTATCTTTGAGGCATTCCTAATAGTAGTAGGATCTAGATTTGAGTCTATGTATGAATGAAAATTGTGAAAGTCAGGAGCTTTGTTCACAGGAGAAGAAAAATTCATTCCAACCATAACAACGTTATTATTAAGCTGGTTAAGTAGATCAGGGTTCACCTTTAAATCAAAAATATTATCGACTTCCATATTATATTTAGAAGCTAAATTACCGTTACAAGGGGCCTTCCATATAGCCCAACTTGCTGTATCACCGTAATCACTCTGAATTTTTTCGAAAATTGTTTTAATATTATTCATGTATACCTACTTTTTATTAGTTGCTCACTATTGTATGAGTGTCAACAGGCTTTTAATACTTAGGCTTAAAGCTCTGCCAAGTAATAGAGGAACAGCATTGCCAACTTGTGTATATTGAGGGACTTCAAACCTTCTCATTTTACCACCTGTTGTCACTTTAGACTAAATACAAAGCTATCAGGAAATGATTGTATACGAGCCATTTCACGTACCGTTAAAGTTCTCAATTCGTCATGATGGTAATGACAGCATCATCAGGGATTGATAAAGGAGCAGGTGAGCTTGGATCTAAGGCTTTCTGAGTTTGCTTCTTAGTCTGATGACGAAATAAAAAATCTATGAACTGAGTTTTCGTGTTAAATCTAAAATAACGTTAATTATGATTAACGTTTACTCGGCTCCCAAACAATAAACAAACTGTTATCACAGATATCTTAGCTAATCTGAAAATAGCACCGGAGAAATTCTCATCCATCACATTGGAATATTAATTATAGCGCTAGATATTTCATTAGTTTACAACCTTAATACTTAAAAACTCTTCAGGTAGCCAGGAGAGTGACTCATAAAACCAAGCCTTAGTGTTCACTGTTGATCTGATATGCTCAAGTAACCAGCCACTATCTCGATCAAAAGATATTAAATAATCACAACCTTCAGGAGGTACTTTCATCGACGTTGAACGCTTAATTTGAATTGAAATACTCATTTTACTTGGGACAGTGACATTCCCTACAGATATCTGTTCAGATGAATTGTTTCGAGCAATTATATCTATACCTTTTAATGATCCTCCTCTATATGCAGGAACAAAGCAGCCAGCTTCTTCAAAAATCTTAGCTACTAATGTTTCTAACTCTATGCTACTTAAACATGATAGTAATTCTGTTTCCGTTGATATTGGCAGTATTTCATTATCCTGTAGTTTCTGAATAGCTCTTATGTTGCCAGTATCAGAAATCTCCCTAAAAGTGCCGGTATAATGGTATGCATTAGCAGTCATAGTAGACAATATAGTGGGTATATCAGCAACTTGGTGATTGCTTTCCTCTTGAATTGGCAATAATTTAACAAACTCTCCGACTTCTGCGTAGCCAGTTTTTTCTGATGCCTTCCAAAAGACAGCATTTCCAGATGGGGAAAATATATGAAGCTTCCCCTTGTGTATAACGATGATGATAGAGCTTTCTGGGTTGTCCACACACCAAAAAAAATTACGTCCCTGCTCCTTTGAACTCCCAAGTTTAAGAAAGTCATCTCTATTACTAGACTCCTTCTCGAAAAATATTGGTAAGCACGGCTTACCTAAGGGAGTATCACCTTTAATAAATTGATCGGCTAAACTATTTCCTTTCCCTATTTTTGCGTAAAAGTACCTCATGTATTCTTCTCAATAGGCAGTAACGGTATACTTGCCTTCTCTAATCGCGCATTGGTATTTTCTGTTTGCATATTACCTCTTAACATTATTCGTTGTTTGCGTATCTAAAAATAAGCCGCAAAACTTATCGCTCTGTTATTTTATGGTTCAATACTTCATTTACAATTCCATTGTCTCGCTTTCACCAAACAATAAACCTCTAAACTTGGGAGATTTCAATCTAAAGGCATGTCCTTTATCTACTCGTCCTTTTCCATTGACTTCATGACCTCCGCGCCAATCATAGGTAACGATACCCTGCTCAATTAAAGATAAAAATTGTGAAAAAATAGGATTTTGTGTCATTTCTATTTGCTTGTATAAGAAATGGTATTCTGAGGCGATTTGTTTTTCATCAGCAACAACCCAAGCAGTTTTAGGATGCTTCTCATTTAATCGTTCTTTCAATTTTATGAACAACCATATAGCCGTTATTATTTTTGTTTTACCATCGGTGTAATATTGTACTAACTGTTCGTTATCATAATCTACTTCAAGATAAAGACCTTGACGGTTCGGCTTGTAAGAAACGGTAACGAACAAGTCATAAAATCCATGTCTCTTTTCTTTTGTACTTGGATAACCATAACTAAGCATCATATCTCTCACAGATTTAATTGGACTTAACTCCCAATTAGGTACCTGTGAAAATAACGTATCGGCAGTTTTACTTGAGCTACGTTTTGCTTTTAGTTCAATTTGGCCTTTATAGTCTGCACCAGTTTTATTATTAATAGGTATACCAACTGCCATCTCTAAAGTATCACCTACATCCTTTGGTGATTTCTTAAAAGGAGAACAGCTCTTTACCCATTCCCCTCTTAACTTACTTAACAAACCAATTAACTCCTTAATTATTTCAATTGAGTTATCTAATTGGCCGTAAACAGTTTCTAAATTCGTCTTGTTGCAACAATCGTCAATCAATGGAATCAGTACAAGCTGATCATTACAAGATGTAACGTAAACTAAAGTACCTATTGTAACTGTTTTCCTAAATCCCCATGGCCAAAATCTAGGGTCTCCTTTTTGATTAGGTTTAGCTTTTGGTCTATAAAAACTGGTTTTTATTTTATCTACTTTATGAGGATTAAAGACTAAAGTATTTCTATAGTATTTAATTCCATCTACAGCGTCTTCAAACTCAAATATTTTCTTGTCACGTAAAATATTTGTTATTGGGATAGATGCATCAATCGTAGATTTATCAATCATCGTAAATGTCATGCGAATCAACGAATATTCATTTCGGTTGTGCTTATGAATTGATTTAATAAGCTCTTGTTCATGGGTGTTCGGGACAAACTGCATGACACATCCTTGTAAAAAACCTTAATTAACAAAGAGCCTACCACGGTGATTAGTGATTGGGTATGAATTAGGAGGCAGATATTTACCCATGAGCATAATTTAAAGCTGACCTTATCTTTCGCTGCCAGTACACTGTATAAAATCCTAGTATATTCAGTAATAATATTGATATAATTTGTGGCATTGAAATTTAATTCCCTGGACTTTTTAATCACTTCCGATTAGAATTAAAACACTAATAATTAAATAGGTTTAAAATTTGAATTACATTGAATTATTTGCAGGATGTGGGGGGCTTTCTTTAGGCTTAGAGTCAATAGAAGATTCAAATATGGTCATGGCAAATGAGCTATCACCAATGCCAGCCCAAACGTTTGCATATAACTTTTTCAAAGAAGACTATGAACAGATAGAAAATCCCCCAAAAAGAACTAAATGGTTATCGAGTAGTTTCTCAATTAATGATATGCCTTTGAGATTGAGGGAAGATCCAAGAACCTATCCTGAATTGAATACCGCTAATAGTGTTTGTGATATTAAAGATATTGATACATTAAAAGGAAATTTAGTAGTAGCTAATATCATTCATTTAAACCAATTCATTGAAAAAAACCCTAAGTTAGTAGGAAAGCTTTCAAATTCATTTGGGGATGGTGATTTAGACTTTATTTCTGGAGGCCCTCCTTGCCAAAGTTTCAGCATGGCAGGAATGAGAAAGAAAGATTGCGATAAGAACTCTCTACCTTGGGAATTTGCTTCATTCGTTGCAAAAGTACGGCCTAAGTTTACCATATTAGAAAATGTGACTGGAATATTAAGAGCCTTTCAAGATGAAGGTGAAAAGTATTATGCTTGGATTGAAGTTTCAAAAGCATTTAGTCAGATTGGTTATATTCCACTTTGTTTGCATGTAAACGCAAAATACGCAGGTATCCCTCAAAACAGACCTAGATTCATTATGATAGGTGTTAGAGAAGACATTTATCAAGAGCTTACTGAAACGTTTAATGATTCAGAAAAAGAGCTATTCTCTTCTTCATATACTTTCTATAAAGGCGTAATAGATAGCAATGATAGTGAGATAGCCAAACTCAAATATCATGATGTTGTTTCCCTTTCTGACCTAAAACTATTTAAAAACTCATTTCTGTCCGAACTAGTTTCACACTCAGATAGTTTTGTAACTGTATCAGATGCAATTCACGACTTAAGATTTAACGAAACAGACTCTACACCGTCACAATACATTACAGCGAATTATGAAGCCTTACTTGGCCAACCATACGTTGAACAAGAAAAACTTTGGAATCATGATCAACGTAGTAATGGGGAGCTAGTAAAAAGACGTTTCAGGCTTTATCAAGTAATGCAAAGAGTTGGAACTACTTTAGCTAAGGAAGTGCGTGCAATATTAAAAGGTACAAATTCAGATTTAAGTATTGATGCATGGTCTGTCTTTTCAGAGCATGATTACTTAGTTGAAGATGGAAGCTATGTTAAATTCAAAACTAAAGAAGAGTTTATTGTATTTTTACTCCGCCACCCAACAAAAAAGCAAACTCAAAAAGCTTTAGATCCGAACGCTCCTGCTCCAGCCGCATTATCAATTCCTGATGATGCTTGTCATTACCACCATGATGAATTGAGAACTTTAACTGTTCGTGAAATGGCTAGAATTCAGTCATTTCCAGATGATTTTGTATTTCGTTCAAAGGTAACTACTGGCGGGCAGATGAGAAGATTTGAAGTACCTCAATATACGCAAGTAGGAAATGCTGTCCCACCATTGTTAGGAAGAGCTTTAGGGCTATCCATTCAAAAGCTATTAAAGCGTTTATAGGGAAATAAAATGGCTGTTGGAAAATATGTACAAGCACACATAGAGGCTATAATTTATATCTGTGAGAATTCAAATGTACATTTGTCCGATTTATTAAAAGATAAAAGTTTTTCAAATAAAACATTTGGTCTTTCGTTTCCGTTTATGAAAGAAGTTAAAGATATAGATGAAGCCTTGCATGTTAGATATTGGTCAAAGATTTATCAAATAAATAACCAAAAGGTCAGAGTTTGCAGTCAATGGTATGTTCTTCACAAAAAGAGATTTGAAGAGTTCCTAATTCATAACCGTATATTTACATCAGATATATTAGAAAGTGATGGTAAAAGTAATAATCAGGTACATTTAAAGGCACAAAAGAATAATCGTTACAAATGTAGAGCTATTGGAAATGCTTCAAACTTATTAATAAGAAATATCCTCTCTAGTCTTGGTCAAGAGCAATTTACAAAAGAGGATTGGCTCGAAACAGTCTCGTATTTCGATAACAGGTGTGCATACTGCGGCCAGCATGGTGAAATGGAAATGGATCATATAGTACCTATGAATAAATCTTCATTAGGTGAACATAAGCTAGGAAACTTAGTCCCTTCATGTAAACCATGTAACAGAAAAAAACATGACAAAAGCTATTTAGACTTTCTGGAAGGTAATCCTGCTGTAGTAGAGAAAATAGAATCCTATATGAAGAGTAGGAATTACTCGCCCATCACAAACTCACAAATCAACGAGTTGATGAAATCTGCATATGACGAAGTTTCTAATTTGGCTGAACGATACGTAGAAATAATAAACGATGAACTAATTAACTCTAAAAATTAGAATTATGACTTTCATCCGTACTTATCTAACAGAGATTAGTAGTTAAGTTATAAATGGGTAAAGAAAATAGAAGCGGCCATTAATTTTAGAAAAATATCCGCTTAAATACAATTACAGTTGCAACCTATAATAATAGGATTTAACCAATTGCTCTATTGTTTCTAATAAATTCTTGGATGGCAGCTTCCTGTATAGCTCCTTCTAGATCATCAACACTATCAACCCTGTATCTTTGACATTTGAAATGTAAAGAGCGTATTTCAATAGGGTATGTTTCGTTTAACCCAAACAATTTTATAGTATTCCATCCTTTAATTGAGCCATTAACGATCATTATAGTCCCATCCTCTAAAGCACTTAAGTGATCACTTCGATTATCTAGGTAAGGCTGAATAATATTAAAGGTACAATTTCGGTAGATTGTAGCTAAATTTTCAATTGTGTTTTCTGAACCTTTATAATCAGTTCCGTTACATATTGAACAAGCTAAAACCAAATTTTCAGGAGTAAATGTAAATTGTTTATAAGTACTTTTAGGAGCAAAGTGCTCTCTTTCAATATTTCGTATTCCAACCAGACCAACACGAAATTCAAATTTTAAACCACAGTAATAACAGTAACCATTTTGAATACGGCTTAACTCTCTTTTTATTTTATCAGTGATAGTATCTCTATCAGTACGCCTCACTCCAACAGAATTAACTTTACCACTCCATATGCTGTCATGAGATAAATTAGAGTTAATTAATGTAGCAATCCATGCAGTTTCCTGAGCTGTATATGTAATTCGTTCGGGCATTACATCAAAAAAATTAAATACAGTCCTCATATTACGCCTCAAGCTCTATTACTTTTCTCTTTGCCCGATCTAGTAGGGAAAAAAGTGGATCATTGCTTTCTATATTGAATTTTTCAATACGGGTTACCGCATCTATAAATACACTTATTTCATTATTTGGCTCAGTCATGAAATCAATAATAATTCGTAAATCTAATTCTAAATATTTGTTTCTATTTCCCGTTAAGCCAAAAACCCTATAAAGAGTATTCTCTGGAGACCATCCGAATGAATCAACATTCAACTCGTCTATATGTATTTTTCTAGAACTTTTAGACTGTGTTAGGCTCAAGATTAAAGAATCAACACTGCTAACATTAGACAATATAAAGTGAGAGTGTGTTGCGATAATACTATGACATCCTACATATCTTGAAAGAGCGAGGTCTAATAAATCAGGAAAGTCCATTTGCCAATTAGGATGTAAGCTAATCTCAGGTTCATCTATCAGCAATACTGAATCATTCTCTACATTTGCTATTATTGAAAGGAATATCTTAAGAATATTAAATTCACCTGAGCTTGCCTGATTCATATCATAGCCATCAGAGGAGAATAACGACAAGTTACTTATGGAAATAACATTGTTATCTAACAAAAATGACAAGAATGATAAATAATCAACTTTATCATTAAATCTCTCAATATTGTTTAGATCAACATCGACAGAATAACCAGAGCTTTTATTTTTAAGCTTAGAAATAATAAAAGTAGATCTCTTTTTATATTTTTCAGCTAAGCCTGAGTTTATAAATTCATTAAAAGACTTTGAGTCTAATCTTCCCTTACTCTCAACAATTTTATTGAGAGTAAGGTAATCACTAAAAGCCTTGAAATTCTTTCCTTTACCTAGGAGCACTTTAAAGTTCTCAGCAAAGCCAAGCTTTCTTAATACACTTGTAGTTGATTCTCTTTTGACTTGATCGCCATATATAACGAACAGAGATAATAATATGCTTTCTTTTAGTGAAGAGAAAAATATATTGTTAGTTGTCGACTTCATTCCTAGGTATACGTAGTTATCAGACTTCCTAATACTGTTATTATTTACAAAGGGAAAGCGATCTTGGCTAGTCGCAGTTACAGCCAAAAGTTTACTTGAAGATATAATAACTTTAGGGCTTTCATTAGAGATGGTATCAATTATTCCTTCCTTTGAGAGTTTCAATTGATATTTGTATTTCAAACTTTTGCTAGCTTTCTTTTTATCTAAAGCATATTCAATGGTTAATGAATCCGCGATACATTCCAACAGGTTACTTTTTCCGGCTCCATTCGGACCAATAAGTATAGTTTTAAAGTTTTTATTTTCTTTAATCTCCCTAGATAAAGGAATTTCAACATCACCAAAAACATTGTGGCCTTCAAGTACTAATCTATCCAACATAAAAACACTTCTAATCAAATACTTACCGTAAATTATCTTTTGTAATATACAGGTTTAATATTGAATTACAATATCCTCTTTAATAAAACTATAAGCGAGAAAAAAATTAGCTGTTGTTCTAATATGAACGATGAACACAATTTTTAAATTTATAATTAGAGTACGCTCTAAATCTCCGCTAAGGAGCCATAATAAAGCTGTAAATTTCAAGTCGACATAACGTAAATTTAAAGTTTTATTGAACTTCTAATGCCCTAAAAGGGAACTTATACCCGATATATTATCGTCAATTTTGCTAACTTTACACAAAGTGCATTTATGCCACCAAAACAAATTAATTATCAAACAAAGCTTCATTAAAGTCGGTTCCTTATCAAATTGATCATTAGAGTGAGTGACTTTAAATAGCAATTTATAGCATCTATCGCCTTTATGATTCATCCCTTCAATGCAATAAACATTCATTCCCCTTATCGGCCAGATAACACTCTTTAAACTCCATTTATTCCCATCTAATATCAAATAGCACATCAAAGCACTCTTTCTTACACAAAACCACTCTAGGAGTACCAAAATGAACACAGAAACGCCATGTGCGCTGTATTTACAGCGTTTAGCTGAGTCTGGTCGTCGTTCTATGCTCAGTCAATTAACGGTTGTACGTAAAATTATGGAATGGCCAGCACCAACTGAAGATCAACCCTTTCATACATTAGGCTATGTCGAGATTGAATGCCTTAAGCGGAAAAGGTTCGCTGAAGGTAAGTCACCAAGGACCATCAATCACTTGCTAAACGGTCTAAAGTCTATAGTGAAAACAGCATTGCTAATGGGGCTGGTTGATGAAAAACAATGGATTCAAGTTCAAGCGGTTAAACCTTTGAAACTTGATCATCATCCGCATGGTAAGGCTCTAATTTCGTCCGGTGTAAGGCAACTACTTGCCCAATGTCGCAAAGATACCAGACCTATTGGGGGTCGAGATACAGCTATCTTAGCCGTATTTTTAGCAACGGGTCTTCGACGGTCAGAGTTAGCCAAATTGCAGCTGGAAAATTACGATATTAAGAATCAAAAGGTCAATGTCATTTCAGGGAAGGGAAATAAGTCTCGTTGTCAGTTTCTGCCTGATTGGGTAATACCTGAGTTGAATAAATGGCTTAAAGTTCGTGGTCGTATTGATGGCTCATTGTTTAACCCATTCAATGGCGGGAAGGTCAATATCAACAGACCCATATCAGCCTCTACTATCTACCACGTTGTCACAACAAGGACGGCTGAGATAGATGGTCAACAATGCTCCCCTCATGATCTAAGGCGAACCTATATATCCGAGTTACTGACCCAAGACGTTGATCTATTAACCGTTAGTAAAATGGCTGGACACGCAAGCGTAACAACCACTCAAATTTATGACAAACGCGGTTCTAAATTTATGCAACAGGCTATCA
>Ga0105359_10000825_pt1 | contig 25931 bp, 23 predicted proteins | sample GOMGulsemesocosm_6_FD_83659 | JGI IMG/M metagenome (GOLD analysis project Ga0105359, IMG submission 83659) | Methane-oxidizing microbial communities from mesocosms in the Gulf of Mexico - GOM8C Gulf of Mexico | ecosystem: Environmental > Aquatic > Marine > Cold seeps | place: Gulf of Mexico...
CCTTTTTTGTTGAGAGGAATAAATGAACAAAATAACAGAGATCATTCTGCTTTCATTAGGTTTCTTTATTAGCACCACCGGGCTTGCTGAAAGTAAAATAAGTGATAAATACCGCGAGCCTGACCTGCGCTTAAGTACCTATAAAATAGATGATAACTATTACGGCAGTTTATCGGGCAGCATTAATGTTGATGAAAATATTTCCATCGATGCCACCATTGAAACCAATGGTTATTTAGAAATAGGCACGGCTTATGGTGATGTGATTTTTGATGTTGCTTATGCAGAGGCTTATGTAAGTTATGGGCGTACCGATACTACTGATATTTACACTGTTGGTGCTTTTGCTGGTTTACCGATTGGTGAACGGTTAATGGTATTTGCCAATAGTGCTTATGACTGGCGACGCACGCAGGATAACTTAGCGGGGGCAGGTAATTTAGGGCTGTTTGATGAAGAGGAGTGGAAAAATACTGTGGGGTTTAACTACTCATTACATAAATGGGTGAGCCTATCTTCTAGTTATAACATCGATTACCTCACCGATAGTCCTAACTTAGTGGATGATAATATTGCCACCAGTTGGGATATTACCTTAACTGCTAATGTGCCGTGGTTTAGCCCTTATGTGAAATATAGCCAAGGTAACTATCGTGTTACCCCTGATCAAGAACGTAGATCACAGGACAATGTAGAGTTAGGTATTAATTTTAACTTTTAAAGCGGTTTAGCACTCTCCCCCCTAACTTAACTTTTCTGTTAGGGGGATTTTTATACATTACGGGCTGCGCGTTTCACACGTTCACGTAACCATAAATGGCGGGCAGAGTTATCATTAGATTTATGCCACATCATATAAAAGGGGACACGCTTCAGTTGGATTGGCGGTTCGATGATTTGTAACGCTAAACTGTCTTGATACATAGTGGCTAGGCGTTTAGTGGTGTGACAGAAAAATTGGGTACGGCTCACAATGAGCATGTTTGCTATCAGAGAGTTTGCTTGATGACCAATATTACGCTGTAGATTTACCTCGTCATAAAACATATTCAGTGCAAACTTATTATTACGTTTAATATTTAAAATGGACTGAGGCAGGGTTTGATACTGCTCAAAGCTCATTTCCCCCGCTATTTCAGGATGTGATTTCGCCACGACTAATACGATTTCTGCATCAAATAACCACTCATGATTAATGCTGTGATCTTCTAATAACAAACTATCAATAGCGAGATCTACCGTTCGGTGCCGCAAGCTATCTGTTAGTTCAGACTCCTCTTCTGCGAGATCTTTTAACTGAAAAGTTAATTCTGTATTTTGCTCAATAGGTAACTGTTCTAAAAAAACAGGGTTAAAATCTTCAGGTAATGAAAGACTAAATTGATATGCGGAGTTGCTTGCATCAAAGCTATCAAAACCTGTAAATGCTTTTTCTAGATCGAGCATTTGTATGCTGATATTTTTATACAGAGATTGCGCTGCTGACGTTGGCACAATAGAGCTCTTTCCTCGTATAAAAAGCTCTTCATCAAGCGATTTTTGTAATCGTCCCATCGCAAGACTAACAGCAGGCTGAGAGATGTCTAACGCCTCACTCGCTTGGCTGTAGCTACCCAATTGCATCACTTTGATAAATACCCGAAATAGATTCAGATCGAACTGATTAAATTCATGGAACATGAAATACCCTACCTTATAGGCTATAAGCAATGCTTATGTTAGTTATGTTGCTTGGCCTATAGTAGCTAATAGTGTCTGTTTTATAAACTGTGTTTACTTTAAAAAGATAACTTAACAATTACACAGTTTAGGAGAGTCATATGAAAATTAAAGAATCACTACTTGGTCTTGTTATTTCAGGCCTATTAGCTTCTAGCCAAGTTTTGGCGTTAGATGTTCATGAATCAAACCTATTTTTTGGTGAAGGTGAGCGTATTCAAGTAATTGATCGCAACGGTAAAAACAAAGCTTATACAGCTGATGATAAACGGGTTCACCCCAAACTCACTGAGCACTCGCGTAAGATGGATCAATCGGTACTTAAAGTGGATAAAAACACTTATATGATTTACGGCTACGGCATCACTGCCCCGGTTGTGTTTGAAGGTAAAGATGGTTTGATTGTTGTTGATCCTGGTGAAACAACGGAGCATGGCGCTGAAACTCATCAAGTTTTCCGTGATGTCACTGGTATTAAAAAACCAGTCGTAGCTGTTGTTTATACGCACAACCATATCGACCATATCTCTGGCGTACGTGGTTGGGTAAATCAAGACGATGTTGATTCGGGAAAAGTTAAAATTTATGCCCACGATACCTTAGTTGAAGCGGTTGCAAACTGGTCTTCAAATGTGGGTAATATTCTTGGTCACCGTACCTCTTATACCGCGGCATCGTTCTCTGGTATTGGTCCACACGGTTCAATCAACTCGGCATTAGGTTCTCAGTTTGATGTAGGCCACATCGGATTTATTCTGCCAACGGATACCTTTGCAGATATGTTAGATGTGAGCATTAATGGGCTGAACATTGAGCTTCATTATGTGCCATCTGAAACTAATGATGAGATTGTTGCTTGGTTACCTAAGCAAAAAATGTTGCATGCGGCTGAAGTGTTACAGGGTGAAAATTTCCCTAATATGCACACTATTCGTGGCACCAAGGCACGTGATGCAGAAGTTTGGTATCGCGGTATCGACCAACTACGTCAGTTTAATGCCGAGGTAATGGTTAACTCACACGGTCGTCCTGTTGAAGGTCGCGATAATGTTGCAGATGTATTAACGGCTTATCGTGATGCGATTCAATATACGCACGACCAATCAGTACGTTATATCAACCATGGTTACCGTCCCTTTGAGATGATTGAAGCGGTTAAATTACCTCAGCATTTAGCTGAGCATCCATGGCTTGGTGAGCATTACGGTACCGTGGCACATGCAGTGCAACAACAATACAGTAACTACATTGGTTTCTACCACGCTGATCCATGGCAGTTAGCGCCGATGCAATATGATCGTCGTGCAGCTGAAACAGTTAAATTGATGGGCGGACGTGACGCTGTATTAAAAGCGGCTAGCGGTTATATCAAGGCGGGTGATTACACCTTTGCAGCAGAGATTTTAACACCGCTTATTACGCTTGATACAAGCGATAAAAAAGCTAAAGACTTAAAAGCAGAAGCGTACCGTTTATGGGGTTACGATCAGCTCAATGTAAATTGGCGCAACTGGGCAATGACTGCAGTTGGCGAACTACAGGGCAATCTGGATTTTGCTAAAGGTGCTGACTTTACCAGTGATGAAGTATTGCAGGAGCTACCCACAAAAAACATTATGGACATGATGACAGTACGTTTGATTGCTGAAGATGTGATTGATAAGCATTTCTTTACCGGGATTCGTTTCTCCGATACTAACGAAGAGTTTACCTTTGAGATCCGCCGTGGCATTGCAGAAGTGCACCAAGTTATTCACCCTGAAAGTGAAACGGTTGCAGTGTTGACGCGCTCTTTATTAAATAGAATGCTAGCCGCTAAAGATGGTGCAAACGCGGTACTCGCTGAAGCGATTCAATCTGGAGAATTTAGTTTTAAGAAAGGCGACATGGCCTCATTCCAAACCTTCCTCGCTAATTTTGAAAAACCAACACCACGTGAAGAGCTTAAATTAATTGTTCGTTAAGCTTGTTTCAGTCAAGAGGGAGGTGCTTGCGCCTCCTTTTTTATTTCTAATAACGAGGAGATAAACATGAACTTAAAAACACTCTCGTTGTTACTATTTGGATTTTTCAGCCCCTCCTTTTTAGCTTATGCTTGTAATATGCATGGTAGTGTTGGTGTGCCTATCCCTCAGTATACAAACCTCTTAACGACGTTATCGAATATTGCCAATGCAACCGCACAGTGGCGACTACAGCCACTCACAAAATCGGAGTTTCAATTAAACGTTGAGCTTTCAGGCAAGTTACATGACACTAAACCTGATTTTGATATTATTTTTTATCAGGCGATTGAAGGCCATTATTTGATGGTCTCAGAGGATGCCTTTCAGTGGTTACAGGTATATACAAAGCTTCAAAAACCTACTGAAAGTGATGTGATGATAATCTCTGAATTAACAGTCTTTGATGCGATTATTGAAAAAAGAATGACAATAACAGAAGCGTTAGAAGATGAACTGATCGTGATTAATGGCCCGGAAAGTGATAAAAAGATTGTTCAGCAGTGGTTGGTAAAGGCATTATCGTAAATTGCATTTTAAATAGGCGAATGATAAAAGTAGAGAATAGCTAATAAGCAGAGTAAGAAAAAATGAAATACCAAATTGTGACAATCAGTAAACAACATGACCAAAGCGTTTGCGACATCATTAAAGCGGTTGGCGCAGAGCATGGCGCGGTTGGTGAAGGTTATGGACCTTCTGACCCTGAAGTCAGTTGTATGAGTGAGCATTACTTAGATCACACTGCTAGTTTATATCTCGTTGTACTTATTGGTGGCGAGGTTGTTGGTGGTTGTGGCATTGCAAGCTTTGCGGGTAGTAAGAAGGTATGCGAATTACGCAAACTATTCTTATTGCCACAAAGCCGCGGCTTAGGGTTAGGCAAAGCATTAACTGAGCAGTGCTTAGATTATGCAAAATTAAAAGGTTATAAGCAGTGTTACCTCGATACCTTATCAAATATGCAGCCCGCCATTAAATTATATGAACAACTTGACTTTAAACATTTAACACAACCTTTAGCGGGCACAGAGCACAGTAGCTGTGATGTTTGGATGCTTAAAGAGTTGTAAAAACACCCCTGAAATAGTTATATCAGAGGTGAGAGTTACTATCCAAACTCACCACTCACATAACCTTGAGTTCGTTTGTCTGCTGGTTGATTAAATAGTTGTTTGGTATCACCATGTTCAACTAACTCTCCCATCAAGAAGAATGCAGTTTTATCGGCGATACGTTTGGCTTGGTTCATGGAGTGAGTCACAATCACGATAGTAAACTTCTTGCGTAATTCATCCATTAACTCTTCGATCTTATGCGTTGCAATCGGGTCTAATGCACTGGTAGGCTCATCCATTAAAATCACTTCGGGTTGCATCGCAATAGCACGGGCAATGCATAAACGTTGCTGCTGACCACCTGACAAACCAAAGGCATCATCCCCTAAGCGATCCTGTACTTCATCCCACAATGCGGCACTGCGTAGTGACTCTTCAACTATATCATCCAGCTCTTTTTTGTTTTTTTTGCCTTGTGCTTTTAAACCAAAAGCGACATTTTCATAAATGCTCATCGGGAAAGGGTTGGCTTTTTGGAATACCATGCCAACACGTTTGCGTAATGTTTTTACGTCACTATCTCGGTATATATCATTGCCATCAAAGTGCACATCACCGCTTATTTTTACATTTTCAACTAAGTCATTCATGCGGTTTAGTGTGCGTAACAGTGTTGACTTACCACAGCCCGATGGGCCAATAAGTGCAGTTACTTGGCGATTTGGGATATTTAGTGAAATATCTTTTAATGCATGTGTTTCGCCATAAAATAGGTTTAGGTTGTTGATTGTTAATTTATTCATAGTGGTCGGCCTTAATGAGAAGCTTTGTTGTAATAGCAATTGGATTAAGTATGTGAGCAAGCTTTGCGTAGGAAAAATTGCTTAGTTCAAGGCATAAGTTGAAGTAAATGGTTATTCCCTTTACGAAACTTATAACGCAGAAATAAGTGATTTTAACCAGCAAAATTGTTTGGCTACTTAGTCTGATTGCTATAATTATTAGCTAAAATTTTGGTTATTAGGTTTAAAACAAGCACTAATACAATCAATATTGTGGCGGTTGCATAAGCTTGGTCCCATTCCGATTGGGTAAACAGTTCTTGCGTTAATTTGTACAGATGTACCGTTAGGGTACGGCCAGACTCTAAAACAGACTTTGGAATTTGTGTCACCATGCCTGCCGTTAAAAATACCGGTGCAGACTCACCAATAACACGACCAATGCTTAAGATGACTGAAGTGATAATACCCGGCATCGCACTCGGTAAAATCAGGCACCAAATGGTGTATATTTTTGAGGAGCCAAGCGCATAACCACCTTCTTTATAACTGATCGGTACCGCCATTAACGCTTCTTCTGTGGTACGAATGATAACTGGAAGGATCAGCATAGATAGTGTCAGTGAACCGGCTAAAATAGAGAAACCTAAGCCTAGCGTTGTCACAAAGAAAGTCATACCAAACAATCCGTAAACAATAGAGGGGATGCCAGCTAATGACTCGGTACAGAAGCGGATGACTTTCACTATTTTACTGCCAGGTTTGGCATATTCAGTGAGGTAAATTGCGGTCATAATGCCAATGGGGGCTGCAATACTTAATGACAGTCCGACCATGTAAACGGTTGAAACAATCATTGCCCAAATACCAGAGGCTTCACCGATGCGGGTGTAAGCACCTGTGATAAATTCCCAGCTAACGTGGCTAAGGCCGTTACTTAAGATGTGCCACATTACCCATAATAAAAATAGGATCGTGATGCTTGCTGATGCCCAGATAGCACCAAGCAGTAGATTATCTTGCTGATTTCTGTTTAACATTAGTGAGCTCTCTTATGATTAAGGTATAACAAGCTCGCGTTTAACAGCACAATAAAGACTAATAAAACAATACCTGTTGAATACAGTGCGCTTGCATGGATGCCCGTTGCGTATGACATTTCCATGGCAATATTCGCGGTTAACGTTCGTGCAGGTTCAAGTAGTGAGCCTGGCATCGCTGGTGCGTTACCCATCACCATGATAATCGCCATGGTTTCGCCAATCGCACGGGCAATACCTAATGAGATACCTGTGTAAATACCACTACGCGCAGCGGGAATAAGCACTTTAAATACGCTGTAGATATGTGAAGCACCTAGCGCTAATGCCGCTTCTTTGTAAGTCGCAGGTAATGCACGCAGTGAGGTTTCTGAAATGGCGATAACAGTCGGTAGAATCATAATTGCTAATACGATAATGCCGGCTAAAACTGTGTTACCCGCTGGGATGTTAAATAGTGTTTCTATCATAGGTACGATGATAACCAGACCAAAGAAACCATAAACAACTGAAGGAATACCCGCTAATAATTCAACCGCTGGACGAACTATATTTGCTAACCATTTTGGGGCTAGCTCAGCCAAAAAAACGGCCGTCATTATGGCAATGGGTACACCAATAATAACAGCACCAAAGGTTGAAATAAGTGAGGCCACTATCATTGGTGCAATACCAAACAGTGCCGGTGGTAGCCATTCTTGGCCTAATACTAAGTTTGTTATGCCTGCTTGTTGAAAAGCGGGTAAACCTTCATGAAATACAAACCAGGCGATGGTTGCTACTGACAGTACGCCAACCATCGCTGAGCCTAGAAATAGTAGGTGGAAACTTGTTGCAATCCAGTCGCGTTTGTTAGTTTCCTTTCCTGGTAATATTGTTTTCTGGACTGATATGACGTTATCCATCACTTACCTCAATAATATTAAATTTTAGCTTGCTAGCGATTTAGGGTTAAGCCATTAATGCTTGATTCAAGGCGAAAAAGCGCAGTTTAGTTTTTAAATGAGCATTTTTAACGATGAATCGGGCTTTAATGGCAACAGCCTGATTCGTTAGGGTTTAGTTAACGCGAATATAACCTTGCTCTTCAACGAGCTTCTGGCCATCTTCAGAAAGAATGTATTCAATGAATTCATTTGCTTGAGGTGCAACATCCTCTTTGACTAACACAACAAATGGGCGTGCAATGGTGTAATCACCTGATGCAATAGTTTCAGAGGTTGGTGTTGCCCCATCTACACTCACTGCATGTAATGAGTCATCCACTGAACCTAAAGAGATATAACCAATCGCATAAGGGTTGTTAGCAACAATGGTTTTCACCATACCGTTACCGTTACCCACTTGTGCTGTTGCTGTGATTGCCGAAACTTTAATGCCGTTAGTTTCACGCTTTAGTTTCATGATGTCTTCAAATGCACCACGTGTACCAGAAGCTGCGTCACGTGTTACCACAACGATAGGGCGATTTTCACCACCTACTTCACTCCAGTTTTTTAATTCTCCACGGTAGATTTTAGCGATTTGATCTTTGCTTAAATTGGTCACGGTGTTTTTATTGTTAATCGTTACTGCGATACCGTCACGTGCGATAACAATCTCTTTGGTGTCTGTTGTTTTTTCATTATCTTTTACATCACGTGATGACATGCCAATCATGCTGGTGCCATCTTTTGCTGCACGAATACCTGCCGAAGAGCCAGTTCCTTGCACTTCTACGGTTTTATTTGTTGCCTGTTGATATGTTTCACCGAGTACTTCCATGACATTGGTGACAGAGGTTGAACCAGAAACGGTAATTGCTGTGTTTGCTTGTGTTAATGGGCTTGTCATTAAACCCAAGGCTGCTACTAAACCAATAACTTTTTTCATCAAAAATCTCACTCTATCTTATATAGAAAATTATGTGTTGCCTCATCAGGAGACGGATGCATTGAAACAATTGAATGTGACAGTTTGGTTACAGATTTATGTCTCTCGATGTAAGTGATGTTTTGTTGTTTGCTTGGGTGGGGAGATTTGTTGGTAAAGCTAGTGCTGACAGTCAACACTGGCATGAGGCTGGAAGCAAGGTTATTGAAATAGCGTTAATCCTTTATATTACTTTTATGCCTAAAAAGTTGTGTTATAGAGGTTTTCTCTGTGTTTTTTACATTTTTACATTTATTACAGTTAAACAGCTATTGCCTTTGAGTGTAAAAAAATGAATTTAGACTAACTTTAATAGATATTTTTAGCATAATTCGACAATCCCATCAGCTCAGTTTTAGCTTAATTAAAAGATATTACATCTCTTAAGTGGAGTTCAAATGCCCCATGAAAATAAGATTTTATTAAAAAACAAACTTGCTTATAAGCAAGCGAGATTCCTTATTATTTTAGTGCTTTCTTTTGGACTCGTTTTCAGCCTAGGCCAGATTGTGCTTGATTACTCGATTGAGAAAAGCAATTTTGAACGAGATATGAAAAACATAATAAGCACCGTTTACCCTTCCGCTGTAGAGGCTGCATTTCACATCGATTCTGAATTAGCCAAACAGGTTGCTCACGGTTTATTTACTAATAAAGCAATTTTGAGTGTTGAGATAACCGAGCATTATGGAGATAACCCTGTTGATATATTAATTAAGGAGGAGGTTGATATAGGTAGCGTTGCATATCAAGGTATCACTGACCTGTTGTTTGGTAGAGAGAAGACCTATTCCATTCCTTTAGCTCTGCCTGAAGATCCAAATGTATCTCTAGGGCTTTTAAGTATTGAAGCCCACCCTTATCAACAAGCTGAAAACTTCTTGCATCGCTCTTTTGTCACCCTGTTTTGGGATTAATGCGAGCGGGGGTACTTGCCAGTATTGCTTTCTTATATTTTTATACTCAAATCACCAAACCTTTGCATCAACTCCATAGAGAGTGGGAGAGAGTTGATGCTATATCTCCTTTACCCAAAGAACTCACTTACCCTATAGGTCATGAAAATGATGAGATTGGTGCATTAGTCACTAAAACACGAAAATTTCTTTGTGCATCGCAGGAAAACCTAGTGCATAAACATAAGGCTGAGTATGACCTTCGTAAAGTGAATGAAGAGTTAGAAGATCGTGTTGCTCTGCGAACCATTGAGCTTGAAGAGGCGAAGGAGATAGCTGAGCGGGCTACACATAGTAAATCAGAATTCCTTGCTAATATGAGCCATGAAATTCGCACGCCGATGAATGCTGTTATTGGATTTAGCCATTTAGCGTTGCGGACTAATTTGTCAGATCAACAGTATGATTATTTAGACAAAATTCAAAATTCGTCTCGTTATTTATTGGGTGTTATCAATGATATTCTCGATTTTTCTAAAATAGAGGCTGGTAAACTTGATATAGAAAACGTCACGTTTTCACTGGATGATGTGTTAGATCATGTGAATGATAATATTCGCATGACAGCTGAAGAGAAGGGGCTTGAGATCATATTAGACTATCCGTGGGGAGTGCCAAGGAAGCTTGTTGGTGATCCTCTTCGGTTAGGGCAAGTCTTAATTAATTTAGCGGGTAATGCGGTTAAGTTCACCGAGCAAGGTGAGGTCAGAATTAAAGTTGAGGAGATAGAGGAAAATAACGATTCCTCTATCTTACAGTTTGCGATCGCTGATACGGGCATTGGTATCAGTGCAAGTGAGCAAACTAAATTGTTTCACTCTTTCTCACAAGCTGATGCATCAACTACTCGCCAATTTGGAGGAACAGGATTAGGTTTAACTATTTCTAAGCACTTGATTGAGCTGATGGGCGGGCAGATACAGGTAAAAAGTGAAAAAGATGTTGGCACGACTTTTTTCTTTTCACTGTCCTTTGAGTTGGATGAACAGAACCAGAAAATGACTGATTCACTAACTCAGCTCAGTGATAAGTTAGTCTTGATTCTAGATGAAAACCAAAGTGCACAGCACGTTATCTGCTCATTAATTGAGGGCTGGGGTATGTCGAGTGTTACGGCTATCTCTGAGCCACAAGCGGTTGAAATTATTCAGCAACGCTTAAATGAAAAACAGGTCATGTTTGATCTCATCTTACTCACAGACCTGAAACCAGGATCGAACATTGTTCCCAACATTAGAGAAATTCATGCTTTGCCACACTGTAAAAAGTTACCCGCCATTGCAATGGTAACTGCTCAGGGTTATGAGGAGGATAAACTTCAAGATAATGCACATGATATTGATGCATTTTTATTAAAGCCGATCAGCCCTACGCTTTTATTAGCAACCATACAAAATATTCTTTTTGCAGATAGAGATGTAGGCCAGAATAGATCAATGATTAACGCTCCAAGTCGTTATCATTTTTCAGGTGTTACTGTTTTGTTAGTAGAAGATAACCTATTAAATCAACAGGTTGGTTTGGAGCTTTTAGAGGGCGTAGGTATACGTGTTGATATTGCTAATAACGGTAAAGAGGCTGTTGAGCTTGTTCAGAAGTCTGATTATGATGCGTTATTAATGGATATTCAAATGCCTATTATGGATGGCCACCAAGCAACAGAGATCATTCGTAATGAACTGGGTTTTAAAAAATTACCTATTATCGCCATGACGGCTAATGCGATGGCAAAAGACAGGGACAAATCGCTCCTATCAGGCATGAATGCACATATAGCAAAACCTGTTAATCCCGAGTGTCTATATAAAACATTGCAGGATTGCATTGATTCCAGTCATTATTATTCTGTTGTTTATCCCACTTCCGAAACGTTTGATAAACCCGATGAGTTAACCATAGTGCTTCCGGGGATAGACCTGCAGGCCACACTGGTGCGATTCAATTTCAAAAAGGATTCCATGCTGAGTGCGTTGATAGAATTCCATCAAGACAATCAACATCAAGGTGAAAGAGTTGTTACGTTAATTGGCAGAGGGTTACTTGAAGAAGCTGCCAATGTGGCGCATGCACTCTGTGGGACTCTCGGCAACTTAGGGGCGGGTAAGGCCTCTGATCTAGCTTGGGAATTAGAGATTTTATGTAGAAAAGGGCAAGTAGATATTTCTAAGAAAAATCAATTTATTACTGAGTTTAATATTGTTATGGAGTCATTGAGTAAGCTTGATAAACAAACGGAACAACAAGAGGTTGTTAGCAAATTTGATAAACAAGCCGTTTTTGAAATTATAGAAAAAATGCACCCTCTATTATTAGATGCAAATACAAAGTCTGAACAGGCCTTTAAGGAGTTGCAACACTGCTTAGGTGAGCGATTAGTAGAGCAACAAACAACACTTGAGGAGATGATTGGTGATTGTGAATTTGATTTGGCTATATTGACCCTGCAAGAGATCAAAAGCACAGTGAAGGAGATAGATTATGATAAATCATAGAGGACGAATACTGATAGTTGATGATGAAAAAACCAACCGAGATGTATTATCTTTGCTACTGGGCAAATATGACACGCTGTTTGCCAAAAATGGCTCACAAACATTAAAAATAGCGCGCTCAGATAACCCTCCCGATCTTATTTTACTTGATATTGTGATGCCTGATATGGATGGGCATAAAGTATGTAAGGCTCTTAAATCAGATGATCAGACAAAGCATATTCCCATTATTTTTATTACCGTAAAAAGTAGTATGGAGGAGGAAGCAAGGGGGTTACTGTTAGGCGCTGTAGACTATATCGCTAAACCCTTTAATCCTACCATTGTTAAGGTTCGTGTTAATAATCACATGGAGCTCAAGAAGCAACGAGATTTACTGGAAACATTAAATATTACCGATGCATTAACAGGCATTTACAACAGAAGGCGTTTTGATGAGTATCTGTTACAACAGTGGCAAATAACCTCTCGTACAAAGGGTTGTTTATCGGTTATTTTAATGGATGTTGATAAATTTAAACAGTTTAACGATAACTATGGCCATAGCCTAGGTGATGATTGTCTTGTTGATATTGCAGGCGCGTTAACGGAGGCGGTTGATAGGGGAATTGATTTGATCGCGCGTTATGGCGGAGAGGAGTTTGTTGCCATCTTACCGGCTACTGACCAACAGGGGGCATTGCAAGTCGCAGAAAAACTGCGTTTAGCGGTTGCAGAGTTGAGGATCCCTCACCTCTTTTCGGGAGGCGCAAACCACGTAACCATGAGCCTTGGTGTTACTACTTATGATGGTTGTGGTGGCCGAGAGCCTTCTACATTGGTGGTTGAAGCTGATGAAGCACTTTATCAAGCGAAACAATCGGGTAGAGATAGAGTTAATTTTTACATCAGTAACAGTGATAAATAGTCTAAATCAAAAAAGCCAGCATGATGAGCTGGCTTTGTATTAATTATATTAATGTTATTTTAGTGGTCATGACCTTTATGGTTGTCGCTTGTTTCATAGATATTAGCATCAACTTCTTGGCCTTTAGCTGGGCGAGGCACAATTTCAAAAGTCTCATCAAAGTTAACTAATGAAGCTGATAGTTTTTGCATTACTGATTTGTCACCTTTCAAGCCTGCTTCTTTCGTTTCAAATAACGTTTTTAAGTCAGTTTGTTGTAGGATGATTTTAGTAATATCCGCATCATTGATGTATAACGTTGCATCTGCTTTCAGCGTTTTTTCAACCTGAATATTATTTAAGTTACCGTTTGCCATCTCAACGTAATAAGTCTCTTTAGTATCTGGTAATACCACGTTTAGCGCAAATGGTGTGTGTTGCGCTTTAATTGCATCAACACGTACAGCCATGTAATCCAGTAGGTTGCCAACACTCATCTCAGCTAACACATCTGCAGATGCTGTTTTTGGGTTGCCCGGCATTGTACCAACGCGTAATTCTTGTGCGCCGGTTAAGTAAGTGTTTCTCCAGCCCGCGCCTTCAGATTGGTAGCCTAATTGTTCGTACGTATCGGCAAGTAGTTTACGTGCATCCTTATTACTTGGCTCTGCTTGCATCACTTTATTAAGTGCAGTTGCAACAAAACGATATTCACCTTTCGCAAAATCAGCTTGCGCTTTTTCTACAATTATCTCACTACCCCCCATGTATTCTACAAACTTCACTGATTCTGCATGAATAGGCAGTGGGTTTAGGTTTGCAGGGTTCATATCAAAGTAGCCTAGGTACATATTATAAACAGCACGTGCGTTATGTGAATAGGTGCCGTGGTAACCATTTGTATGCCAGCTTTGTTGAATGCTCTCAGGCATTACCTCATAGATTTTATCGCCGATATCTTGCATCACATACCCATCATTCGCTAAGCGTAATGTTTGGTTGTGTGTGAAACCGTAAGCATCACGTTGCATTTTTAGGTAATCGCTAATTTCTGCAGTACCCCAAATTGGCGCAGAGTGAGAGGCAAATAACACGTCTGTTTCGTTACCCCAAGTGACTAGCATCTCATTGATTTTTTTAGACCACTTCAGAGAGTCACGTACTTTAGCGCCACGTAAAGTGTAGATATTGTGCATACCTTGATAAGTTAATTCACCTGTCCACAACGTTTTTATGCTTGGAATGTAAGTCACCATTTCTGAAGCAGCCTCTGTGCCCGATGCATCCATAAAGTGCATCTCTAAACCATCAATGACTAAGGTTTCAATCTCTTCTTTATGGTTTAGTTCATAATCAGGTAATACGTAAGTGATTTCACCTTTTGATAACCCTTTTGCAAGCGCAGCATCAACAATACCGTGCTCATGGCGATTTAACGTTGCACCATATTGATAAGCGGCACGGCGAGACATCGCGTTGCCGGCTAATACATTCTCATCAACAATCTCTTTAGTAATGTTTTTAGAACCGTACACTTTCACATCAGGGAACGCTTCTTGAATGGCACGAGAGCCACCAAAGTGATCCGCATGTGAGTGTGAATAGATCATCGCTACAATGGGTAAATGACCCGCTTCTGGTACGTTTTCTTGGAAAAATTTAAGTGATTGTGCAGCTGACTCTTTGGTTAATAACACGTCGTAAACAATCCAACCGCTATCACTACGAATAAACGAAATTGATGAAAGGTCAGTGCCACGAACTTGGTAAATTTGACCGGGTACGATTTCATATAATCCTGTTGCAGCTTGGTTTAATACTGCTTGTCGCCATAACGAAGGGTTTACTGAATCTGGAGCTTGGTCTGCATTTGCAACGCTAGCATCGATGAAATTAAAGCTGTTACGGATAATGTCACCGGTTGCTTGGTCAAATTCTGCGATGAGGCCTTTATTGTTATTATCAAATGCACGGGTATCTGCGAAGTTGAGTGTATTGGCAAACTCTTTGTTATATTCAATGGTTGCTTTCGTTGCGTCTTTACCGCCTTGTTCACCAATCGTGCTCAAGTGTGCATGGTCATGATCTGCTGCCATTACAGAAAAAGAGATTGAAGAGATAAGTAGTGCTAATGTTGATTTTTTCATAGTGTCACCATCTGTTTGATTATCTGTGGGAAGCGCTAATAAAGTGTTACTGCGCTTCGATGTAGAGATAATAAAAGCAGATGGTTAACAAAAGAACAGGGCTGGAATTATGCTCAGTATAAGCTGAGGTTATACTAAAAATTTTTTAGTTGTTGTTTGATGGTTTCGCGCAGTACTTTGTGTGCGGGGTCGTTGAGGTAGCGTTTATGATAAAGAATATGGAAATCAATGCTTTTCATATCAAAAGGGGGCTCTATTATTTTTAAGCCTAATGAATCAGCGATATGGCAAATACCTTCTGGTATTGCAGCAATATAATCTGAATTTTGTACGGCAAGCATCATATTAGCTGGGCTAGATACCTGAATTTTGATTTTTCGATCTTTAAGCGCTGTTTTAGCAAAGTATTCCACTGCGCGCATATTGTTACGTACTAACTTCATCGCCACATGGTCAAGTTGTAAGTATTGTTCCATGGTAATGTTTTCACCTATGCTAGGGTGGTCTTTGCGACAAACCAATTTTAGATGTTCTTTACGCACCAATTCAAAACAAAAACTATTGTCTTTTTGTGTCACATTATCAATTGCCAGATCCACTTTACGCATGCGTAGATCGTTGAAGGTATCTTCCTCACTGTCACGTGACTCAATAAGTTGGATATCATGGATATTACTGAGTTTTAATAGAATGCTCTCTGGTGCATGTACGATGAACTCATCTTTATTACCCAGTGCGTTGTCGACGATATCTAATACGCTTGAAACTTGGGAATAGAAGCTTTGTGCATTAGGCGTTGGTGTGAGGGTACGGCCACTACGGATAAACAGCGGGTAACCTAGGTGTGTTTCAAGGCGTTTAATAGAACCACTGATAGCGGGCTGGGAAACATCTAATAACTCTGATGCTTGAGTGATTGAATTTAATTCATATACTTTTACAAAAGGCTTGATGAGGTTCATATCAAAATCGTTCATGGGTTACTTCCAGTGTCAGCAAGGTTGATTGCTTGATAATATACACTGATAGTAACGCCATGGTGTGTTGCAAAAGTACAAATGCTTTGTAAAGTAGATCTACAAAACATTATTTTTAAAGTGCTTTAATACTTGTAAGTGATGCCCGTTGCCGCAATAAAGCTACTTTCATCGTAGAAGTCGATGTCAGAATCTTCTTGGCTATAACCTGCCATGATATTGAAGCTGAATGACTTCCAGTCAAAGGGCTGTTTATAAGTATAGATAGAGAATAAACGTAAACTTGTAGAGTCCTGTTTACTGTTAAATACAGGATTTTCTGTTTCAAACTGTTTTTTACCCATGCTAATGGTAGCAACAATGGTATGTTTCCCTTGCATTGATAACGCTGATAGTTGACCGATAACTTCGTCGTAGCTATTTGCATCGCCCTCGGCATCGCGCAGTGTATATTTAACCGTTGGGCGTATAAATAGGCCCGTTGCAATGGGTAGCATGGTATCTATTTCAAGTCGATGGAAAACACCGTCACGTTGTAAACTAGCAAGTTCTTCATCTGTTAGCATTAAGCTAACACCGCTACTCTCATTTTTTACATCATTGGTTGCATAGGCATATTTAAAGGCAAATGGACCACCCATAATTCGCTCGATGGCGATACGCCCCCCGCTGGTTGACTCTTTTGTTTCTTGGCGTACTTGATTAGTTAAAAACGGATCTTGCCAAGTATCATTAAACATTGAGAGTTCAGGGAAATAGGCAACCGTTAATTTAGTTTGATTAGCGAACTGATGAATATAACCCAATTCATATTGAAAGCGAGCGGTGGCCACTTGGTCTTGGCTGTTACCCAAGAATATCTGACTTTGTAAAGAGTCAAAAGTGTATTGAACGCGGCCTAATGGAAAAATGATAGGCGTTTGTAAAGACTGCCCAGAGTGAGTTAGATCCTCTGTTATCTCATTGTCTTCATGGGTAGTAAACTGTGATTCAACGTTGCGTGAGCCCGCATACAGGGCCAATGTTAAACCAAAACCAGGTTCTTTATCTAAGGGGCGTGCATGTATGGATGGGGCTAATAAAATGGTTAAGAGCGGTAGAGCAAGTAATTTGAACATTATTTAGGTCCTAGTTATTTAATTATAGAATCCATTGTATTTTATATGTATCTTTACAGCTTGTAATTATTATTTAAACAAATAATCAAATTTTTTCAATAAAGATGTAGAAATAACAACATTTCCTCTCTTAATAGAGGACTTTCTCGCTTAAAAAACGTGCTTTTTATTAAAAACTGATGATTATCGCGTTACAAAAGGCGGAAAACTCCTTATACTGACGTGCTTTATTTTTAGGGGGAATGTTTTTTAACGTTTCACCGTACTTATTAACTGATTGGTTGGTGAGTATTATTACTATTTAACACTGGATAGATGAGTTATGAACGCAACAAATACCGAAAGCAACAGTAGTTCAATGGATGGACTAAAATGGGCTATTACCGTTATCTTATTAGTCGCTATTATCGTTGGTAATTACATGTTTGGAGAAACAGTACATGTGGTTGCACGTGTTCTAATCCTACTTGTTATGGCTGGATTGGCGTTATTATCGGCAGCGATGACAGAGAAAGGCAAAACATTTGTTGGTTTTGCACAAGATTCTCGTTTAGAAGTTCGTAAAGTGGTTTGGCCAACGCGTCAAGAAACAATGCAAACAACACTTATCATTCTTGCGGTATCAACGATTGTTGGTTTAGTGCTGTGGGGCCTTGATGGTATCTTTGTACGTGTTGTTGCTTTCATCACCACATCTATTTAAGTTTAAGGGTTTAATATGTCTGAAGAAGTACAAAAGAAAAGATGGTACGTAGTACAAGCTTTCTCTGGGTTTGAAGGTCGTGTACAAAAAACGTTAATCGAGCATATTAAATTAAACGAAATGGAAGAGCATTTCGGTGAAATTTTAGTGCCAACGGAAGAAGTTGTTGAAATGCGTGCGGGTCAAAAGCGAGCAAGTTCACGAAAATTCTTCCCTGGTTATGTATTAGTTGAAATGGCAATGAACGACGCAAGTTGGCATTTAGTTAAAAATACTGACCGTGTAATGGGATTCATTGGTGGAACAAAAGAACGTCCAGCGCCTATTTCACAAAAAGAAGTGGATAACATAATGGATCGCCTGAAAGAATCTGTTGATTCTCCGCGTCCTCGTACATTGTTTGAAGCAGGTCAAATTGTACGTGTTGTTGACGGTCCATTTGCTGACTTTAACGGTACAGTAGAAGAAGTTGACTACGATAAGAGTCGCTTAAAAGTATCAGTTTCTATCTTCGGGCGTGCAACGCCAGTTGATTTAGAGTTCTCTCAAGTAGAGAAAGACTAATATAATAAAGATAACTTTCAGCGTTTAGCGGTCTGTTTTCTGTAAAACAGCACTTTGCGGTGCTAGTAGGGTGAAAGAACTGTTCCTCTTTTATAGAGGGCTGAGCTTTCACCTTTTTTCGTTTATGGCCTAGCGTTGAAGTATGCATCGTCTGTTTATTGGAGCTAGAGCTGATAGCTGATAGCTGATAGCTGATAGCTAACAGTTAACGATAGTAGGTTACAGTTCAAAAAAACAACAAAAAAGCTTGTGAAAGGCGGCCAGTTATAGGTATAATTTGCCGCCTTTTTATTTTTTGATTCGTCAAAAATAAAGTTGAGCAATTATTCTAAACGGGAAGCTGACATCAAAACTCAGCGTTACACCCAAACATAGGTAGTATTATCATGGCTAAAAAAGTACAAGCATATATCAAGCTGCAAGTTTCAGCTGGTATGGCTAACCCGTCACCACCAGTTGGTCCTGCACTAGGTCAACACGGTGTTAACATCATGGAATTCTGTAAAGCATTCAATGCAAAAACAGATTCTGTTGAAAAAGGCGCTCCAGTACCTGTAGTAATTACAGTATACAACGATCGTTCTTTCACTTTCGAAACTAAGACTCCACCTGCATCTTACTTACTTAAGAAAGCTGCTGGTATCAAATCTGGTTCTGGCGTTCCTAATAAAGACAAAGTTGGTACAGTTACACGTGCTCAACTTGAAGAGATCGCTAAAACTAAAGAAGTTGATCTAACGGGTGCCGATCTTGATGCGATGGTACGTTGTATAGCGGGTTCTGCTCGTTCAATGGGCTTGGAAGTAGAGGGTTAATACCATGGCTAAATTATCTAAACGCGTAAAGAACATCCGTGAAAACGTTGATGTGACTAAAGAATACGAAATCAATGAAGCAGTTGCACTTCTTCAAAAGCTTTCAACTGTTAAATTCAACGAAAGTGTTGATGTTTCAGTTAACCTAGGTGTTGATTCTCGTCGTAGTGATCAAAACGTACGTGGCGCGACTGTATTACCACACGGTACTGGTCGTGAAGTTCGTGTTGCTGTATTCACACAGGGCGCTAACGCTGAAAAAGCGAAAGAAGCTGGTGCGGATATCGTAGGTATGGACGATCTTGCTGCTCAAGTTAAAGCTGGCGAAATGAACTTTGACGTTGTAATTGCATCTCCAGACGCTATGCGTGTTGTTGGTCAATTAGGTCAAATCTTAGGTCCACGTGGCCTAATGCCTAACCCGAAAGTAGGTACTGTAACACCTGACGTAGCAACAGCAGTTAAAAACGCTAAAGCTGGTCAAGTACGTTACCGTACTGATAAGAATGGTATTATCCATTCTACAATCGGTAAAGCATCGTTCTCTGCTGATCAAATCAAAGAAAACCTAGAAGCACTTTTAGTTGCGCTTAAAAAAGCAAAACCATCAGGCGCGAAAGGCGTTTACTTGAAAAAAGTTTCTCTATCTACAACTATGGGTGCTGGCGTTAAAGTTGACCAAGCATCTCTAGAAACTGTAGTAGCGTAATTTTTATAGCCGTTTTGCAGCTTTATTTATAAAAATGTGAAGTGGCTATACAAGACGGCAAATTATCTGTATAATTTGTCGCCTTACTTTGGAGGGCCTTAGGTCCCTTCTTAGACCGTAGGTGTAAGAATTTGTTTTACAAATCTTTTGCTTAATTTCCTACGTAGATGGTGCCGGACCCCAGAAAGAATTATTCTACTGGATCCGATAACCGAAATAGTGCCCCGTTATTTATGATGGGGGTGTTTACTGGTGTAATAACCAGTGGAATCCAGGAGTAAAAACCAAATGACATTAAGACTCGAAGACAAGCAAGCTATTGTCGCTGAAGTTAATGTAGTAGCGCAAGCTGCTCTGTCTGCTGTTGTAGCCGATTCACGTGGCGTAACAGTTGGTGCAATGACTGAACTTCGTGCAAAAGCGCGTGAAAACAATGTTTACCTACGTGTAGTACGTAATACATTAGCACGCCGTGCAGTTGAAGGTACAGACTTTGCATGTCTAGCAGATACGTTTACTGGTCCTACAATCCTTGCATTTTCAAACGAACATCCGGGTGCAGCAGCGCGTCTTTTAAAAGACTTCGCTAAAGCAAACGAAACGTTTGAAGTTAAAGGATTAGCATTTGAGGGTGAATTCATTGAAGCCGCTCAAATCGACCGTCTAGCGACACTACCGACATACGATGAAGCAATTGCGAAACTGATGGCTACTATGAAAGAAGCTGCAGCTGGCAAACTTGTACGTACTCTGGCTGCTATCCGCGACCAGAAAGAAGAATCTGCAGCTTAATTTAAGCTGTCATTTATTAATTTTTTAAAGTAGGAATTGACTCATGTCACTAACTAAAGACCAAATCATTGAAGCAGTTGCTGAATTATCAGTAATGGAAGTTGTTGAACTAATCGAAGCAATGGAAGAAAAATTCGGCGTATCTGCAGCTGCTGCTGTAGCTGCTGGCCCAGCTGCTGGCGGCGAAGCTGCTGCTGAGCAAACTGAATTTGACGTTGTAATGACTTCTTTCGGCGAAAACAAAGTTAAAGCAATCAAAGCAGTACGTGGCGCTACAGGTCTTGGCCTGAAAGAAGCTAAAGCTGCAGTTGAAGCTTGCCCAACAGTAATTAAAGAAGCTGCATCTAAAGAAGAAGCAGAAACTCTTAAAGCTGAGCTAGAAGCAATCGGCGCTGTTGTTGAACTTAAATAATTTAGTCTTCTAAATTGTTTAGCCATGAAAATGGCAATGGCTGGTGATTTTTTAATCACCGGCCTTTTTGCGCTATAGGATACCGTAATTTTTCATTGTTTTTTACGGTCATCGGACGCTTAAGATGATGTTATATAATGCATCGTTAAGACAAAACAGTGTGCGCCGTTGTCGAACAAAGAAGGCCTACAGCAGGTCAGACAGCTATGATCATTTATCAGCGAGCAAAGGAACCACATGGGTTACTCTTATACTGAGAAAAAACGTATTCGTAAGGATTTTGGGAAGCGCCCACAAGTTATGGAAAAACCATACTTGTTGGAGATTCAACTAGATTCATTCAAACGATTCATTGAAGTCGATTTAACTGGTGAAGTAGGCTTAGAAGCCGCTTTTAACAGTATTTTCCCTATTGCTAGTTACTCTGGCACATCAGAGCTGCAATATGTAAGCTACCGTTTAGGTGACCCTGTATTTGACGTTAAAGAATGTCAAGTGCGTGGTGTTACATACTCTGCTTCTTTACGTGTTAAATTGCGCCTTGTAATTTACGATCGTGACGCGCCGGCAGGTACAGTTAAAGATATTCGTGAACAAGAAGTTTACATGGGTGAAATGCCACTCATGACTGAAAACGGTACTTTTGTAATCAATGGTACTGAGCGTGTTATCGTTTCTCAATTACACCGTTCTCCTGGTGTATTCTTCGATCACGATAAAGGTAAAACGCACAGTTCTGGTAAAGTTCTTTATAACGCACGTGTAATCCCTTACCGTGGTTCTTGGTTAGATTTCGAATTCGACCCTAAAGATAACTTATTTGTTCGTATTGACCGTCGCCGTAAATTACCAGCGACTATCATGTTACGTGCACTTGAGTACACAACTGAACAAATTCTAGATATGTTCTTTGATAATACTAACTTTGAAATCAAAGATGGTGCTATCTCAATGGAACTTATTGCTGATCGCCTACGTGGTGAGCAGTTTACTTTTGACATCGCTAGCGGTGGAAAAGTATATGTAGAAACTGGTAAGCGTGTTACTGCACGTCATATCCGTCAACTTCAAAAAGATGGCGTTGAAAGCATCGAAGTACCACTTGAGTACTTAGAAGGCAAAGTTTCTGCAAAAGATTACATCAGCACTGAAACAGGTGAGATCATCGTTAATGCTAACGATATATTCACACTTGAACTACTTGCTGAACTTGCACAGTCTGGTATCAAAGCATTCCAAACAATCTACACTAATGAGTTAGATTGTGGTTCATTCATCTCTGATACGCTACGTGTTGACTCTTCAACTAATCGCCTAGAAGCGCTTGTTGAAATCTACCGTATGATGCGTCCTGGTGAGCCACCAACTAAAGATGCAGCTGAAGGCCTATTCCAAAACCTATTCTTCGCTGAAGAGCGTTACGATCTGTCTAAAGTGGGTCGTATGAAATTCAACCGTCGTGTTGGCCACGAAGGTGATTTAGGTACAGGTACATTATCTAACGACGATATCTTAAGTGTAATGAAAACACTGATTAATATCCGTAACGGTAACGGCATTGTGGATGATATCGATCATCTTGGTAACCGTCGTATTCGTTGTGTTGGTGAAATGGCAGAAAACCAATTCCGTGTTGGTCTGGTACGTGTTGAACGTGCTGTTAAAGAGCGTCTATCTCTAGGCGACCTTGATGCAACTATGCCTCAAGATCTTATCAACGCTAAACCTATTTCTGCTGCTGTTAAAGAGTTCTTTGGTTCATCACAACTGTCTCAGTTTATGGATCAAAATAACCCGTTATCAGAAGTAACGCATAAACGTCGTATCTCTGCGTTAGGCCCTGGTGGTCTTACACGTGAACGTGCGGGCTTTGAAGTACGTGACGTACATCCAACGCATTACGGTCGCTTATGTCCAATCGAAACGCCAGAGGGACCAAACATTGGTCTGATTAACTCATTGGCAACATTCTCTCGTACTAACGATTACGGTTTCTTAGAAACACCGTACCGCAAAGTAGTAGACGGTAAACCAACTGAACAAGTTGAATACCTTTCTGCAATCGAAGAAGGTTCATTCGTTATCGCACAGGCATCTGCAAGTGTTGATGAGAATGGTTCACTAAATGAAGAATCAATTCCATGTCGTCATGAAGGTGAAACAACCTTTATGGCTCCATCTGATATTGATTACATGGATGTGTCACCACAACAGATCATCTCTGTTGCTGCGTCACTTATTCCATTCCTAGAACACGATGATGCTAACCGTGCCTTAATGGGTGCAAACATGCAACGTCAAGCGGTTCCTACTTTACGTGCTGATAAACCATTAGTAGGTACAGGTATTGAACGTCGTTTGGCAATCGATTCTGGTGTAACAGTTATCGCTAAGCGTGGCGGTGTAATCGACTACGTTGATGCATCTCGTATCGTTGTTAAAGTTGATGATGCTGAGTTACTTCCTGGTGAAGCTGGTATCGATATCTACAACTTAACTAAATACACTCGTTCAAATCAGAATACTTGTATTAACCAAAAACCAACGTGTAAACCAGGCGAGCCAATCGTTCGTGGTGACGTATTAGCAGATGGTCCATCTACTGATATGGGCGATTTAGCACTTGGCCAAAACATGAAAATTGCATTCATGCCTTGGAATGGTTACAACTTCGAGGATTCAATCCTTATTTCTGAGCGTGTTTCACAAGAAGATCGTTTCACTACGATCCATATCCAAGAGTTCTCATGTGTAGCACGTGAAACTAAATTGGGTAGTGAAGAAATTTCTGCCGATATCCCTAATGTTGGTGAAGCAGCGCTAAGCAAGCTAGATGAGTCTGGTATTGTTTACGTAGGTGCTGAAGTTAAACCTGGCGATATCTTAGTAGGTAAAGTGACACCTAAAGGTGAAACACAACTTACACCAGAAGAGAAACTATTACGTGCCATCTTCGGTGAGAAAGCGTCTGACGTTAAAGACAGCTCGCTACGTGTATCTAACTCTACTTACGCAACAGTAATTGACGTTCAAGTCTTTACTCGTGATGGCGTAGAGAAAGATAAACGTGCTCTTGAAATCGAAGAAATGCAGCTTAAAGCGGCTAAAAAAGATTTGAATGAGAAGTTCAAAATCCTTGAAAACGCTATCTTTGAAAAAGCATTAAACATCTTAATCGGCGCAGGCCAAGATGAGCAACGTTTACTACAGATGCCTCGCGCGCAGTGGTTAGAAGTTGTTGTTGATGATGAAGAGAAACAAACACATCTTGATCAAATCATTGCACAATACGATGAGATCAAAGCGGATTACGACAAAGAATTTGATGTTAAGCGTCGTAAAATCACTCAAGGTGATGATTTAGCGCCGGGTGTTCAGAAGATTGTTAAGGTTTACCTAGCAGTACGTCGTCGCCTACAGCCTGGTGATAAGATGGCTGGTCGTCACGGTAACAAAGGTGTTATCTCAAACATCGTTCCTGTTGAAGATATGCCTCACGATGAGTTTGGTGTTCCAGTTGATATCGTACTTAACCCACTGGGTGTACCGTCACGTATGAACATCGGTCAGATTCTTGAAACTCACTTAGGCCTTGCTTGTAAAGGTGTTGGTGAGAAGCTTGAACGTATGATCAAAAATCAACGTGAAATCGAAATGCCAAAAGTACGTGATTTTGTACAGAAAATGTACTCTTTCGGTGATGCTCCTTGTCATGTTGACTTAAACGACTTCGATGATGAAGCAGTAATGCGTCTAGCTAAAAACCTATCTAAAGGTTTACCAGTAGCAACACCTGCATTTGATGGTGCTTACGAGTCAGAGATTCGTGAACTACTGAAAATGGCTGACCTACCTGAATCTGGTCAACTACAATTAACTGATGGTCGTACTGGTATCGAGTTTGAACGTCCTGTAACCGTTGGTTACATGTACATGCTGAAACTGAATCACTTAGTTGATGATAAAATGCATGCGCGTTCTACTGGTTCTTACAGCCTTGTAACTCAGCAACCACTTGGTGGTAAAGCTCAGTTCGGTGGCCAGCGTTTCGGTGAGATGGAAGTATGGGCACTACAAGCATTTGGTGCGGCTTACACGCTTCAAGAGATGCTTACTGTTAAGTCAGATGATGTTAACGGTCGTACTAAGATGTATAAAAACATCGTTGATGGCGACCATAGAATGGAACCAGGCATGCCTGAATCATTCAACGTATTGTTGAAAGAGATCCGTTCATTAAGCATCAACATCGAGCTAGATGAATCGAACTAAAATTCGTTTTAGTTAAAAAATATGTGGCGTCTTATTAACTAAGGCGCCTAGTTTTAACTCCTATGGGAGAACGGCGTGAAAGACTTACTTAAGTTTTTAAAGCAACAAAACAAAACCAAAGAGTTTGATGGTATTAAAATTGGTTTAGCATCACCTGAACAGATCCGCTCTTGGTCGTTTGGTGAAGTTAAGAAACCTGAAACTATCAACTACCGTACATTTAAACCTGAACGTGAAGGTCTTTTCTGTGCGCGTATTTTTGGTCCAATCAAAGATTACGAATGTCTTTGTGGTAAATACAAGCGTTTAAAACACCGTGGTGTTATCTGTGAGAAGTGTGGCGTTGAAGTTACACAATCTAAAGTTCGTCGTGACCGTATGGGTCATATCGAATTAGCATCTCCAGTGGCACATATCTGGTTCCTTAAATCACTTCCGTCACGTATCGGTTTAATGCTTGATATGACGTTACGTGATATCGAACGTATTCTTTACTTTGAATCTTTCGTTGTTACTGAACCTGGCATGACTGATCTTGAGCGTCGTCAGATTCTTCTTGAAGAAGAATACTTAGA
>Ga0105359_10000834_pt1 | contig 25824 bp, 24 predicted proteins | sample GOMGulsemesocosm_6_FD_83659 | JGI IMG/M metagenome (GOLD analysis project Ga0105359, IMG submission 83659) | Methane-oxidizing microbial communities from mesocosms in the Gulf of Mexico - GOM8C Gulf of Mexico | ecosystem: Environmental > Aquatic > Marine > Cold seeps | place: Gulf of Mexico...
AACATAAACATAAACATAAGATAATAAGCCTCTTTCGAACACCCGCAATTAGTGCTGTTTTCTTTACTGCTAATAAGCGTTGATAGGTAGCTTTAAAAATAGGCTTACTGATACACATTTCATGCAACACGTTCAGTGAAATAGATTAAACAAGTTAAAGCAACTAAAAGACAAAAATAAAAAAGGCGCCCTACTGCTGGCGCCTTATTCACAATCATTATGCTTATTACTTAACGCTTATTTTAAGTTTGCATAACCGCTACTTGTGCCATTCTCTCCACCATGCTCATAGTAGAAAGTGAAAACACGTGATGCATCGGGTGAAACTACACCACGACGATAACGGGGATGTGCATAGAACAAGACTTCAGAGATATTATTGATATCACTGATATCAAGCTGCACTAATCCGCGATATTTATTATGCATGAATAAGCTATCACCAATCACTTGTAACCCTTCTACACGTCCATGATCATGTTTACCACCAGAGCTATCAAACTTACCACCGTATAAACCATGACCGGTTGTAAAGTATTGTTCATTCTCTAGGTTTTCATCATAAATATATAGATTACCATCCCCTGTGCCTGCAAAAAGCGAACCTTTAGCATAAGTTAGCGATCTAATTTCTGCCATTGGTGTGATCTTAGCTAACTCGGTACCCGCTAAATCCAATTTGCGAATCGACGAACCACCCTGTACAAAAATAGTATCAGCCGTTTCGTTGACGGTTATTTTTGAGTCTTCATCCAATAATGGAATAGTTGCAGTCACTACAGGATTAGAAGGAGTAGTTAAATCAACCAATAGCAATTGATAACTATCATCTTCTAGTTTCACACGTACGCTCAGTAAATTTCCATGCTGTAGTGATGAACGCACTTCGCCAGCAAAGTCTAATTGTTTAACAAACAGTGCTTGTCCTTCATTAGCGGCTAAGGTTACATCTGAGGCATCAAATACCTGTAATGCACCCGTTGCAATGGTGTTACCTTTCTTAAGAGTAAAGACTAAATGGTCGCCTAAATATGCCGTGCCTTTAGCAATATCTTTAGCATCATAATCACCGTGGTATTTTTGGCCTGTAGCAGGCGTATCAGCATTTGCTTGAGCAGCACCAATCAAGTATTGCAGATTTCCGTCAGCATCAATTTCCATTAATTGGAAACCAATCGTGTCTTGTCGCTCTAATAACTGCACCGCGGCACGGCTACCATTGTGGTTAAATGCAAACTCTCGGTAATAACCTCCGCCACTCACACTACCAGTGATCTTGTGATCAGCTTCTTTAGGTAATAAAGGTTGTTGCCAAACATGGGTATTTAACGTCACTGTTTTAGTCACCTCTTGACCGCGGAATAATTTTGATAACGTGGCCGTTAATGTGCCTTGTTGATTACCTTCACCATTAGCAGGTCGATTGACTTTACCTTGGTTTTCCCCAGATGTAATGATACTCGCCAATGATGAAGCCCATTCAATATCGGCACCCGCACCACGTAATAATTGTGCTGACAGTGCTAAATCGTAACTCACTATTTTATCGAGCGGTAAACCATTGTTAATCATTTTGTCTGGATCATCGCTTAATAGCTGTGCATCAGCATCAACCATCTCTTGCAAGGTAAATGCTTTGCCTTGTTTAAGCTTAAAGGTATCAACAGCACGATCTAAACGGCCAGTTTCGACAGGTAAGACTAATAACCCGCCTGCCATCGCAAGGTGATCAACTTGAGCAGCAGGACTCACCGACGTTTCAATGCGAGGTACTGGTGCTGTTAAGTTAACAATCACCACATCAGCGCTTGCACTGTTAGAGATAGCTAAACTTTGCTGATCATCTGCAATCACAGCTTCTTCGATGTTAATACCCACTTCTACTACACGGGGTTGACTCAAATCAGCGCTCGCGTATAACGACAGGCTACTCGCTCCTTTTTTGTAAACTACGATTGCATTGCTATTGTCATAGCTAATAACAGCAGTCGCATCAAAATCAATCTCACTCGTTTGAACTTGCTCACCAGTCGCTATTTTGTATTCAACAAGTTGAGCGGGTAACGTATTACCTAGCTCTTGTTGACTAGGTAAAATGACAAACAACGACTGGTTATTTGCACTAATGGCAAAACTCGTCGCTTTAATTGTAAGTTCAATATCAACGCCAGTAGGTGCTAAATCGCTATTAAATAAGCTAATAACTTCAACATCATCCTTAGTACGAAGCGCTGCAATCACACTGCTGTCTTTAGAGGCCGTAAATTGTGAGATTGTTTTATCAGCAATGCGAATAGTTTGTTCACTATTAACATCAGAGATAGTGCCATCGGCTGCAATAGTCGCTTTAAACAAACCGTAACCTTTATCTAAATCAGCTTTATATTCTGGGTTTTCTTGCCCAGTAGCAGAAACATATAAATACGCATGTTTTGCATCAAAACTTAACACCGCATCACGCAGTTTATGTTCAGTTGCCCCCGTTGTTGCATCAACGGTATAGCGTGCGCCATCAACTTCAGCAAACCCTGCATGGCTTAACACAGTAGGGTTAGATTTATCGCTGGTATCTAATAGAATTAGTCTGTTATGGTACTTAGTTGCAATTAATGCACGTTCACCCACGGCAGAAACAGCGACTGCATTTTCATCATGCTCATCTGTCACCCAATTTAAAGCGCCTTTGCCAACTTGTGTTGCCATCCAGTTATGTTTAACCGTACTGCGTTTGACCGCTTCATTGAGGTCCACACTATCAATTGCAAAAGATTGAGTACTAATAACAGCATCAGTCAGTGCGGCTAAAATTTGATAAGGGTTTGCTTGGACATCATTGTTAGCGCTATTACGAGTGCGTGTGCTAGCAGTAAATACAGTTTTAATGCTTGCGATTAAAGCTTGTGCTTGCTCTGATGACAAACCTGCTTGTTGCAAATCTAACGCTTTACTCAGGTAGTCTTGTAAATCTGTTTGTGCTGGGCTAAATGTAGCTTCTGACTGCAGTAATGTTGTCCATGGACTAATTTCTGTGCTCGCAATAGGCGCCGTTAATACCAGCCCTTCACCAGTTAACGCAAGTGGGAACTCCTGAGAAGATAACGACGTTTTCCCCCAAGTCGCTAGTTTTTCGCTTTGTTCATGACTCTCACATGCACCATTAACATTGCTATCAATACAGGCTGTAAATGCTTTAGTTTCAGGCACTTCAGCTGTTGTTGGTGCAGGGGTAGAACTGCTACTACTTCCACCACAACCAGAAAGAAAAACACCACCACTCAATGCTAGGGTGACCGCAAGATAACTCGATTTAAATTTCACTATAAACTCCTTGTAAACAAACATAGATAGAAATGAGACTCACTCTCATTTGCGAATCCTATCTATCTATTAACAAGAAAACAATAGTAAACAACAAATATAATCATTATCATTTGATTCAGGTTAATGAATTTCAGGTTACCCCTGGCTAACCTGTAAGTCATTGTCTATTAAAATAAAAGAGCTTTTATCATTCAGTGCGAGTGGCTTACAGAACATCAATGCGGTGCTTAAAATACCACTGGTTAATACTGAGTCAGAGATAACTGAGGCGGAGATAATATGTGTGGCATGATTATTTTCTTGGCTACAAATCAGATGTGAAACTTGTTTTTTTTCAACTTGACGACTGCGTTCATAATGCGCCGAAGTGGTCATTGCTTGATCTTCTAAATCGATAATGGCAAACATCTGCTGTGGGTTTTGCGGGTTTTTGATCGCGACATTAAATTTTTGACCATCGGGCTTTCGGCCTAACGCATACAGATCTCCCCCAAAATTGATTAATGCACTGCTTAACTGCTGTTTTTTACAAATACTGATCGCTTGATCAACGGCAAGCTCTTTAATCACACCTCCTAGATCTAACTTGCAAAAATCATTAGCAAAACACAACTTGCCCTCTGCTAACCACCAACTATCAGGGCCCATGTAGCCGCGTAAATCAGCCCTGCACAGCTCGATGTCATGTAGTTTTTCAAACTGATCACAATGTTTAATGGTGCCTACCGTAATATCAAAATAGTGATCTGTCAGTTTCTCTAATAGCTTCACTTGAGTGAGTACTTGTAAGGTCTCGGCATCAAGATCAACTTGATTAAATTGGCGATTATTGATTTGTGCCGACAACAAAGACTGTGCATCAAAGAAATTATATTTCTTTTCTAGCCTCAAAGTATTGTGTTTAATTTCTAACGCAATGCTTTGCGCTTTGTCTAGTGACTCTGTAAATAACTGGCACTCACAGGCAGTGGTCATTGCAGAAAACGTAAACGGGTATTTTTTAACTTTCATAGCAACCTATTTTTCATAAAAAATTCAACACCTAAAAAAAAAGTGGTTGAAACATAACGCATTTTACCTATAATCCCCCCGCAAACAACACGATAATGCAAATCATTATCATTACAATTTGTAATCTATCTCATTTTATTGTTTTAACCTACAAGGAAAAGTCATGTTAAAACCACTCGTACTCGCACTGACGTTACTCCCCCCTTTTGCACAAGCCTATCAAGTGAATGATCAAGTTGATGCCGAGGTAATAAAGCTACTCAATATCGATAATTCGAAAATCACCCTCATCGACTTTTTTGCTTCATGGTGCACCTCTTGTAAAAAAGAGATCCCTGAACTGTCTGAAATCGTTGCTCAGTTAGATGCAGAAAAAGTGGAAATTATTGGTGTTGGCACTGATAAAGACTTACAGAAAGGATTGGATTTCCAACAGAAATTAAAAGATGTCAACGGCCTGAAGTTTCGTGTTTTTAATGATACCGACCAAGCCGTAGTGAGCAAGTTCAAACCCTATGGTATGCCTGCTTTGTATTATTTGCAGGATGGAGAAATTATCAAAATTCGCCTCGGTGCTATCCATAAAATTGGCAAAAAAGTGCTCGCTGATGTTAATAAAATGGCGGTGACACAATGAGAACCAGGCGTTTTGCTCGTTGTGGTTTAGCACTCATTACACCTCTTCTTCTTAGCGCGTGTAGCAGTGTTGATGTGATGTCCTGGGAAAAAGGACTATTTGCTGAAGAAACAATGAAACCCGGCGGACCCGAGCCGTTAATTGTGAAAGCAAATGAACATGTTTATACCTCCAAAGAAGCAACCCGCGGTGGTGGTGGAATTGGTGGTGGTGGTTGTGGTTGTAACTAGGAGTATTTGATATGGAAATTACCTTTACGGTTGCTTTTTTAGGCGGCATTTTAAGCTTTCTTTCACCGTGTGTTTTACCCATGGTGCCAGTTTACCTCGCTTACATGGCAGGGACCTCCCTGTCGGCAGATGAAAAACAGAAAAAAATGCGCATATTAACCTGCGCGAGTTTATTTGTGCTTGGTTTTACCATCGCTTTTGTACTGGTCGGTATTGTTTTGCATGAAATTGTTAACGAATATGTTGGCAGTGATCTGTTTTTTAAATTTGCCGGTTTATTACTTATTGTACTGGGAATACACACTTCAGGGTTATACCGCATTCCTATTTTAATGGTTGAAAAAAGAATGCAGGGAAATGGCAGTAGCACGGTTTCTATGCTCGGTGCTTTTGTGATGGGATTAACTTTTGCACTTGGTTGGTCTCCTTGCATTGGTCCTATTTTGTCTGGCATTTTGGCGATGTCTAGCTCAACTGAACACTATAACCAAGCTGTAATAGCGATGACATTTTATTCATTAGGTTTAGGCGTGCCGTTTTTGTTAGCTGCTTTATTAACGGATCGATTCCTCTCCTTCTCTAGCAAGGTTAAACGCAATTTTGTCATCATTGAGAAAGTGTCTGGCGGGTTAATCTTATTGATTGGTATTGGCATGTTATTTATCTCACAACATACCATCAGTAGCTGGTTTTTAGAGTCATTCCCACAACTGCAAGAACTGTTATCGGTTGAAGATGCTTTGTTAGGTGAAGAGTCATGAAAAAACTGAGTACTTTAACGCTGTTAACAACAGCTGCGACCTCTTGTTTAACCCATGCTGATGACAAAATTGCCATTCAGTATATGCAGTATCAGGAAAGTGATGATCGTATTGGCGTTAATTATTTGGCGGCAGCTTTTGAAAAAGACTTTGGCGTGGATTACACCCTTAAAGTCGATTATAGCTATGACAGTATTTCTGGTGCGTCACCAAGCTGGGATGCAGTGAGTGGGGGATCCCCTTCTGTTGATCTCGATGATCCGGTTAATGATATTACTGATCAAGCAATCCTAAGTGGTGGTGGTCAACAAGAAGATTATGTCTGGCGTAATATTGAAATGACTGACCGACGTGACTCAGGTGGCGCTCAATTAACCTGGCGTCATGGTGAACGACGTAATGAATTAACCGTTGGCGCAAATATTTCAGCGGAATCTGATTATGAATCACTGGAGCTATCAAGTAGTTACCTTGCTTATCTTGATGAACTAAAAAACACCTCCTTATCTGTGGGTGCCTCTTATCAAGGTAATGAAGTCAATACCATTGATAACGGTTGGAAAGATATAACCATCATTAATACTCAGGTAGGTATTACACATATCTTGAATCATCAAACATTATTGAAAGCGGATCTGTTTGCATTTCAAGATAAAGGTGAATTAAGTAATCCTTATCAACGTATTGTGCGCCAATATAACGGCCAATATTATTTAGCAAAAGACAGCCGCCCAGAGAGACGTCAGGCAGCAGGTTTTAAGCTCGGCCATATTTACGCGTTTAATGATCACCTCATCTTACATTCAGATTATCGTTTTTATCAAGACGATTGGGGCATTAACTCTCACACGTTAACGGCTAATGCTTACATCACTATCAATGAACATTGGCGCATTGCCCCCGGACTACGTTATTACCAGCAAAGTGCCGCTGATTTTTACAAAGCACACGATGGAAGTGATCCCTATTTTGAGATCACCGGTTATGGCTCAAGTGATCAGCGCTTAAGTGATTTTGATAGCTGGACAGGCCAGTTTGGTATTACTTACCTGCATCAGTCAGATTTGGAATTTAACCTCACTACAACAGCACAGCAGCAGTCCTACGGATTAGACCTGTATTGGGCAATGTTGGGTATGGTCTACAAGTATTAAAGGAATAAATAATGGTAAATAAACCAAGTTTGAGCATTGTTGCGCTAATAGTGAGCGCCACCCTTTTTGGCTGTGGCGAAGATTACAGTTACGACACAGCAAGTTATGTTGATCGTGGCGGTTACTCAGGTAAAGCTAGCGCGGGAGGTGCGATTGAAAATGCCACCTTATGCATGGATATTAATCTCAATGAGCAATGTGACTCCGGGGAACCCTATGCACAAAGCTTTGCTGATGGGCGTTTTAGCTTTGTAGAGCAAGCTAACGATGCTCCTATTTTGCTTCAAGTTAAAGCTGGCGTGACATCTATTGATAAGCAATTAGCAATAAGTAATGCCAATCTTAGTGGCATCGCTAATAATAACAGCCCAAGTATTACCCCCTTTACCACGCTAGTACAGAGTATGTTACTTTTTGATGCAAGCTTGAAGAATGATGTCAGTAAAGCGATTGATTTACTGGTGGCGACTAACATTACAGGGATCAATGCCGACGTACTTCAAGGGGCCGACTATCAAGTTGATAGCCAAAGCAGTCTCGCAGCCAGCGAATTATTAGCGGCATTCACTCAAGCAAATAGCTTAAATAATCAAGTCGCTTATAGAAGCCAAGCGGTTGTTGCACTTAAATTACTTAATGCCAATACCAGCAAGCCTGTCATAACACAAACTGATATTGATAACCTCGTGTTAAGTGGCGAACAAGTCAATGCGGCTATTTCGCCAGCATTTACTTGGCAAATAGGTCATGCTGATGAAATTTTAAAATCATTAACGATACAATCAGGGCAAGTCATTTTAGCCACCAAGTTTCATAATCGTCTTATTTTGATTGATATTGATAATGATGGACAATTTAGTCAAGCTGAAGCGGCAAACTTTGCATGGGTTGCGGGTGAACGTTATGAGCTAGACGCAACAACCGGCGCCACAGAGAAAAGCTTGATCTCAGTGACCACGGGTGCCACTGATTCTCAGTTAATCGGTGCAGTTTTAGGCAGAGGCTTATATTTAGCGGATCGTAGTAACTTAGTTGATAAGCAACAGGAAGTAGATCACGATCTCGCCCTCTCGCAATTAACTCAAGTAGCAGTTAATAAACAAGGGACTGTCGCAGTCAGTGTATCGGACAATAAAAAAGCCTATGTAACCCTCATCAATAGCAGCGGCTTTGCAGAAACTAAAATATCAGCTGTACAAACGGGCCGTTTAAAAGCGGTTGCTGTAAGTCAAGATGGAAAGTATGCATGGCTGGCAAGCACGGCTGAAAATAAAGGTTTGTTGGTGCTTAATACGGCTAATGCTGAAGTTATTGCGAGTCTAGACACTGGTGCAGAAAGGCCCTATGAAGTATTGATACTCAATGAAAATTTACTGGCTTATCGTTACGACTCCGATTACTCGGTCTTTCTGGTTGATATTTCGGATAAACAGAACCCCAAAGCAATTAAAACAATTCGCGCTTCTAATAAAGTGAAGTCTTTAGCTGTTTCACCTGATGGTAAGTTGTTGTTAATGGGGTTAAGTGTTAATCGTGTTGATGTGCATAACCTAACAACGGCTAATGCCATTGATGCAACCTTCGAAACGCTAACAGCACCTGTTGCGATGCAGTTTATTGATAACCTCTCCGCCGTGATCGGTCAAGCCCATCAAATACAACACGTATCGTTAACGGTGACACAAGAGTAGTAAGTTGAGGCAATGCTCTGCATTGAGCGTTGCCTCTGTTTATTTACTTTTAACTTCCACCAGAGAAATAGCTAAAAAGTTATCAATAAACTGCTGATTACTTACCTGAGTATTATTAAAAAAATCATAAATAAGGCTAATCATCATTTTCTGAACAATGGGGTTAACCGCCATAGAATCGGTCATTGAGGGTAATAGTGTGCGATTGTTTTTTGCGCTTTGAAATACTTTTTGTGCTTGTAACGAGCAGCGATTAAAATCACTGATGTCGACATCTAATCGAGCAGGTAATGCACCTTTGGCTTTATTAAAATCATGCTGTAATCGTTTGCTCGAAAGCTGCTTTAAAATCCGCCCCGCCGAGATATTCTCTTTGACACTATTGTCGTTTTTGAAATGTACAAAGTGATCCATGTTGTAGATAAACTCGCCCTCAGTGCCCGGTGCTGCGTGGCAGTTTATAGCCGTTAAAACATGCTTATCAATGGCCATTAGCTCCCCTAATATCCAATCACCTCCAAGTTGCATGGCAGCTTGCCCATTCACTAAGCTTAACGTTGCACTCTCCCAACTATCAGCGCTAATCGAAGGTTTAATTAATAGAGAAATCTCACGAAATTTGTCTAAAAGCCCCTGCATCTCTGGTGAATTAATCGCTTGATTATCGAGTTCCATAAACGCTTTTTGATAATACTTACTACCGGTTAAACCTAAGGCAATATTTTCAAATAAAATGGCAACTTGCCAAGGCTGATTACCAATTGCGAGGGGTTTAATGTTTTTCTTTTTAAACTGTTTTATGACGGCTATTAATTGCTCTACATTTTCAGGAACAAGCAGCTGATGCTTGTCAAACATCGTTTTGTTGGTCCATAACCAATTGATGCGATGTATCGCTAATGGTAGCGCGATAAACTGCCCTTGATATTGGGAAACCGACAAGGTTAACGGGCGCATCACCTTATTCCAATTTTCCTGCAACGCAGTATCATCAAGTGACTCTAACAAGCCAAAATTTGCCCAAGTGGTAATCTCAGTGCCTGATAATTGGGCCAAGGTAGGCAATTTCCCCGCTAAACCACGCGTTTGTAATACCTTCGCAGTGATTAATCCACCCGCGCCAGTAATAGAGTTAACCTGCCATTGCTGGTTGTTTGTATGATTATTTTCTTGTTTTACCAAACGTTCAATTGTTTGTAATGCTTTTAACTCCCCTTTGGTTGACCACCAGTGTAATAACTCTTGCTGAGCAAACGAAAGCGGTGATAGTAAGCATAAAAAAATAGCAAAGTAATAACGCATATCAACCTCGATACAGGATCAAGGTCACCTGCAGTCCTGATGGTTGATGATTATTCAACACAATATCACCCGCATGGATACGTGCAATATTTCGAGATATGGTCAGGCCGAGTCCGGTTCCCGACAACTTGCCACGTTCATCACAGCGAAAATAGGGTTCAAAAACTTTCTCTAATAATTTACTAGGTATACCAGGCCCATCATCGATAAAAGTGATGACCAAGCTAGATTCATTGTCCTTAATATCAATGGATAATTGCGGTGCATATTTCATCGCATTGTTAATAATGTTCTGTAAGCAGCGTTGCATCGCAACCGGTTTTGCTAAAAAGGCTGCATTTTGCTTACCCGTTACCTTAATTCTTTGTTTATCAAATACTTCCGTACAACAATAGATAAGCTCATTAAAATCAACCGGACACATATCTTCATGAATATCGGTATTTTTAATGCAGTGCAACGCCCCTTTTACCATAAACTCCATATCATTTAATAACTTATGAAACTTCTCGCGAGTACGTGCATCATCCAACATCTCACTGCGCAGTTTTAAACAGGCTAATGGAGTCTGCAAGTCATGGGAAATCGCACTAAATAAGACATCGCGCTCTAAGGTAAAAGTGATAATGCGTTGGTTCATTTTGTTAAAAGCATTAATCGCTGTTTTTACCTCAGTACTGCCCTGCTCTTTTAATGGACTGACCTTCACTTTTCCATCCATCTGTAATGCCGCATTGGCTAAATTAGCGATAGGGTTAATCTCTCGACGTACAATAAACCAAGTTAATAACAGAATAATAAGCGCAGAAATAGCCATAAAAAACAGCTGCGTGGAGTTTAAAAATTGGCTATGAATGAGTACATAAGGCTCAGGCAATATGGCTGCTAGATAAAACCATTCACCCTCGGTCAGTTTTACTTGAATAATAATAATGGGTGGATTTAACTCTTTATATAACAAGCTAGCCGTACGCCATTTAGCGGGTAATTTTTCAAAGTTAATTTCCGTATCAAATACCAACAGATCCTGTCGATTACTAATATCGATATAAAATTCAGATTCAGGCAATTTACTGGTTAACGTTTTCGACAGTTCATTAATCACCAATGTTTTACGTGTGGAGTTTGAAATGGACTTTACTGGTAATTGGTGTGTATTAAGGGAAACAAAAAAGCGACTACCGCCCATATTGCGTAATTGGTTCAGTGCCAGTTCACGGTATTCCAAGGGTAAATCACTAAAATAGGAGATGGTCGTATTCGCGCTTAATGCCAAACTGTTTACAACGCTAATTAACCCTTGCTGTTGCTGTTTTTCGTTTTGTTGGTACCAAATAAATCCGGCAATTAATTCCGCACTTAGAATGACCACCAGCAAGAAGATACTGGTACGCGCGGCTAATGATTTAGGTTTTAACTGGCTGAAATTAATCATTGTTTACAAACACGTAACCTTCATTACGTACCGTCATTATCATCTTGTGTTGTTTATCCTGCAGATGTCCGCGTAAACGTGAAATTTGCACATCAATGCCCCGCTCTAATGGTTCCATCTCTCTGCCCCATATTTGTAAGGCGATCTCTTCACGACTCAAGACATTATTACTATTCTTTAAAAACAGTGATAAGAGTGAAAAATCCGATCCGGACAGTTTAATATTGTTTTGTGTGGGAGAAATTAATAATCGCGAGACACTATCGAGTGTCCAACCTGCGAAGCTAATAAAGCGTTGTTCACTGTGATTGCCCATTTTAGCACGACGGAAAATAGCTTTAATACGTGCTAACAACTCTCTTGGGCTAAAGGTTTTGGTGACATAATCATCGGCACCAATTTCAAGCCCAGTAACACGGTCAACTTCATCACTGGCTGCGGTTAACATGATAATAGGAACCTGTGAACTTTGGCGGATAAATGAGCATAAGGTAAAGCCATCATCACCGGGTAAATTAACATCTAAGATAATTAAGTCTTGCTCAGATTCTTTCAAAATAGTTTTCATCTCTTCACCATCAAACGCGATGCTGATAGCAAAACCAGAGTGGGTTAAAAACTCACCTAATGCATCGGTTAGCTCTTCGCTATCATCAACAATTAAGATCTTCTTTTTGTTCATAAAAATACCAAGCAGTTGGATTGATTTTTAGTATATGGCAGAGAGTCACTTTTATAAAAACTTAAACTCACAGTTCACAAAGAAAATAGGGCTATTGAGTTTGAAATAAAAGAGTTAGGAGTTTCTTTCATTTCATATCCTCAACAGCCCCATCATTTTTTACTAGCTACTATTTATTAATCAGCTCAGCAACAAACTGTGCTTTAGCACCATAAATAATCTGTACGCCATGAGAGCCAACATGAATAACCCCCATCGCACCAATATCTTCTAACCCTTTGTCGTTGATTAATGAGACATCTTTAACTTCTAAGCGTAAACGTGTGATACATGATGTCACCGAGGTTAAATTAGCTTTGCCACCCACAAAATCTAAGGTTAATTTTGTTAACTGCTCATCACTTAATGTTATCTCTTGTTTCTTCTCATCACTGCGTCCTGGTGTTTGCACATCAAACTTACGGATAACAAGTCGGAACACAAAGTAATACATAATCGCCATCGGTACACCCACAATCACAGCGGCAAAGTAGTTTGTATCAAAACCATTTATTGACGGCAGAATACCTAGTGTCACAAAATCAATGAAACCTGCAGAGAACGATTTTGCTAAATGCGCATCTAATAGATACATAAACATGTATGCAAAACCCGTACTCACTGCATTAAATAGATATAACAGTGGCGATACAAAAATAAAGGTAAATTCAACAGGCTCAGTAATCCCCGTCACAAAACAAGTTAATGCAGCAGAGAACAAAATACCGGCAGCATATTTACGATTTTTAGTTTTAGCTTCGTGATACATTGCGAGGCAGGCAGCAGGTAGTGCAAATAACATTAATGGGAATTCGCCCTGCATAAATTTACCAGCACCTTGGTAAGAATCAGAGCCAAAATCTTTCACACCATCGGCTAACATTTTAAACCAAATAGCTTGGTCACCATTAACCACATTACCCGCTTCTGTTACATGCTCACCAAAAGTAAACCAAAACGTCGGATACCAGATATGATGTAAACCTAGCGGGATTAGCGCACGCTCAGTGAAACCAAATACAAACACCGATATTGCTTGATTACTGCCGTTTACAATATCGGACATGCTATCAATCCCCCCCTGCACGTACATCCAAATGCTTGGCAAAATAAGCCCTAGAACAAACGCACTTAACGCGGTAACAATGGGTACAAAACGTTTGCCAGAGAAGAAACCTAAAAAGGCAGGCAGTTGAATTTGGTAAAAGCGGTTATACATACTGGCGGCAAGAATACCGGCAATTAATCCGCCAAATACGCCCATTTGTAAACTTGGAATGCCCAGTACCATCGCATAAGCCCCCCCTTCTAGCGCCATCTCTTGTGTCACGCCAGCATGCACGCCAATGGTCATGTTCATCACTAACATGGCAATCACAGCAGCTAATGCGGCAATGCCAGACTCTTTAGTTAAACCAACGGCGGCACCCACGGCAAAAAGTAGTGGTAAGTTACTAAAAATAACATCACCCGCCCCTACCATCAGTGAAATATCAAGAAGATCACCAAAAGCCAGTAATAAACCGGCAGCAGGCAAAATGGAAATAGGTAACATTAGCGCACGGCCAACGGTAGAAAGTTTGGTAATACCCTGTTTAAATAACGCCCAAATAGCGTTTCCTTTTTCAGGTGGCATTTTTTCAGGCGATATAGTGGCTTCAATTGTCATGGTAGCTTCCTTTTAAGTTAGACAAAATGTAATAACACTTACCTAAACTAAGCTACGCGACTGGTTAAAAATTGAAGTTTTAATTTATTACTACTTTGTAACAGAATGCTTACAAAGCAACTTATACCTTTTACTAACCTAACCACCTTCTACAATGACTGTAAAAAATTGCAGCCTCAACGATGGTTGTGAACTAAAAAAGCCCCAGCTATTAACAAGGTGAGACTTTAACTATTTATAACAGATTATGACAAATTGAGCGCTTTTAACTCTGAAGCAAACTGTTTACTGCACTCAGAGCTGACAAAAGTTAGTACTTTCTCTAACTTTTCAGCTTTACCTTCAAAGATATCCGAGCGATGTACTTCTTGCTTTTCGCCCTCCATTGGACCAACGTGGCAACCACCTTCCCAAACTGAAACAGGGCCTTGAGCTGATTTTTTTAACAAACGCATCGTTCCTGTATAAGTAAGGTATTGCGTCGCCCATTGAAAAGATTTAAAGCTAAACACACCGTTAGCACTAAGATATAACATATAATCATTATCAGATTTCGCAAATGCTTGTAATGCAGCAGCCTCAGTCCCCTCTTCATTTTTAGCTAACGGGCTTTCATTCACCGTTACTTTAGAGTCTTTGAACAGATCATTGAGAACACGCTGTGGCACGCTCTGCTTTTGATGAGCAAGTAAAATTTTCTGCCACATACTCATTCCTTCAGGAATAACAACCTGGCTTTTTTCAATATTTTGAGCATCACTTAAACTAATTTCAATTAAATCAAATAATAGCCCATCCATATCCACTACTGAGTCTTCTGCAAAGTTGGTCATCATACTGGTATTGCTATACATGATAGATAGTTTTTTATTACTTAAATCAGCCGATAATTGTTCAACAGGCACACTCTCTGATTGAATAGAGGCGCAACCAGTAGTAAACATAAGCGTTGTAAGTAGTAATGGCGTAAATATTTTCATTTTGACATCCTGTCAATAATTTTAAAGAAACGCATTCTAACCAATAGATCACTGAAAAAGCAACTGCGGATCAGTCAGTAAATAAGTCGGTTATTGTTTATTATCAATGAGTAAAGAGTAGAATAAAACAACAGAGTCATCATAAATCCAATACAGAGCTTTTAATCGATGCATGTTTCTAAAATACTAAACAACTCCCCAGTTCAGACATTACAATTTAATGGTTTTAAGCTATTTATTAAACGCGATGACCTGCTAAACCCACATTTTTCTGGCAATAAAGCACGTAAATTTGGCTATTTTTTAGATAACCAGTTTCCAGGTATTAATAAAATTGTTGGTTACGGCTCTGTTCAAGCCAATTCTCTCTACTCATTAGCTGCGCTGGCAAATATAAAAGGCTGGCAACTCGATTTTTATGTGCAGCGCTTAGCAAACTGGGTCAAAGAAAAACCGATAGGTAATTACGCAGGTGCATTAAAGCTCGGAGCTAATATTATCGAAGTCGATAATTTAGAGTCTAACCTTGAAAGCTATATGTTAGAAAAATCTTTAACGTTACCCGAAGATAACCTGTTTGTTCCCGAAGGAGGCCGTTGCCAACTTGCTAAACATGGTATCAAAAAGCTAGCTGATGAGTTACTTGAGTATATTGAAGTTGAAAAGTTGGCTAATCCGGTTATTATGCTGCCCTCTGGTACAGGTGCAACCGCCCTATTTCTTCAAGCTTTCCTGCCCTGTAAGGTATTAACCTGCGCATGTGTAGGTGGTGAGTCTTACCTTGAAACACAATTTGAAGAGTTGCAAGCAGATAGTTCACGTTGGCCGACCATTATTAAAACCGATAAAAAATACCACTTTGGTAAACTCTACCCGGAGTTTTATCAAATATGGTTGAAGCTGTTAAAGCAAACCAATATTGAATTTGACCTACTCTATGACCCACTCGGTTGGTTAACATTAACTAACTACCTTGAAAAACAACAGGAAAAACAGGATATTATCTATATCCATCAAGGAGGTTTAATCGGTAATGAGTCAATGCTTCCGCGATATAAACGCAAATATGAGAACAAACAATGAAAAAATTTAAATGGCCAGCTGTGATCACAACTTTACTGTTCACAGGTAGCTTAACAACCTACGCAGTTATAGGTAACTACCCTCATTTAATTAAACAACCAACAGAACAAGCGCAACAACTGCTTAATCAGCCCCTCGTTAGCGATGTTACCGGTATTCCTAAATCACCCATTGAAGCCTTACAAGATAAGCTTTCACTAGATAAACAGAACGCTAAACTATGGTATCAGTTGGGTCATGCTTATCTCTTAAACGCTGAATATAAAAACGCGTTAACGGTATTTGATTATTCAATTCGTTTAACCGACTCTATCAGCAGCGACCATTACACCTCTAAAGCGACAGCACTTTATTACAGCAATAAACAGCAGATGGGGGCAGAAGTAAAACAGCTAATTTCATTAGCGCTAGCAATTGACGAGAATAACCAAACTGCATTAATGATGTTAGCTAATGAGCAGTTTATGCAAGCACGCTACCTGCAAGCAATCACACTTTGGGTGAAGATTTTAGATTCTAATCAAGCAGATATGGATAGAGTAGCGATTATTCATCGCATTAACCAAGCTAAACAGTTTTTATAATAGCTGCATATGCTATCGCGATGAACTTGCATACTGATTTATGCTTTTCTAAATCACTTGGGGCTTAATATGGGGGCCTTATAAAGTATACAACTAAGCCTACAGTAACTAAATTTGCTACTAAGCATGCAAGTATTCACCCCCCAAAATATTATTTTGTTCATAAGGTCTACACCAGTCGTTGGATGGCCTTAAACTTTTTAACTATTCTAAGGGAATGTATACGCTGAGACTAAAACACTTGCTCAATAGTTGTCAGTGGTACTCTAGTTGATACTGCATTTAGAGCAATATTATGAATCATTTCATCCACCGTTGTGCAACAGTCCATTATAATAGAGACTTTGTACTTTTCAGCTGCTTTAGATATTGCTGTGTGTGTTACACAGTTTTGAGTCATCATTCCGCATATAAGTAGTTCGTCAATATTTTGCTTTTTAAGAATTTCTTCTAGATCTGTTTTTTCAAAGCTATCTGCAAAAGTTTTTACCACTATCTCAGATTTTGGGGCGGCCTCCATAATGGCAGGGTGTATTTTCGCTCCATCGCTCCCCTGATTAAAAAAGGGGGCCAGCCCATTAGCAGGGTCCGCGATATGTTGAATATAAATGACAGGCATATCTTTCGCATTGGCTTTTTTAATCGCCATTTTGATGTTACTGAGTGTTTGTTCTGTATTCCACAGAGGGTATTTTCCACTTGGAAAATAGTCGTTTTGCGGATCGATAATCAGTAGTGCTTGTTTATTCATTGTGATGCTCCATTAGTATAAGTTGTTTACATGGTGCCATTATCGTTAACTTGCATTCATACCACCAGTGTCTAAAATGACATAAAACGAGTCAAAAACCACACGGCGTACATTTAACAATGAAAAAAATTTCCGTAGGAATCTGCCATTATCCTAATGCTTTAAAATCAGCGATATATGGTTTAGAAGAAATATTCTTAATGGCGAATAAAGTATGTCAAGAGCAACAAATTGAAATAGAATTTGAGCCTCTGATATTCAAGAGTACAAAAAAATTGTCACAAAACTTTGCTGTCATCTTGCTACCTCCAAGTTCGCAAAGTGATTATTACCTTAACCCTGAAATAGATCTCATTGAATGGTTTAAAGTACAACATTATCAAGGTGCCATTATTGCATCTGCATGTGCTGGTGCATTTATTTTGGCAGCGACAAACTTGTTGGGGAACAGATCGATAACTACACACTGGGGCTTATCAGACTTATTTCAAAAGCAGTTTCCGCATATGTTGCTCAACACGAATAAAATTTTAATTGATCACGGAGATGTGATCAGTGCAGGTGGCATGATGTCCTGGATAGACCTCGCTTTTGAATTGATCTCTAAATATTCATCGCTGAGTGTAATGAGACAACTTGGTAAGGTACTTGTTGTAGATACAGCACTGAGGGAACAGCGTTTTTATCAGCAATTTAACCCATTACTTTCTCATGGTGACCAAACTATTATTGTAATCCAACAGGCAATGAACTTGGGCTACACGAAATTAGTATCGATTCAAGCCTTGGCTCAGCAAGCTAATCTTACTGAACGCACCATGCAACGACGTTTCCTAAAGGCTACCGGTTATAACCCTAACCACTATTTGCAACGGCTAAGGGTTCAAAAAGCCTGTGATTTACTAGAAAGTTCGCAGTATTCATTTGAGTGGATAGCCAACCAAGTAGGTTACGGAGATACTAGCGCATGTCGGAAAATATTTATTAAAACGATGGGTCTAACACCTAAAGAGTTTCGCATGCGCTTTTCTAGAAGCTAAATGTTAAGTTACTTTAGTTAAGAGAGCGATGTAACTTGCAAAGGGGAAAGTAAATTAGGTGCTAGCGACGGAATTACTAATAAACTCATAATTAGAAACAAAGCTGTGTTTGCTGTTATCAATCAGAAATTTCTGTCCTTCCACAATTTAACTTCGCCACGTCGGTCTGACCCTTTTCGACGATCAGGCTTCTCCTCAAAGCGAACCATTTCTCGACGATCTACCTTCTTCCTACGTTGCCCTTTACGTTGTTCGAGTCCGCTAAATTGTGATTGTTCACCTTCAGAAGGTTGATTCTCAGTGATCATTTCCTCTTCATCATATGACATTAATTCAAGATGCATAACAACCTCGCCTGTATATTTTATACACTAGTTCGATTTTAGTCTGCGTCTACATTTTAGGCAAGAAAGTAACAATGACGCACTTAAATGCGCAACATTAAAATGCTAGGACCATTGTGCAACAAGCAAAAAATCACTGAGAAAAGAGATAGAAAAACGGAGAGTTGATAGAGTTCTTAAGTGGCTTTAATACAACTGCTTTGCCTTTATATTTACTCTATTATTCTACAAAACATCAACCACTCAAAGCTCAGTTTTTATTGCACATAAGCTACAAGTTTATAAAAACTTCAAATTAGTGGCCAAAATCACTTAACCACAACAGTTACGGTATTTTTCAAGATATTAAACAACTTTTGGATATTTTTTCTAGCTATACTCACTGCTAACTTACTAAGGTTTTTATTATGAAATTATCTAAAATAACTTTATCCACCTCTATTCTTTTACTAGTAGGTTGTGGGGGTAGTGAAACAGAGTCTAATGAAACTGAAAAGCCATCATCTGAGCTTGTAGTCATTGAAGTTACTTCTACTCCCATTGTAATAACTCCTGCTCCTGTCGTTATTATCCCCACTCCAGTCGTGACTAGTACTCCCTCTCCTACAACTCCCCCTGTTCCTATTATTGTACCTACTGTTGTGCCTACTGAAAAACCGACACCTCCCCCTGAGCCTACTCCTATCCCTGAGCCCGCTGGTGTTACTTCTACTATTACTTCTGACCTAGTTGTTCCTCAGTTTGATGGTAGCCAGCAAGCAGTACTGGATATGACTGAGTTCAAGAATCAAAATATTGATTATTTTGGTGGAGTTGATGAACCGCTTCGCACTATCTTAACTAAGGGGATTGAACTATCTAATAACTACTTATCTCTCGCTGATTCTGATGTTACTACAGGCAAGATATTTAGCTCTTACGGTAGCATTATGCAGTGGAGAGAACTTGAGGGCACCCCTCCCAACTTTTACGATATAGCTTATGGGAATGCAGTTTATAGTATCTACAATACTTACTGCGAACTGGCTGAGTTGGAAAGGTTTTGTTTAGGTGATGAACTAGACTTATCGATGCATACTTGGGATGAAGGGGGAGTTCGTCAGTACTCTTATGCATTTAATGGCCATCGTTTTATAACGAGTAGTAGAAGAGAGTTACAGCTCCACTTACTTCAGGGCTTGATAGAAGATTATGGTCGAGAAGGTATCCCTACTTCAGTTGAAGATGCTTTAGCCAAAAAGTACATAGCGCTTGATTTTGACCTGTATGGAGATATTACTACCTTTAATGATCCTATCTGGTTAGGTGAGTTGTTCATGTGGTTGAATACTAAATTAGAAAGTAAAGTGAGCTACACGTTAGGCAAGGTAACAGTTCGTGATTATCCTGGACTGGATGAACTTGACTTAGCACCTTTACTTAACGCTGTTTATGGTAAGGGGCATTATGGTAGCTACGGTAGAGTTAGTGCTAATATTACTACTCATAAAGATAGTAATGACTTCTGGGGATGGTCATACTTACGGTGGAGTCAATCACCTTACTTCACTATGAGCGAGACAGGCAACTGGACCGTAGCTGATAAATATGAGACGAACTCATTTGATCAGCTATCTAGAATAATCCTGCATGAAATAGGTCATAACTTGAATCTAGGCCATAATGACTTTGTAGAGTCCTACTTTAAATCCACAAGTACTAAATACGACTTATGGATTAGTTACTACGAAGCGATGACTTCAGTACCTCGCTATTAATTAAAAACTGATTGCCATGCTGGCTTAGCACGTTACTCGAAAAAGCATATTTTATTATTATCTAAATCTCTCACATAGCCAGAAAAACGAGGGCCTTTTTGATTTGGCTCGCCCTCACAGGTGCCCCCCAATTCTAGCGCCTTTTTATGAAGTCGTTTTACTTCTTCGGTCGATCCAACGTCAAAACCAATCATTGTTCCATTGCCACTCGTGGCCGGTTTTCCATCAAAGGGCATGGCAATTGCAAATGCAAAGTCTTCAAATTGCCAGAAAGTCATTCTTTCCATTGGCAATACTTGGTGAGGCTGTGTTTGTTCAAAAAGTGAATTATAGAATTTAACCGCTGCTTCCATGTTGTTTGTTCCAAGAACGGTATAGCTCATTTTCATAACTTAATATCTCCTACGCTTAATCTTTTTTAGCGAAATGTTGTGTTGACCAGAATTAACAAGACAAAGTATATCTAGGTAAATATTTGCAGGGAATGCCCGTGATTGTATAGCGGGAATACGTAAATGCATGGGCAGTCAGCCTGTTTACGGCTTGAAAATGTTTTATTCACTCAGTTCAGTCGCTAAATAATCAAATACAACGCGTAATCTGCGGCTATTTTTTAATTCTCTATGTGCAACCAACCAAGTCTCTGTTGCAAAAGCTGGAAACGCTGGTAAAACTCTTTCAACTAAAGGCTCTGCATCACCGATACTTGCCATCATAAAACCAATGCCAGCCCCATGTTTCACCATCTCCCATTGTACAAGGTGATTGGCCACTATTAAGGGGAAGTTACTTGAATTTAAGTCAAAACCAAATTTATTAAGATATAAAATCACACTATTTGAACGGTCAACGCCGAAAAAAGCTGCGTTATTTAAATCTTTTGGAGACCGCCGATGCTCAAGGTTTTGTACATAATTTTTAGAAGCGTATAGATGGCCTAAGGTGTCTTGCACACGTTTTGCGATAAGCTCTTGCTGTGTTGGCCGGAAATTGCGAATGGCAATATCAGCCTCACGGCGCGATAAATCGCTACTATCACTTGAAGCAATTATTTCTATTTCAATTTTTGGCCATTGATTACGCAGTTTTTCTATTATTGGCGGAAGAACATAGGCTGCAATCATCTCAGTTGCACTTATACAAACAATCCCTTCAACGGCCTCTACATGACTTGACGCTAATAATGACAAATTGGTTGCAGCCTCTGCCATCGCTTTAACTTGTGTCATTAAGTCAGCCCCACTTTGGGTAAGTACTAATCCTGAATTTGTTCTTTCAAATAATGAAACTCCTAGCTCCTCCTCCAGCGCCGAGACTTGTCGACCAACGGTTGGTTGCGTCATATCGAGTGCTCGGGCGGCAGCCGATAGCGAGCCTTCTTCCGCCGTCACAAGGAATGCCCGTGCTCGATTCCAATCAAACTTGATAGCGCGTCTATCCATGTAATAGTCTATCCTATGTTTGTTTCTAAGTATCGTACCGCTATTTTTACATTGATTTTATCAGCGTTAGCATCAATATACGACTATCACTCGCACGCTAGTGGTTAATAAAATAGACATCATACTGATAGGTTTCTATGCCGTTGGAAGGCAATTACAACGAGGCTTTCTATGGCTTATGTCGCCAAGAGCCGTAGCCATAACAAAGTGCATGACTACTGCACATCAATTCAGATGGTGGCTGATGTAATTGATGCCTGCATTGGGACTTTTAGCAGTGTATTAACATGCCATGTACGACTTAATACTTGCTTAACAAAAACCAAGCAACTGATACATCAACTTCACCGGAGCTTACTAAAGGGTGTTCCATCATATCGATGGGGAGTATTCGTTTAATATCTATGTGACAGTACTGTTTACCTGGCTTGCGATAATATTTAAAGAGGATTTATTACAGCTCATCAATAAAGTAGTAGGTGATAAGTTTGATTCTATCGACGCGCTAATCGACAAACTCAAACCACTTGAAAGTGCTATTGAAATCTTGCTAGCGATTCTAGTGGCCACCTTAGTAGCTTACGCAGCTTTCCTGCTGTCAGCATTAAAACCTTTCCGCTACTTAACAATCCGGTATTATCCCTGTTGAATATTATTTCTATATTGCTGTTACTACTTTTATCACTCTGTTTATCAATGACGATGGGCGCTTTAACGTTGCAAAGTTACAATCCATATATAGTCGAGAAGTACTGTTTTTAATATTAAATAGTCTGTTGGCAGTAATCACACTTACGGTACTGTTAAGTACTTTTTATCCGATAATTATGAGGCATTTGATTTAGGAAAAATATCCGTGGGTTAGCTACTTGTGTCAATTGGGGAGAGCAAAAGCTTAACAAGCAACAATTTTTGAAAGTGATCTCTGTGAGTTTGATTTTCACTATTATATTGAAAATCAGCTTTGCTCAGGCTTATCAGCCACTTGTTTAATAACACTGCTGTTAGTCTCGTGGGCTGTTGTCTCATCCCTTTTCCCCCCCTATCTATTTAAAAACTATTTAACAATAGTGCAATGTTTTTCGCCCATTTAGAGAGGGGATATGTGCTATTGGCACACTGTTAAACGCACATAACTCCACCGAAATCAGCAGTAAAATGGAGACTGGAGATCGAGTTATGCTCGAGAGTTAAAGGTGTACTATATTGAAACACATGGGTGATTGGCCCAAACTACAGCGCTGAACAAGCTCTGTTGCTAGTCACTGATCAAACTAACCAACAGTAATATCAACTAACTCCACAAAGGCGACACTACCCAGTGAGGGTGATGGATATGTGCGAGTCTGCTATCAAATCAATATGGAACAAAGGTATCTATATCACTCTAGGTGAAAAAATAGATGTAAACTATTATGCTGTGCGCATTCAAAAACGTACTTTTACTAACTGGATCTGGTTAGGTACGATGTTAATGATGTTGGGTGCTACACTCGTAATGATAAAACGAACTGTTAGGATGAAAAATGAACAACAAAAAGTTAACGTTATTTATTCCACTGGTGATTATAATAATGGTGATGAGTGTTTTTTTGCTAGCACTCAATAATAAAGAAAATGACAATCAGGTAAAGGTTAAAGCCAAACCATTTCCATCATTTTCCTTAACAGAGTTACAAAGCGGACAATTAATAACTGAATCAATATTCAAAAACAGACCAAGAGGTGAGTACACACTACTTAACGTATGGGCGTCATGGTGCAGTGCATGTAAATCTGAACATCCCTTTTTATTAAAACTGGCAGAGCAAGGCATTAACATTGTAGGCCTTAATTTCCGAGATGATCCGCAAACTGCAAAAAGCTTGCTTAATAAAACCGGCAACCCTTACCAACAGATCATTGTGGATGACAAAGGTAAATTAGCGATCGATTTAGGTGTGATTGGTACACCAGAGAGTTATTTAATCGATAAACAGGGTCTTATTGCAACCCGTGTTAACGGAGTGCTTAACCAATTCATTTGGGATAAGCAGTTACAACCATTTTTTGAAAAAACTGAGTAGATTGATGTGTTTACTCTTTATTTTCACGCTACTATTTTCTAGCTTTGCACAAGCACAAAACACACCACTTAATAGCACCTTTTCACCTGCAAATCGTGATCAAGTTAAACAGGTAGAAACCTTTAACTTTGAAAGTAATGAACAACAAACAGGAACAATTAAATTTTCTCGCGAGTTGCGTTGTCCACAGTGTTTAAATCAAAACTTAATGGAATCAAACTCCCTTATCGCTAAAGATCTACGTATAGTGGTTTATAAAATGCAGGATGAAGCTCAAACAGACAAACAGATTATTGAATTTATGACACAACGTTTTGGAGATTTTGTATTATATGAACCAAAATTTGAACCAAAGACCTACCTGTTATGATTAGGGCCGTTATTTTAAATTCCACTGTTTGTGATGATTGGCGTCGCCGTGATTAGAAAGAGCATCAATAAATTAGAGCCATAAAAAACACAAAAGAATCAAAATACAAAAAGAGCAATACATAAGGCTATACTTATTACTATCATTGGTATTTAGGTGTAAGTGATGAAAAGAGTCATGACAGTACTGTTTTTTTTATTAATAACTTGCATGTCTTTATCTGTATCTGCAAAAAAAACGGTATTAATTATTGAGAGTTACCACAGTGAATTTGCTTGGGATCAAAGTTATATAAGTGGATTGCAGTCAGTATTTAAAGATAACTACAACCTAGTTTACTTTCAGATGGACACCAAAAGAGTGGCGAACCGCTTTTATCAACAACAAGCAGATAAAGCATGGGCCGAATATCAACAGTTACAACCCGACTTAGTTATTTTAGGCGATGATAATGCGCTTAAACTCCTTGGGCCACGATTTTCTAAAACAGAAACACCGGTGGTTTTTTTAGGTATTAACAATAACCCCCGCCACTATAAACTACATCAGAGCAAAAATATCACCGGCGTTTTAGAACGCCCACTTATTAAACGTTCCATCTCTAAAATAGCCCACGGAAATGCTAAAAAAGTATTACTGTTATTTGATGATAGCCATACATCAAAAACTATTTTTGAAGAAAAATTTTCCAACAACAATCACATAATCATTTCTGATATACAGGTTGATATTCAATTAATCTCCACCTTTGAAGAGTGGAAAAAGCAAGTCCCTAGCAGGGTGGAAAACCAATACGACATGTTATTTATCGGGTTATATCATACACTTACTGATAGCAATGGCCATCATACCCCAGCGTCAGAAGTACTTAACTGGACAGTGCAAAACACAGCAATCCCCCCCTTCGCCTTTTGGGATTTCAGTATTGGACAGGATAAAGCGATTGGTGGTTTGGTACTTTTTGGCTTTGAACAGGGGAAGTTAGCAGCACAAATGGCGAAGTTACTGCTTGAATCTGAAATACAGGCACATCAATTAGGCACACAAACGGCTCAAAAAGGTAAGTTATTATTTAGCCGTGAGCAACTAAAAAAGTTTTCAATTACGCTGCCTGAATCTATAAACAAAAAAGCGACCTTTATTGATTAATAAAGATCGCTTTAATGCTTGTAACTATTCAGCACCCTATTCAAATTGGGGGCCTTTTGTATATAAAGAGACGGTAAATATTCAGGGCTAGGCCATTTATAGTTAGTTCAAGGCGAAAAAGCACAGTTTAGTTATCTAAATGCGCATTTTTCAACGATGAAATAGCCTAAAATGGCGACGGCCTGAGTAGTTACAAATGCTATAAACCTAATACCTCTTTCACAAAGGGAATAGTTAACTTGCGTTGCGCTTCTAATGAAGCATTATCTAAACGATCAAGCGTATTCAGTAACAGATCCATTTCACGGGAAAGGCGATTCAACAGA
>Ga0105359_10000835_pt1 | contig 25822 bp, 10 predicted proteins | sample GOMGulsemesocosm_6_FD_83659 | JGI IMG/M metagenome (GOLD analysis project Ga0105359, IMG submission 83659) | Methane-oxidizing microbial communities from mesocosms in the Gulf of Mexico - GOM8C Gulf of Mexico | ecosystem: Environmental > Aquatic > Marine > Cold seeps | place: Gulf of Mexico...
CATCCCTAGTGAGTTTTACGCTAGATGCGGAGGGTATTACGGGAATTCTTGTAGAAGAAAAAACTCCCACACAAGCGAATATAGACAATGGTAACCTTGGTGTTGAACTTCCACTTGAGTATTTTGACGGTAAAGCCTCGATTTGTTCTACCAATATAACTATTGATGGTAGTGCTTACACTGGCGCAACGGGCAGTTTTCCTTTGATTACCGCTGGTGCTTTTATTACTGATCCTACGGTGTGCCTTGATAATGCAGGTATTGTAAACAAAAGTATTGCTCCGAAAAGTATTACTATAAAGGGCTTTCCTGAACACTATCAAGTCACTACGACACAAACAGATACCGCGTTAACCCTCAATATTGTCCAAAACTATCCTACCGTAATTAACTTTACAGGCGATGTGGTTGAAGGTGCCACGCTAACTATTGATGAACAGGTTACCTTGGCTGTTGAAATAACTGACCTTGATGGTATCGCTGATATCACCTCGGTTAACTTTTATGACGGTGACACGCTGATTTCAGCAGGGGTTTTACAGGGCGATAATCTCACTTTTAGTACAAGTTGGACGCCAAGTGTTGAAGAAGCAAAAATAATTAAAGTGGTTGCTACCGATCAACTAGGTACAGAAACAGAGCTTAGTATTAATGTCTTAGTTGCTGCTGATGTTACTGATACTGATGAAGACGGAGTTCCTGATGCCCTTGATGCATTTCCCAATGATCCTAATGAAACCGTGGACTCCGACGGTGATGGTGTAGGTGATAATGCTGATGTTTTCCCCGAAGATGCCTCAGAAAGTGCTGACAGTGATGGTGATGGGATTGGCAATAATGCCGACTATTACCCTGATGATAATAGCCGTCACTTAGATGATGTTACTGATAGCGATAGTGATGGCATACCAAATTTATATGATGCTTTTCCTAATGATGCTAGTGAAACGGTAGATAGCGACGGTGATGGTGTTGGTGATAATGCGGATGTTTTCCCAAATGATGCCACAGAATCCCAAGATAGTGATGGTGATGGGGTTGGTGATAATCGCGATGATTATCCAAATGATCCCAATGAATTTAAAAACCTTATTGGTGACAACCCATTAAATTATACCACTAGTGAAACGTTAACCGGTTTAACAACGCTTTTATCTGATACTAATACCTCACTAAATGTTGCCCAAGGTGTTGTGCTTGATTGTCAAAAGCTAACTGTCGGTGAACTGACGGATGAGCCGTGTTTTAAGGTTGCTGCTAGTTCAAATAGCGGTATTGTTATCAACAATGCAGGGACTATTGATGTAACTAATGACATATCAAATAAAGCCAACGCTAGGGCACTATACATAACAGGAAACTCCATCTTTAGTCTAACAAATAGTGGCGTTGATAGTGTTATTAAAGCGAAAGATGATGCGATTCGCATTACTGGTGCTGATGTCGAACATGGCATTTTTAATGAAGGTTTAATTACTACCGGCGCTGTGGACGTTAATGGCTATCGTCGAGCCCCTATTATGTTGACTGGCTCTAATACTAATGTCTCTGGCGGTATCAATAATTCAGGTACTATTTCTTATGAAGATGAATTAGGCCTCAGTACATATGGATATGCGATAAGTGCTGGTGTTTCCAGTGGCGCTCATACCATTGACTATATTGATAACTCTGGTGTTATTAATGGCGAAGTTCGTATTAGTGATAATGCAACTGTAGGGCGCATTGACAACTCAGGTATCATTGATGGTCATGTTGGTGCACTAAATACTGGTGGCAGAAATGGCGCTTTGATAGTTGACGCCTACGGTAGTGTTACCGGTTACGACATTGTCGATAAAATAATCTTAGGTACTCTTTCTGACGTTCAAATCGAAGATTACGTAGAAACTTTTGCTACTAATGTTGTTATTGGCGAAATCAATAACTCTGGTTCCATTTCTGGTATTGTTGCTTTTGGCATAGAAGAGGCTGCAGAAGGTAAAGTGTATAACTCTGCCGGTGGTAGTGTTGGTACAGTTAAAAATGCCAACGAAATTAATCTAACCCTAGTAGATGATGTTGATCCAGATAAGTCTATTAGCACAATCAATGGTCACTTTGATTTTTCTGAACAACTAAATATTAGTGTTGAAAGCAATGGCGGCGTAAATAAAGTGGCCCGTCTTGATGTATATGGCAATGTTGACCTTTCATTTGCAAACATATCTTTTGTTGCCCGTGATGACAGTTATGTTGAAGGCAGTAGTTTTACCTTCTTAACGGTTCATGACCGAGGTGACTTAACTGAATCTACCCTTATAGAAAGTTTTGCAGGTACAACCATTACTGAGGGGCATCTTGAGTTTGCTATTTCACTGTCCGAAGATGGCAGAAGTTTAATTGCAACTATTGCTGATACTACCGATAGTGATGGCGACGGTACCCCAGATGCCTTAGATGCTTTCCCAGCGGATGCCTTAGAAAGTGCCGACAGTGATGGTGATGGCGTGGGTGACAATGCTGACATTTTCCCTAATGATGCCTCGGAAACCATCGATAGTGATTTAGATGGTGTTGGTGATAATGGTGATGTATTTCCTAATGATGCCTCAGAAAGTGCCGACAGTGATGGTGATGGCGTAGGTAATAACGCTGATATTTTCCCTGATGATGCTTCGGAAACTATCGATAGTGATTCAGATGGCGTTGGTGATAATGGTGATGCTTTCCCAAATGACGCTTCAGAAACAATAGATACAGATGGCGATGGTGTCGGCAATAATGCAGATGCTTTTGATAATGATCCATCAGAAACTACTGATACCGATGGTGATGGTGTAGGTAATAATGCTGATGTCTTTCCTAATGATGCTTCAGAAAGTGCCGACAGTGATGGTGATGGCGTAGGTAATAACGCTGATATTTTCCCTGATGATGCTACTGAAACTCTAGATAGCGATGGTGATGGCGTTGGTGATAATGCTGATGCCTTCCCTAATGATACCTCAGAATCCCAAGATAGTGATGGTGATGGGGTTGGCGATAATGCTGATGAATTCCCTGAAGATGCAAGTAAATCAGTTGATAGCGAGCCTGTATTGACTGTCGCAGCTGATATCTTCGTTGCCGCAACTGATGCAAGTGGTACCGCAAAAACAGATAGTGCAATTACGGCTTTCTTAACTGCGGCAAGTGCAAATGATGTCGATGACGGAAATATTGTCGTCACTGATGATGCGCCAGATGTCTTCCCAATAGGCACTACGTTGGTGACTTTCTCAGTAACCGATACCGGTGAACATACGGTAACGGCTCAAGCAACCGTGACTGTTGTTGATCAATCTCTACCTGAAATTAGTTTAGTGGGGCAAAGTGCTATAACACTTAACCTTAACGATGAATATGTTGATGCAGGCTTTAGTGCCGTTGATAATGTTGATGGTGATATTACTGAGCATGTAACAGTGGCTGGTGACAGTGTTGATACTTCATCAGTTGGTAGTTATACCATCAGCTACAACGTAGCCGATGCTGCGGGCAATGTAGCCATTGAAGTAACACGTACCGTCATAGTACAAGATGTTTCAGCGCCAGTACTGAGTATACCGAGCAATATTACCGTAGCAGCAACTAATGCAGACGGCACTTTAGCCAGCGATGCTCAAATTGCAGCATTCTTAACAAGCGCCAGTGCAACAGATGATGTTGATGAAAGCGTGAGTGTTACTCATGATGCACCAGATACTTTTGTCATTGGTGATAATGTGGTGACATTCTTTGCAACCGATAGTGCAGGGAATGACGTAAGTCTTCAAGCGACAGTAACCGTTAGTGATCAAACTGCGCCAATCATCACCTTAACGGGTGACAGTTCATTAACGTTAACCAATGAAGATAGTTATATTGAGCAAGGTGCTAGCGCAACCGATAACGTAAATGGTGATTTAAGTGCTGATATCATTATTGGTGGTGATAGTGTCGATACTTCAATACCAGGTACCTATACGGTAACCTATAACGTCAAAGATGAAGCAGAAAACACTGCGATAGAGCTGGTCCGTATTATTACCGTACAAGATGCTTCAGCGCCTATTATTACAGCACCAGCTAACATTACGGTTGCGGCTACAGATGCTAATGGTACCGTGGATAGTAATGAAGCTATTGCTGAGTTTTTAGTTGCTGCTACGGCCATTGATACAGTAGATGGTAGCGTTGCTGTCACACATGATGCGCCGAGTGTATTGCCACTGGGCCAAACTATCGTTACTTTCTCATCTACAGATAGCGACGGCTATATTGGTACAAGTCAGGCCATGATTACCATCACTGACCAAGATAAACCAGTGATCAGTATTGCGGGCGATAATGCCATCACGGTTGATATTAATAGTGAATATAGTGATCTAGGTGTTAGCGCCATCGATAATGTTGATGGTGACATAACGGGTAATATTGTTATTAGCGGTGATAGTGTCGATACCACAGTCGTTGGTACTTACACTGTGATTTACAATGTGACTGACACTGCGGGTAATGTTGCTGATACGGTGACTCGCCAAATCACAGTGCAAGATGCCAGTGCACCCGTGGTAACGGCTCCTGACAATATTGTTGTTGCGGCCACCGATAGTGATGGCACGTCAATCTCAAACAGTATTATTGGCGAGTTCTTAATCGCGGCGAGTGCCCTTGATAGTGTCGATGGTGAGGTCAGTGTTACTGACAATGCACCAAATATCTTCCCAATCGGTGTCACTACCGTGACATTCTCGGCAACAGATAGTGCAGGTAATGTGGGTACGGCCCAAGCTATGGTGACGATTGCGGATCAAACTGCGCCAGTTATTAGTTTAACGGGTGGCGTTGTTGAGGTAAGTGTCGGTGATGACTTTGTTGAGCCGGGCGTTAGTGCAGTAGATAATGTTGATGGTGATATCAGCGCTAACATAACCGTTTCAGATACACTAGATACCTCGGTAGCAGGAACGTACACCCTAACTTATCAGGTGAGTGATGCTAAAGGTAATGCCGCTGATCAAGTAACACGTCAAGTGCTTGTGATTGATGCTGATTCAGATGGTGATGGTGTCATCGATGGTGAAGACGCCTTCCCTGAAGATCCGAGTGAAACAACCGATACTGATTTAGATGGTGTCGGTGATAACAGTGATGCCTTCCCTGAAGATAACACTGAAACAACCGATACCGATTTAGATGGTGTCGGTGATAACAGTGATGCCTTCCCTGAAGATAACACTGAAACAACCGATACTGATTTAGATGGTGTCGGTGATAACAGTGATGCCTTCCCAGAAGATAGTACTGAAACAACCGATACCGATTTAGACGGTGTGGGTGATAATGGTGATGCCTTCCCTCATGATAGTAGCAAAAGTGTTGATACTGCGCCGGTGATAACAGCGCCAACAAGTATTAGCGTTGCCGCTACTGATAATAGTGGCACACTTTCTACCAATGCACAGATTGCTGAATTTTTGACAACGGCGAGTGCTATTGATGTGGATGATGGTCAGTTAATTGTGAGTCATGATGCTCCGCAAACATTCCCACTTGGTGATACGCTGGTTACTTTTAGCGCAATTGATAGTGGTGAAAATGTGGTAAGCGCTCAAGCAACGGTCAGTGTAATCGACCAAACTGCACCTGTTATCACGCTCAATGGTGCTAGCTCATTGACCCTTACGAATAAGGAGAGCTATGTAGAGCAAGGCGCAAGTGCAACAGATAATGTTGATGGTGATGTGTCTGCTGATATTGTGACAGTAGGTAGTGAAGCTGTTGATACCTCAATTCCAGGTATTTATACCGTTACTTACAATGTGATGGACTCTGTGGGTAATGCGGCGAGTCAATTAACACGCAGTATCACAGTGCAAGATGTGTTTGCGCCAGTAGTGATTGCACCTGAAAACATCACGGCTGGGGCGATAACGAGTGAAGGTACTGCTAAGACTGATACTGCGATTGTTGCATTTTTATTAGCGGCGACGGCATCAGATAGTATAGATGGTGTAGTCAGTGTTACGCATAACGCACCTGAAGTCTTCCCATTAGGTGAAACCGTAGTGACCTTTACGGCCACTGATGGTGATAACAATACCGGTAGTTCACAAGCCATAGTCACAATCACTGACCAAGACAAACCAGTGATTACCCTCGCGGGTAAAAGTGCCATCACGCTTAACCTTAACAGTGAATATAATGAGGCAGGTTATAGCGCATTAGATAATGTTGATGGTGATATGACAGCTAACGTTGTGGTGGCAGGTACGGTAAATAACAATGAAGTCGGTACTTATTCATTAAGTTACAGCGTTGTTGATGAGGCTGGCAATAAAGCTGACACTGTTACTCGCCAAATAACCGTACAAGATGCTAGTGCACCCGTGGTAACGGCTCCAGCAAATATCATTGTTGCGGCCACCGACAGTGATGGTACATCAATTGCTGACAGTGCCATTGGTGCCTTCCTTGGGGCGGCAAGTGCCCTTGATGGTGTCGACGGTGAGCTCAGTGTTACTGACAATGCACCGAATGTCTTCCCTGTCGGTATCACTACGGTGACATTCTCAGCAACGGACAGCGCTGATAATATCGGTAGTGCTCAAGCAACAGTGACCATTGCAGATCAAACAGCGCCAGTTATTAGCTTAACGGGTGGCTCAGTTGAGCTATTTGTCGGCGATGATTTTGTTGAGCCTGGCGTAACAGCACTGGATAATGTTGATGGTGATATCAGTGAAAACATCACAGTGTCTGAGGGACTTGATACCTCGACAGCAGGCACGTATACCTTAACTTATCAGGTGAGCGATAGCGCAGGTAATGCGGGGCAAACCACTCGTCAAGTGATGGTGTTAATCAATGATAGTGATGGTGACGGTATTATAGATGATGAGGATAGCTTCCCAGAAGATCCAAATGAATCAAGCGATACTGACTTAGACGGTGTTGGTGATAACGCTGATGCTTTTCCAGAGGATGCCACCGAAACAACTGATACTGATTTAGATGGTGTCGGTGATAATAGTGATGCTTTTCCAGAAGATGCCACCGAAACAACTGATACCGATGGTGATGGTGTCGGGGATGTAGCTGATAATGACGATGATAATGACGGTATTATTGATGCTGATGACGCTGCTGCTTTTGACCCATTAATTGGTGATAACCAAGCACCAAGTATTGTTGATGTTAAGTCATTAACCGTTGAAGCGAGCGGTGAATTAACAGAGCTCGTCTTAGTTGCGCCACAGGTAACGGATAATAACCTTAACGCGCCAAGTATTGTTTCTGATTTAAGCCAGGCATTGCCGTTAGGTAAACATAAGGTGACTTGGACCGCGACTGACTTTGCTGGTAACAAAACCACCGCAGAGCAGGTAATCACGGTGATTGATACCACAGCGCCAGCGTTTGAAACCTTAGCGACCAAGACTATCAATGCTCGAGGCTTGTTAACGGATATCACAGCAGAGATTGATGTGCTTGCTAATGATAGTGTTGATGGTGAAATAGCAGCCTCATTGGTAGGCGATGCTAAATATGGTGCAGGTAGCCATAGGGTGACGTTAATGGTCAATGATAGTGAAGGCAATACTGCCTATGCTGAGCAACTTATCCATATTAATCCGATGGTTGAAATTGCGCGGGGCACTAATCTTGCTGCAGGAAGTCACTATATTCTACCTATTACCTTGTCTGATAAAGCCGCGGTTTACCCGGTAACTATCAACTACGAGTTGTCCGGTGTTATTGAAGGGGAAAGCTCAGGCGAAATCAATATTGATGAAGGGGTAAGCGGTCAAATTGAATTAACTATTGCTGATAGCGCACTGGTTGATGAAACCGCTACGGTTAGTTTGATCTCGGCGAGTAATGCCGTGATTACTGATGAGCATAGCGTCTTTACCGTGATTGAAGAAAACATTGCACCAGTGGTTACCTTATCTGTTGAGCAAAATGGGCAACCGGTCAGTATTATTGATACCCGCGAGGGCGTGGTTACCGTTACGGCTAGTATTAATGATGTTAACCCACTCGATGAACATGATGTTTCTTGGTCTACTACACAAAGTCGCTTAGCTGACTTAAATACCGATGACTCGACCTTAACCTTTGAGTTCTCACCTGAGCAGCTTGAGTCGGGCAGATATGGTTTATCGTTATTGGTTGCAGAAAACAATACCGATGAAGCATTTGCTATTAACCTTGATAGCAGTTTATTTGTTGAAACTGAGCTTGCTGCCTTAAGTGATGAAAGTGACAGTGATAACGATGGTATTGTTGATATCGATGAAGGTTATAGCGATAGTGATAACGATGGTATTGCTGATTACCTTGATGATGACAGTAATGTTAGCCGTTTACCTATCTCAACTGAGGCTGAGCCAATGCAAACGGTTAAAGGGTTGGCCTTAAGTTTAGGGGATATTGTGCGTCAAGCAGGTAACACCTCAGCAGCGCATGCCTCGATTGAACTAGAAGCGCTAGCAGCCAATGGCGGTGATAACGGCGAAAGTGCTCAAAATGTCACTGATATCAACTTTACTTCGGTATCAAGCATTATCAACTTCAATGTCAGTGGCTTAGCATATGCAGGTGAGTCGGTGCCAGTGGTTATTCCACTAGCGGATAATCAGGTTATTCCTGACAACGCCGTGTACAAGAAGTATAGCTTAGCAAAAGGTTGGTTTGATTTTGTTGTTGACGCCAACAACTCGTTATCTTCTGCCATGACTGATAGTGATGGTAACTGTCCAGCACCATTGTCAGAGGTTTATACACAAGGCTTGAGCATCGGTGATAACTGTATTCAGTTAATCATTGAAGATGGCGGCGAAAATGATGCTGATAACCGAGTGAACGGTATCATTAAAGACCCAGGTGTATTAGCGGTAAATGGTCCAAATTCGGCGCCAGTGATTGAGATGATAAGTGCATTGAGGGTCGATGAGAATAGCTCTGTAACCTTAGATGCCTCAAGCACAACAGATGCTGATGCTGATGAAATATCATATCAATGGACACAAACCTCAGGTACACGGGTTGAGTTAACCGGTCAAGATAGCGCTGTACTGAGCTTTACTGCGCCATCAGTAACAAGTACGAAAGCACTAAGCTTTGTATTAGCGGTGAATGACTCTGTTGTCACTGTTACTAAAGCGTATACTGTTTTGGTCGACCATGTGGTTGAACTCAGTGTTGGGATTGATGCCCATGACGAGCAATTCAAGGAATTAAGTACGGTTGAATTGACTGCTGATGTAAGCCTTAACTCGTTGGTGGTACCAAGTTACTTGTGGCAGCAAGTGTCTGGTCCTGAAGTGACACTGTCTGAATCCGCGGCAACGGCGTCAAGTATTTCGTTTGTGGCCCCTGAGGTGAATAGTGGTGAGGAAATTGAGTTCAAACTAACGGTAAGTCATGGTGGAACTGACGTTTCAACGACTACTCGCTTTATGGTTGTCAATGACACTAAAAAAAGCAGTGGTGGTAGCATGGCCTGGTTATTAGCTTTTGGTACGCTGTTGTTACGCTTGCGTGGTCGCGATGTGAAAAAGAGATAACCCCAAGCACTTACTCTGTTAAGCAGTAAGTTAGCCTATTAAAAACGCCGGGCAGTGAAAGCTGTCCGGCGTTTTTTTTTGTCTAGGGGGATCAATGTCAATAATATATTTTTTACTCCTGTGAACGATGTTATGAAAGTCGAGATTGCCTTTCATTTAATTTCATGTCATGAAAGCGTTTACAGTTGAGTTACAGCTTGGCCTATAAAGCTATTGCTAATACTTAATAGCTTTTATCGGTTTATTAACAATGTTTCTTATTACTTTATTTTTTATTGATGCCTTGTATTTATTGGTATTCGGGCTGTACTTGTCTGTTTGCATTATGGTTTGTTATTTGTACTTAAGTTGTATTAATACTCAAGTTACAGCCTACTGCTGTGATTTACATTAAGTTTTCGAATCTCTTCGTAATTATGTTTTTATACACAAAACAAGTCTCTTTGAAGGTAATTGAAAGATAATGCTTGCAAAAGTAGCTTTGATTATTTACTGTGCTTTATACAAGAAGAAAAAATCGTTAATTGATCACTTAAGAATTAATAGCGAATAGCAAGATAATTAATAAATGACTGCAAAGAAAGTCGGCTAGGACTGCATATAGCATAAGCGGACTTATCATGTTTATTTAGGGAATAAAAATAATGACTAAAATAAGAACATTCAAACCAAGCCAAGTAGCTCTCGCCATCGCAGGATTGTATTTTGGGAGTGCCGCTGTAGCAAATGCCGCTACTGTGGTAACAGATAGAGTTTCCGCTACCGTGTGTAATTGGTCAGAAGCTACATGTTGGGAGGGTGGTGTTTTACCATTAGCTGCTGACAATATTGGTATTATTGGTAATGATGAGGTCACTTTTAATTTAGGTACTGGCAGTTTCGGCGAGATTGATGTTGGTTCAAAGGTTAATAATACCTTCACGGCTGTTGGTGAATATGGCGTTTTAAATATTGGAGATGGCGCCAACTTAACCGCGGCAGCAATTGGTTTGGGTGTTGATGGTGATTTTTCATATGATGTAGACACTGGTGATTTGTTAACGAGTGTTACCAGTAAGGTCAATCAAACTGGCGGTGATGTTAAAATTACGCCATCAAAATTAAACTTTTGGACCGAAAAGCAGTTAAAAAAATTATCCGCAGAAGATAAGGGTGATTTGGTTGTAGGAAGTTTTAAAAGTGTATTTAAAGGTTCATTGACCCTGGGTTCATCAGGTGATGGTGCTGACTCTGATGGCGACGATGTAAATGACTACATTAGGCACACCTCTGCGGGTATATATAATATGTCAGCCGGCTCATTAACCATGGTTGGCACCAATATCAATATCCGTAGCAGCGGTGTTTTTAATGTTTCAGGTACTGCAGATGTTAACTTATTACAAATTAAAAATGCCGGGGTCGTTAATATTACCGGCTCTGATGCCAGCATTAATGCGGCTAGTTGGACTGGGCCGGCCAAAGAAAACTTTTTAATACCTGATTCAAAAGTAAACTTTACTTTAGATGCGGTCGGTGTCAGCCCTATCGTTATTACGGCAAGCGATCAAACTACTGTGGACAACGCCACTGGCTTAGTTGACACTTTAACTGTTGTCACTGATACCATTGTTGAATCGACTAAGTTTGATGGCAATACCGATATTTGTTCAACAGATATCACCATTGACGGTAGTGCATATACCGGTGATGCCGGTAGCTTCCCATTAATTACCACGGGCGCTTTTATTTCTAATGAAAGTTTATGTGTTGAGAATGTCGAGACTGTAGAAGTTGTTGACGGTGTTGAAAATGTTACAAACGTTAATGTTGCGACTGGCAGTATTGCCCCACAGAGCATTACCATAACCGGCTTTGCTGAAGGTTACCAGGTAAGCACAACACAAACCGATACGGCGTTAATGCTAAATATTCAAATAAATGCGCCGACGGTTGTTAACTTCTCTGGCAGTGTAGTCAATGAAGCGCAACTTAATATTGATGAGCAAGTGACGCTTTCAGTAGAAGTGACTGATGAAGATGGCATCGATGATGTAGTTAAGGTTGAATTTTTTGATGGTGACAGGTTTATTTCTGCTGCAACAAAAGCTGAAGATAATAAAACCTTTAGTGCCAACTGGACACCAACCAGTGAAGAGTTGGGCACAAGAACAATAAGGGCTGTATCAACTGATAGTCTAAGTAATACTACAACAGAAAGTATTAGTATTATTATTGTTGATAGCAGTTTGGCAGATACTGATGGTGACTTGATTCCAGACATTAATGATGCCTTTATTAATGATGCTGCAGCCAGTATTGATGCCGATGAAGATGGCTATCCAGATAGTTGGAATGCAGGCAAAAGCGCTGCTGATTCAACAACGGGTTTAACCCTAGATGCATTCCCAGAGGATGCATCTGAATCAACAGATACCGATGGTGATGGTGTCGGGAATAACGCAGATTATTATCCAGAAGATGGCACTCGTTATTTAGATGATGTTACTGATAGTGATGGTGATGGTACACCAGATCTAACAGACGTCTTTCCCGATGATCCTGCTGAAATTGCAGATACCGATGGTGATGGCGTAGGCGATAATGCAGATGCTTTCCCTGATGATGTCACAGAAACTACTGATACCGATGGCGATGGTGTTGGTGATAACAGTGATGATTATCCTGAAGATCCAACCCGTTCTAAAGATACTATAGGGACAGATCCTGTTAATTATGATGCCGATGATATAGTTTCAGGTCTTGTTGAACCTCTATCTGACATAGCTACGTCATTAAATATTGCCGCTGGTGTTACCATTGATTGTCAAAAGGTAGATAAAAATGGCTTGGGAAATGAAGCTTGTTTTAAAGTTGATGGCACGTCAAAAAGTAATATCGCCATAACCAATGAAGGAGTTATCGAAGTAACTAATGATGACTCAAATAAAGCCAATGCTAGGGCATTTTATATTACCGGTAATACTATTTTCAACTTAGTTAACCGCGGTGCTGATAGTGTCATTAAAACATTGGATGATACCATCCGTATTACCAATGCCGATGTAACTAATGGTATTTTTAATGAAGGCTTAATGACTTCTGGCTCTGCTGATAATAACGGCTATCGTCGCGCTACCATTATGTTGACAGGTGCTGATACAAATATTATCGGTGGTATTACCAATTCAGGTACGCTTGAGTATAAAGATGAACTTGAGCTTACCACGTGGGGGTATGCGATAAGTGCAGGTAATAGTGCTGGAACACATTCAATCGATTATATCAATAATACCGGCACTATCATTGGTGAAGTATACACTGGTGACAATACCACAATAGATCGAATTGATAACTCGGGCATTATTGAGGGTCATGTTGGATCATTAAATACGGGTGGTAGAAGTGGTGCCCTAGTTATTGATGCCTACGGGAGTGTGACTGGCTATGAAATTGATGCTGATAAAGTCATTCTTGGTGCTGCTCCAGATGTTCAAATTGAAGATTATGTAGAAACTTTTGCCGTCAATGCTGTTATTGGTGAAATAAATAACTCTGGCTCAATCTCTGGCATTGTTGCTTTCGGTGAAGAGGAAGCTGTTGATGGTAAGGTTTATAACTCTGCCGGTGGTAGTGTTGGTACTATTAAAAATGCCAACGAAATTAACATTAAAATGGCTGAGCAAGTTACAGCAAGAGCTATAGTAATGACTAAGAGCGAATCAGCAAGTGCTAAAGAACAAACATTAGCTGAAGCCTCTGTTAGCACTATTAAGGGGAACTTTGATTTTGAAGGAGCCTTTACTTTTGCTGTCTCGGTCAGCGGTAGTGATGTTACCTCATCGAACCTTTCTATCTATGGTGACGCCAATATAACCAACGCAAGTTTAGCCTTTAATATTAGTGGTGGAGAACTAGAAATTGGTAGCAGCTTCACTTTCTTAACGGTACATGATCACGGTGATGATGCCTCAGTATTAATGGAAACTTTGTCAGGAACATCGGTTTTTGTTGGCAATACTGTATTAGCCATTTCAGTATCAGAGGATGGTAGAAGTCTAATTGCTACTTCGATTTATGGTCTAGATACTGACGGTGATGGTGTGTTTGATAATTTGGATTATTACCCAGAAGATCCAAGTCGTCATTTAGATGATGTTACAGACACAGATGGAGACGGTACGGCTAATTTATATGATGTTTTCCCGGAGGATGCTAGTGAATCTGCTGATACTGATGGTGATGGTGTAGGTGATAATAGTGACTACTATCCGGAAGATGCAGACCGTTACATAGATGATATTACTGACACTGATGGTGATGGCACTGCCGATATCAATGATTATTACCCTAATGATGCCAATGAAATTGCTGATTCTGATGAAGATGGCGTAGGCGATAATGCTGATGCATTTCCATTTGACAGTAGCCGAACAGAGAAAACTGATACGGGTGGTTCGTTTGGTTTCTTGCTAGGTTTCTTAGCATTCATTCGAGTGTTTGTTCGAAAGAATAAGTAACGCTTTACGGGTATATTTCTAAGGAAATATATTCAGGTAGACTCCCAACTACCGCGTATTAAATCCCTCTTGTTGAAAGGCAAGGGGGATTTTTTTATTGAGAATAGATTACTTTTTTGACTGTATTTTGTTCATGAAAAGAAAGAGGAAATACTTTTGGGAAGTTAATCTAACTAGAGGCGGTTTTTATAGGGGGGTGATGAGAAGAAAGAGGAGGGGAATGAGCGGTGAAAACGGCCTACATTAATTAAGTATTAATAACGAAAGCCGTCTTATAATATCAGCGAATATTTAGCCTTGTTCGACGATACGTAAATCAACTTTTAGCTCGTTTAAAATCTTGATAAATTCTTCAGGGATACCACTGTCGGTAATTAAAACATCGATATCGCTTAAGGGTAAGATAGAGTGAAGAGCACTACGACCAAATTTTGATGAGTCGGTCACAACAATAACTTTTTCCGCACTGTTACACATAACTCTATTTAGTTTGGCTTCTGGCTCAAAGTGGGTGCTTAATCCTGAACTTATATCAATGCTATCAACCCCAAGTATAACCTTATTGAAGTTAAAGTTTTGTATACGTTCTTCTGCATGTGAATCATGAAATGACATTGACTTGTGTCTAAGTTGTCCACCTACCATATAAACATCACAGTTAGGTAACCTAGCTAATTCATTGGCTATGTTTAAACCGTTAGTCATTACCACGAGATCTTCTTTAGAAGAAAGGCAACTGGCCACTTCTTCTGTGGTGGTGCCAGAATCTATAATAATAGATTCGCCATTATTGATTAATCCCGCCACTTCTTTGGCAATAGATTTTTTGACTTGGTAATTATCTTTTTGCTTCTCTTTAATCGATAACTCTTTGGTTAGCCTATTACTAGCGATGGCTCCGCCACGCGAGCGAACAATAAGTCCTCTTTTATTGAGCTCATTGAGGTCATAACGAATTGTGACAGTTGATACGCCAAACTGCTCAGATAACTGTTTTACCGACACTTTACCGTGTTGCTCTGTCAGAAGCACAATTTCATGACGCCTTTCAATTGTATTCAACATGTTATTTCCCTTTTGCTTTCATTAATAGAGTAGTTAATTTTTTGCTCAATATAATCAATAAGCTAGTACTGATTATCACAGGGTTTGCTATTCAGGGCGATTTTACTCTTTTAGAAAGCATATGACAACTCTTCGAAAGATCATTTACTTTCTAAATTTTCACTTCAAGTTTATAACAACACTTTCTTCTGATGAGCTAATGCGTATCACATTCTTTGCTTATTTCATTTAATCATGTAAGCGCTATCATTGTAAGAGAAATCTACTTTTAATGAGTGGATAGTATTTTTTTGAACAGTTGTTTCATTATGCTTCAATGTTAACAGCTGTTAATGAAGTGAAATATATTGTGGTATCAGTGTAAGGATATGCCTACCTTTCTACTTCCCTTTCCCTTAGAGGGTTGTGGCTTTTTTGTATATTGTTGGATATTTATCTTCATTATTGTAGCGAAAGCTTTTGAAAGCTGGTATAGTTTCGTAATATCCAGTAACCAAAGCTAGTTTTACTACTTTCTACTAAAAAATATGGTTGAAAATATGAAGAACATTGTAAATATTATTCAAGGCAACTTGAGCGGGAATAAAGCAGGAATTTATGCAGTATGTTGTGCTCAGCCATTAGTAATTGAGGCTGCAATTATACAAGCCAAAGCTGATAACAGCCCTTTGTTAGTTGAGGCTACTGCTAATCAGGTAAACCAGTTTGGCGGTTATACAGGAATGAAACCGAAGGATTTTATCAATTTCATTCAAGGTATTGCCAAAAGCGTCAATTTTCCAATTGAGCAGGTTATTTTTGGCGGCGACCATTTAGGCCCTGTTTGTTGGGTTGATGAAACTGCAGACAGCGCTATGTCAAAAGCAAAAGAGTTAATTGCCGTCTATGTTGAAGCGGGCTTCAAAAAAATCCATTTAGATTGCAGTATGGGCTGTAGTGATGATCCAGAGATCCTGTCTGACTCTATAGTTGCTCAACGTGCAGCACAGCTTTGTCAGGTTGCAGAAGAAACAGCGATGAAGGTCTTTGGTGTTTCTGAACTAGTGTATGTGGTTGGCACTGAAGTGCCACCTCCAGGTGGCGCTACCGAAGATATTACTGGTTTAGAGCTAACTTCACCAGATGAAGTGAAAGCAACAGTCGAAGTACATAAACAAAAGTTTTATCAAAGCGGGCTAGAATCTGCGTGGCAGCGTGTTATTGGTTTAGTGGTTCAGCCTGGTGTTGAATTTGATCATACCAGTATCGTTGACTATGATTCGACAAAAGCGAAATCACTGAGCTCATGTATTCATCAATATGATGGCATTGCCTTTGAAGCTCACTCAACCGATTATCAAAATGCACTTGCTTACAAGGAATTAGTAACCGACCACTTTGCTATTTTAAAAGTTGGTCCTCAATTGACATACGCCATGCGCGAGGCGCTATTTGCCTTAACTTATATAGAAGAAATTTTGGTCGCTAAAGAGCTGCAGTCGTGTTTGCGTGATATTTGTGAAGCGCAGATGTTGGAAGCACCTAAGAATTGGCAACGATTTTATCAAGTGCCAGCTAGCCAAGGGTTAGTTTACCGCCGATATAGTTATAGTGACCGCATTCGTTATTATTGGAACGATGCTCGTGTAAATAAAGCGGTGGACGTGTTGTTAGATAACTTGTCTGCACAGGAAATTCCAATGCCTTTAATCAGCCAATTTATGCCTGAGCAATATCAAGCTATCAGGCAAGGAACACTTCATGCTGACCCTAAACAGTTAGTCTTAAACAAAATTATGCAAGTAACCGCAGTTTATGCTGAAGCTTGTTACAAACAAGCATAACAGAAGAGATAAATTTAATGAGCTATTTAACGATTAAAAAAGACGAGTTAAGAGAAAAGAAAGCCTATTGGACAGCTAAGGAAATAGCACAGCAACCAAGAGTATGGCAAGAAGCTGAACAAGGGGTTAAAGATAATCAAGCACAGCTAGATGCTTTTTTGACGCCGATACTTGCTATCCCAAATTTACGTATCATCTTAACTGGCGCAGGAACTTCAGCGTATATTGGTGATGCGTTAGCGCCGCATTTGTCAAAAGCAAATGGTCGATTATTTGAGGCAATTAGTACTACTGACTTAGTAAGTAATCCTAGTCATAATTTATTGCAAAAAATTCCAACGCTACTTATATCTTATGGCCGTTCTGGTAATAGCCCTGAAAGTGTTGGAGCTGTTGATATTGCCGATCAAGTCTTAGATAACTGCTATCACTTAGTACTTACCTGTAACCCCAATGGGGCATTAGCTAAAAATGCGAAGAATAATGCCAAGGCATTTAGTTTACTTATGCCTAAAGGCACATTAGACGAGAGCTTTGCAATGACCAGTAGTTACTCTTCAATGCTTGTGTCTACCTTATGTATCTTTTCGCCAGATAGTAATCAGTTAGCAACGGCAGTTCGTTGGACTGAAGATCTACTAAACAACGATGTTGAAGCAATCAAGGTTCATGCTCAAAAAAATTGTGACCGTTTAGTTTTTCTAGGTTGTGGTTCTTTATTAGGTATTGCTCGAGAAGCTGCGCTTAAATGTTTAGAGCTTACTTCTGGCAAAGTTCTTAGCTATTGTGAAAGTCCTCTTGGCTTTCGACATGGTCCTAAATCACTAGTAACAGAGCAAACTGAAATTGTATTGTTATCTTCTAGTGACGAATACGCTAAAGCCTATGATGATGACTTATGGGCTGAGTTAGTACGTGATGATGCAGCGTTATCTATTTTTAGACTTGATGCGAAAAGTTTTGCACAAGCTGAAGTCTTAGATGATATTTGGGCTGGATTACCTTATATTGTTTATTGTCAGGTTTTATCGTTTTTCAAATCGATAGATTTTGATATTTCACCAGACAATCCATGTCCAAGTGGTGAAGTGAACCGTGTTGTACAAGGTGTGACTATTTATCCTTTAGCTTCATAAAGTTGTTTTAGCTCAGGTGTAAAATATGGCTGTTTACGGATTAGATATCGGTGGTACTAAAATTGAAACTGCAATTTTTGACCACAAATTAAATATGATAAAAAGTTGGCGCGTTGATACGCCAACTGAGGATTACCAAGTTTTTCTTGAGACACTTCGTCAGTTAGTTGAGCAAGCCGATGACTACACAGGTGAGCGAGGAAAAATAGGTATTGGCATGCCTGGATTAATCACTCCGGAAGGTCAATCGTTATCAGCTAATGTTCCTTGTGCTACGGGTAAATACATACGCGATGACCTATCGAAATTATTATCTCGTTCAATAGCAATAGAAAACGATACTCGTTGTTTTGCCTTATCTGAAGCAATAAGTGGTGCCGGTAAAGGTTACGAGCGAGTGTTTGGTGCGATCATTGGTACAGGAGCTGCGGGAGGTTTTTGTAAAAAGGGCACGCTTGATAAAACTCGTCAGGGTTTTGCTGGTGAATATGGACACATCCCTTTGCCTGCCGATATTCAAAGTAAGTATCAACTGCCAGTACACCAATGTGGCTGTGGCTTGATGGCCTGTGTTGAAAATTATGTGGCGGGTCCTGGCATCAGTCGCTTATATCAACATATTAATGGCGCAACGATTTCTCCACAGCAATGGGTCGAAAGGTTAAAGAACAAAGAACCTGATGCTCAACACGTATTGAATTGCTATCTCGATATATTGGGATCTACCTTCGCTAGTTTAGCTAAGTTTCTTGAGCCAGATGTGATTGTTTTAGGTGGTGGTGTGTCACTTGTCGATGAAATTGTAGACAACCTAGCTCCTGCAATCGAAAAGTACTTATTTGCGGGCTTTCGGGCTCCACAACTCAAAAGAGCTCTGCATGGTGATTCAAGCGGTGTTAGAGGCGCGGCACTACTAGGAGCAGCGATCAATGAAACATAAGTGTTTTTATTTAAAGGCAAAGCAAGTGTTTACCGAGCATGGTGTTAAAGATGATCATTATGTATTAGTTGATAATGGTTTGATAAAAGAGATTACTGCCACACCAAGCAGTGACATTGAGGTTGTTGATTTAGGTGATAACCAGTTAATGCCGGGCTTTATTGATATGCATATTCATGGCCGTGAAGGTTGTGATGTCATGGACGGTAAGCTTTCCTCACTCAATACTATTTCAAAATCCTTAGCTCAACATGGTGTGGTTGGATTTTTAGCAACTACCGTCACGGCTAAATGGCAAGATAGTATCCAAGCGTTTACCACCATAGGTGAGGCAGCTAATATGGTATTAGAGGGGGCTCAGGTGTTAGGGGCTTATAACGAAGGCTTATTTTTCACTGATGAGCATAAAGGTGCCCATAATGAAAAGTTCTTTTTAAGATTAACGCAGGAACGTATTGACGAAATTTATGCTGCTACCCAAGGTACACTTAAAGTTGTGGCCATGGCACCAGAATTTGAAGACTCTAAAGAGATGATCACATACTTAGACTCTTTAGGCGTAAAAGTCATGCTTGGTCATACCAATGCCAATTTTCAGCAGACTGTTGATGCCCTTGATGCAGGCGCTTGTGGTGGCGTTCACATATTTAATGGTATGAGCGGAATTCATCATCGTGATCCAGGTTGTGCAGGTGCTGTATTAATGGATCCTGATGCCATTGCTGAAGTAATTGCAGATGGTGTTCATTTACATCCAACGATTATGCAAATGGTTTATAAACTTAAAGGTCCAGAAAAAATAGCGTTAATCAGCGATTGTATCAATGCGGGGGGGTTTGATGATGGTACCTACCGATTAGGCGAATTAGATGTATATGTTAAAGATGGTGTTGCTAGAACAGCTTCTGGATCGCTAGCAGGTAGCACATTGACATTAGAAACAGCCGTTAAAAACTTAGCTGAACTGGCAAAAGTTCCGTTACTTGAAGCAGTGCATATGGCCAGTTTAGTACCAGCAAAATTCCTAGGCCTTAGTGAGCAACTTGGCAGTATTGCGGTCAATAAAAGTGCTGACTTTGCAGTGTTAAATGATAAACATCAGGTACAAGCAACCATCATTGATGGCAAAGTTGTTTATGCACAAGAGGATTTCACTCTCTTGTAACACTAAAAGTGTGTAAAGGTGAACGTTTTTATTTATCCTGATAGCAGCTTTCAAGGAGCAGAAGTTCATGCCAGGTGATATTCAGTTAACCTTTGATGCCATAGTTATTGGCTCTGGCATGACTGGCGGTTGGGCGGCGAAAGAGCTTACAGAGCAAGGACTTAAAGTCCTAGTATTAGAGCGAGGCCGCATGGTTGAGCACGGTATAGATTACCCAACGGCTCATCAAGACACTTGGGATTTACCATTTCATGGCAAACCAAGCCAAGCAGATCTCAAGCAACAATATAAACAAGCGCGCAGCCCCTTTCTGCTAAATCAAGCAATCAAACATTGGTTTGTTAATGATATTGAACATCCCTATAACGAAAGTAAGCGTTTTGATTGGCACCGAGGTTATCATGTCGGTGGCAAAAGTCTTAATTGGGGCCGGCAATGTTTAAGGATGAGTGAACAAGATTTTGCTGCCAACAAACGTGATGGTCATGGCGTAGACTGGCCTGTCCGTTATCTGGATATTGCTCCATGGTATGACAAAGTTGAACAATATATTGGTGTTATTGGTGAGTCGTTAAACTTGCCACAACTTCCTGATGGTAAATTCTTGCCTGCGATGCCATTAAACTGTGTAGAACAAGACTTTCGTCACAAACTCAATCAAATATATTCCGATCGCACCTTAACCATTGGTAGAGTTGCCCACTTAACCGATGACAAAACAGTCGATGGTAATAAGTTTGAAGGTAGAAGTAAGTGCCAGTACCGTAATCGCTGTATGCGTGGTTGTCCTAGTGGTAGTTACTTTAGTTCAAACGCATCAACACTTCCTGCAGCAAAACGTACCGGTAGATTAACTCTCAGAACTGACTCAATTGTCAGTGAGATTTGTTATGACGAACATAGTAAGTTAGCAACTGGGGTTAAGGTTATCGATGCAAATAGTCACGAGAAACATACTTTTAATGCAAAAATAATATTTTGCTGTGCCTCAACAATTCCGACAACTTCACTATTATTACAATCTCGCTCAAAGCGGTTTCCCAATGGCTTAGGTAATGACAGTGGCGAATTAGGCCATAATTTGATGGACCATCATTTTCAAGTTGGTGCTCGAGCCGATGTTGAAGGTTTTGATGACAAATACTACAAAGGACGGCGCCCGGTTGGTTTTCATATCCCTCGCTTTAGAAATATCGAGCAGAAAAACGAGCATCATGAGCCGCTTAATTTTGTCCGTGGTTATGGCTTTCAAGGATATTGTAGTCGAACTAACTGGCAGCGTGGTATAAAAGAAATGTCTTTTGGTAAACAGCTCAAAGAGTCGTTACTAAAACCAGGTTCATGGCGTATTGGTTTAGTCGGCTTTGGTGAATGTTTACCGTATCACGACAATAAAATCACTTTAGACTATCAGAAATTGGACCAATGGGGTTTACCCACAGTTAATTTTGATTGTCAGTTTAAAGAAAATGAAAAAAGAATGAGGGCTGACATGAAAGCACAAGCAGTAGAAATGCTGACAAAAGCCGGTTATGACAATGTCACCCCTTATGAAAAAGAAGCCGTTCCCGGTCATGCTATCCATGAAATGGGCACTGCACGTATGGGGCACGACCCAAAAACATCAGTCGTTAACAAGTATAATCAACTACATGCGGTGGCCAATGTTTATGTGACGGATGGTTCCTTTATGACTTCTTCAGCTTATCAAAACCCATCACTTACCTATATGGCTTTTACAGCGAGAGCTGCCGCGCATGCTGTGAAACAATTTTACTCGTTAGGGGGCCAGCGTGGATAGACGAGCAGCGATTAGTTTGATGGCTAAATCACTCGGCATAGCAGTAGCTGTTCCGACTATCTTATCAAGCTTGTCGGCTTGTCAGCAGTCATCGACTGAGCAATTCGAGCCGGATCAGCTGTCCTTGGAATTTCTATCTAAGAAACAATATCAAATGGTTTCTGGCTTAGCTGATGCCATTTTACCTGAAACGGATATTGTTGGCGCATCGCAGTTAAATGTCGCAAAATTTATTGATAAAATGCTGGCTTTGACAATGACAACAACCGATAAAAAGCAGTTTGTCATTGGTGCTGAGCAGTTTGAACGACAATTGAATTATCATTGCCAGGTTGAATGCCATACGGCTAAAATTCAACATTACCAGTTACTACTATCATTATTTTTTTCAATACCATTGAATAAACAGCAACAGATTTTTGCGCAACAAAAGTTGGTGCTTGAACAAGTGCCAATGGCAGAGATATATAATTACTACCTTTATAAGTTTTTATTAACAACACGTGAATTAACATTGTTCGGCTACTATACCAGTGAATATGTAGGTGAAAATATTTTGAGTTATGATCCTATTCCAGCCACTTACCTGCCTTGTATTGATATTAATGATGTTGGCAACGCTTGGTCTAGTTGATTCTACCCATAGGTACTATGGCTATCTGAGTTGTAAATTTACTATAAATACCTGTGCGAAAGCCTGTGAAGGTTTTGGTCTTTTGTTTGGTTGTGTTTTGTGTAAGAATGAAAGTTAAACTGCTAATTTAAATGGCTACTCGTTTGTTGTCGTATGATTTATTAGCGAGAACTTAACTATTCTTTCAAAGGTGTGATTGAGAATGAAAACAACACGGGCAAAATTATTTTTATTGTTAATACTTTACGGCTATTGGACAAGCGCTTCGGCAACTATTGATGCGTCAATAATAGAGCCTCCTATCATCCCAAGACCTCAACTAGTGAAAGTGAGTGATGGTCATTATCAGCTTAAACAGCAGATACAGATCAGTGCTGATAACCGCTTTAGCAGTGAAGCAAGTTATCTAACGGAAATACTATCTAAGCATATTAAGGTTGTTGGTGAAGGCTCAACAAGCACTAATGGTGCTAGTTCGCTTTTGATAGCAATCAGCGATATTGATCTAGGGCCTGAAGGCTATCAGTTAATCGTAAATAAATCAGGGGTCATAATTAAAGCCAGTGCACCTGCAGGAGCATTTTATGGCGTACAAAGTTTAATACAAATGCTTCCAGCACAAGTTCTTGCTAAAGATAGCGTTGTGCATGATTTAAAGCTCCCTTATGTCGAAATAACAGACGCACCTCGCTTTGCTTGGCGTGGATTCATGTTAGATGAAGCGCGACATTTTCAGGGTAAACAAGTGGTTAAAAAATTACTTGAGCAAATGGCGCAACAGAAAATGAATGTCTTTCATTGGCATTTAACTGACGACCAGGGTTGGCGCATCGAGATAAAAAAATATCCACGATTAACGGAAATTGGTTCAAAACGTAGTGACACCCAACTCGGTGGTTGGAACAGCAAAAAACGCTCTGGTGAGGTTCATCAAGGTTTTTATAGTCAAGATGACATTCGAGAAATAGTTGCCTTTGCTGCGAAGCGTCATATAACTATAGTACCTGAAATTGGTATGCCGGGTCATGCGAGCGCTGCCGTTGCAGCTTATCCTGAACTAGGTACAGGACGCCGAGAAATTGAAGTACCTGTTGTCTTTGGCAAAATGGTTGATAGCTACAATGCTGCCGATGAAAAAGTTTATCAAATACTTAGCGAGATTCTTGATGAAGTTGTGGCGTTATTTCCCGGTCAAGTCATACACATAGGTGGTGATGAAGTTCGTTTTGACCAATGGAAAGACAGTGCTGAAATAAAGACGTTAATGAAACGTGAAAATCTACAAACCATGGCTGATGTGCAAATTTATTTCACCAATAGAATGTCAAAAATAATTGAAGCAAAGGGTCGTCGTATGATGGGCTGGAATGAAATAATGGGGGATGACTTACATGGTTTCTTAAAGGATGGTCAAACCTCAAAGGCTGCCTCTTTGTCTAAAAGTGCCTTGGTACATTTTTGGAAAGGTAGTAGAGACTTGGCTGAAAATGCCATTAAACAAGGCCATCAAGTAGTGAACTCATGGCATATGTATACCTATTTAGACTACGGTTACCGAACCATTAGTATGGCTAAAGCTTACCATTTCGACCCTATTTTTTCTGGCTTAGAGCAAAAGTATCATAACAATGTTGAAGGCTTAGGCTGTCAAATGTGGGGAGAATGGATACCCACTTCTGAGCGTATGTATAAACAAGTCTTCCCACGCTTAAGTGCTTGTGCAGAAGTTGGCTGGACAGAGTTAACACGCAAAGACTTTGCTGGCTTTCAACAGCGAATGGACACTCAATATCAGCGCTGGCAGGTACAAGATATTCCTTATGCTGATATTAATGAAGCTAAGTTTACCGCTAAAGATTTTTTTAACTACCCGCAAGTAGCGAAATGGACTGCTAATGAAATCAGCCCCCAGTTTAGTGAACTCACTTGGGATGTGACGGAGCAGGTCAAAGTTAAAGGCAAGTATAAGCTCGCAATGTTGCACCTTGAAGGTAAAAATGCCTTAGAAATACAATCAGTAGAGTTACTGAAAAATGGTAAACGTATCGCTAAAGACAGGCACTATGGTTTGAGTGGTGATATTTTATCGAATGTTGTTTATTCACTCAAAGTGAAAGAGCATGACACTAAAGCGAGCTATCAATTAAAAGCAATGGTTAAAGGAGACTCCGGTACTGACAGTACAGGTTCAGTTAAGATGTGGCAAGTGAACTAATTTTCAATACTGCAATAAATATAAAATTAAAAAAGCACCAATCAAGGTGCTTTTTTAATGGGAGTAGATAATAGAAATTTAGATAACTTTTTTAAGGCGACGTGCTCCAAAACAAAATAGCGCAAGAGCAAAAATAGCTAGACTTGAAGGCTCTGGAACCTTAGTGCTTTCATCTGCGTCATCTTTAACCATATACCAACCGTTATAGCCTGCACTAGTGTCATCAAAACTGGCAGATATATCAGTTGTTTTAATGGTGTTTGGAAAAACATTATACTTAGTAGTTGTCTCTTGAATTCCAATTGACATAAGGTCGTTACCATTCTCAACAAAGCCGTAACTTCTGAAGTTCCCTAAAGCATCTCCGTGAGTAACACCAAAAAAATCAGTCCATGCAGTAAACTCATTATTTATCTTATTATCTCTTTGCCCGCCTATTGCATCAACATGTCCCGATGATTTTTTATATTCGAAAAATGCTGCATCACTATAATCATGGCCCTTAAAAGCTATTTCAAAATGTGTTTTGAAAATATCCTGTACCTCATCATAAGTTGCAAAGCGGTATGTCTGATTTTCATTTTGAGCTTGGGTTTTAGTTAAATTATCTGTTGAGGCTAAATCTAACCAGATCAATCCAGCATTAGCCTGACTTAAGCCACCGAAAAAGAGCATAGTGCAAAGCGCACTCGTTTTTAAATGCTTAATTGCTTTCAATTTGTTTCTCATTATTTTCCCCTTGCCTTTATTTTTATGAAACCAAATGAAATAGCTTCATTACTTTGTTATTGAAGCTTTATGAAAGCAGGCTTTGTGCCAGGTATGCTTTTGCTATTCATTTCATTGGTTTGTGTTTGCTTTCGTGGTCTTTCGTTAGGTTAGATTCATACATTGTAAAAAATACTGACAGAATATGAGGTTTTTAATTGATGTTTCAAGTTCTTACGGGTAAAAAAATACCCGCCGAAG
>Ga0105359_10000855_pt1 | contig 25642 bp, 28 predicted proteins | sample GOMGulsemesocosm_6_FD_83659 | JGI IMG/M metagenome (GOLD analysis project Ga0105359, IMG submission 83659) | Methane-oxidizing microbial communities from mesocosms in the Gulf of Mexico - GOM8C Gulf of Mexico | ecosystem: Environmental > Aquatic > Marine > Cold seeps | place: Gulf of Mexico...
AAACTAATCCTGCAAAAAAAACCAAACCAAATACTACTATTTTAATTGTATTTTTCATATATAACCTTTTTGTTTAAAATTATTTTCTTCTAAGTACTAAGAAGATAAAACTATTTTTCTTTTCTAACCCAACGCATAAATAAACGATCTATTGTAATATCACTTGGCAGGTTTGTATTATTTTTAATATGTTCAACTAATATTTTTGACAAGAACGGAGCCATAACAAAGCCTCTTCCTCCTAAACCATTTAAAATAAATAACTTTTTATATCTCGTAAATTTAGAAGAAGGAACCTTGGTTCCTTTTTTTAAATAAGGGTAAGAATCAAGTGTTTCTTTTGAGTTTATCACAGATCCAACTAAAGGTAAATAATCAAAACTGCAAGCTCTTGCACCTCTTTTAATATCAAGTATTCTAACATCTTTTAAAGGAAGAATATCATTGGCTTTTTCTAACAAATCCAAAGAATCACTGGATTGCAGACATTTTGTATCATTATGCGTATAAGTCTTATTGAAAGTATCAAGTTCTTTAAGATACTTTATCTCTTCTTCATAAGTAGCAAATCTATGGTGTGTAGCCCCAATTGATATTTTATATCTGCCCTCTTCTAATACTTTAAAAGAAGAAGATATTGAACAAGCCTTATGTATATTATATGATATACAAGTTGTACTAGATATATCTATTTTCTCACCCCAAACTGGACGTATATTAATATATTTCTCATCAAATAAATCACAGTCTTTTCCAGTAGTAATTATAAGATTTTTACAAAATATCTCATCATTTATATTCCATAATTCATCTTCAAAATTTATATGTTTCACATCATAAGAATATTTTATTTCAATATTTTTTATGAGTGCATCGCATACTTCACTTGCAAGAACATGTGAAGCTACATCAAAAAAATAACCATCTTTTTTTTCAATATAATCAAAATCATTGTCTTCTTTAAAATGCTCAAACTTTTTTTTATCTTCCTTATTCTTAGGAATCCTTAAAACTCCAAGCTTAAAAAAAGATTCAGGAACAAGTTTTTCATAAAAGTCATTTGCATACAATAAACACTCATTTACCAAGGTTTTAAAATTATTATTTTTTCCCAATAAAGGATTTAAAAAAGCACCCGCAGCGCCTGAAGCACCTTGGGCATTTTTAGAGTTTTTTTCTAAAATTAAAATGTTTTCATCTTTTAGTTCATTTGCAATACAAGAACCAGCAATTCCACTTCCTATTATTACATAGTCATAAATTTTCATATGTTTTTATCTAGTTCCTCTAAAATTTGGAAGTTGGGTCGCCAATAAGCTCTTCCTCCTTTTAAACTAATGCAAATGTAATTGGGAAGTTTTTTTCTATAAAACTCCAAACGACTCATTGTTGTTTTTCCAGTATCACAATAAAATACAAACACAGTGCCTTCTTTGTACGTATTCATTTCATAAGGGTTATACGTAATACAGGGCATTGTGGATAGTGGTTTTAATATTGTATCAACTAAAACTACCTCTATATCTTTTTTATTTAACTCTTTTGTGTTTTTAAGTAACTCTGTCTGTGTCCATTCATTTTTTGATAACATTTTTTCTTCTTTATTACATATTTTTTTAATTTTGTAATTATAGTATAAATTACAAGTGAATTTAACCTATAATCATGTAAAATATTATATTAATGTAAAATAAATAAGGCTTAAATAATGAAAATACTAGTTGTAGATGATTCACGAATGGCAATTAAGATGCTTCTAAAAACACTAAAAGAGCATATCAGTGAAGAAGATGAAGTTTTTACGGGGAAAAATGGACTTGAAGCTGTAGCCTTATATAAAGAGCATATACCCGCTTTGGTATTTCTAGACCTAACAATGCCTGAAATGGATGGCTTTACAGCATTAGAGAAAATCAAAAAAATCAATCACGACGCACGTGTTGTAATTGTTTCAGCTGATATTCAAAAAGGTTCTATGGACAGAGTTAGAGAAGAAGGTGCCTTTGATTTTGTAAAAAAACCTATTACACAAGAAAAAATGCAACATATCTTTACAAAATTACAAAAGAGCTAAAATGACAGAACTTATTTTAGATGAAGATGAGCAAGACTGTTTACAAGAACTAATGAATATTGCTTATGGCAGTGCAACAGCCTCTATTACTGAAATACTAAATGCAGATGCTGAACTTGGAATTCCTAGAATTAAAATCATTAATGCCAATGAATTGTCTGCTTATTTAAAAGAAGAAAGCGAAGACAATACTCCCTATTTTGCTTCCGTTCAGCAGTTCAATGGAAAAATAAACGGAGAAAATCTTTTTATAATTGATAAAAGTTCAGCAAAAAACATTGCTTTGCAATTTGGCTTAGAAGAAGATGAGATTGATGACAATGAACTCTACGATATTATTTTAGAAATAACAAATATTTTATCTTCTGCTACTATTTCTAAATTCTCTCAAGAGCTAAATGCACCTGTTGGATTCTCGCCCCCTAGTGTTGACTTGTTAGAATCAATTATTAAACTTGATAATCGTTTTTCAAAAGATTATAAAAAAATAATTATTGTTTCTACAGATATTCATTTTGAAAAAGAAAATATTAAAGGGCAATTTTTAATTTTAACAACAGATGAGTCAATCTTAACAATTAAAACACTCCTTAATAAAATTTTGGATGAGCTTTAATGAAACTTAGGGATTTTGGATATATTTGTAATACTATTGATAATGGAATAATAATTTTAGATAAAGACTTAGAAGTTCATTTTTGGAATAAATGGTTGGAAAGCCGTACAAAAATTTCTTTTGATGAAATAAAAAATAAAAAAATAGAAGATTTTTTTCCCAATATTAATATTAACAAACTAAAAAGAAAAATAAAAACCTCTTTAAGCCTTAATTCTCCCACTTTTTACAATACTGAAGTTAATCGTTATTTATTAGATATACCTTTAAACAATATCAGCTCGAAATTTTTTGATTCTATGCAACAAGCCATTACTATCATGCCTTATGACAAGAACAATGATATAGCAGTATTATATATTTACGATAATACCTTATTGTGTGAATCTAATTTTAAACTTACTCAAGTTCAAAAAGACTTAGTAAATAAGAATACAGAATTAGAAGCATCAAAAGAAGAACTTTTACGTTCGTACACCACTATAGAATTGCTTTTAAACACAACAATGGAGGCAATATTTCTATTTGAAGATGACAGTTGTACCCATGTAAATAAAAAAGCCATTGAATTGTTTTCTTATTCAAATGAAGAAGATACTAAAGAACATGCAATTTATGATTTAATTTCTTACAGCAAAAGAGATATCATGGAAGCTATAATTGATGAACCCTTTGAATTAGAAATGATAAAAAAAGACAAAAGTGTTTTTGATGCCTTAGTGCAAATAAAAATTATTCAAAAAGATGGTAAAAAAATTAAAATTATTACCATTTTGGATATTAGCGAACTAAAAACAAAAGAAAGGTTATTAGCACAACAATCTAAAATGGCAGCAATGGGAGAAATGATTGAAAACATTGCACATCAATGGAGGCAACCTTTAAGTACAATTTCAACAGCTGCTTCTGGAATAAGAATACAAAAAGAGCTTAATATTCTAGAAGACAAAATGTTTTATGATGCAACAGATGTTATTGTAAAAAGTACCAATCATTTATCTCAAACTATTAATGACTTTAAAAACTTTATTAAAGGGGATACAAATAAAGTTCTCTTTAACCTAAGTGAGAATATAAAAACCAACTTATCAATCCTTGAAGGCCATTTAAAAACCAATTATATTACGGTTATTTGTAACTTAGAGGATAATATTGAATTAATTAACTATTCAAATGAATTATCTCAAGCCCTACTAAATATATTAAACAATTCAAATGATGCATTAATTGACAATAAAATAGAAAAGAAATTTATCTTTATTGATACCTATATTAAAAATGAAGAAATTATAATTGAGATTAAAGACAATGCACTAGGAATAGATAAAGACATTATTAAAAAAATATTTGAGCCTTATTTTACAACAAAACACAAACACCAAGGAAAAGGTTTGGGTTTATATATGACACATCAACTAATTGAGCTGAGTATGAAAGGTGTTTTATCTGTAGAAAATAAAGATTTCACCTACAATAAATCTACCTATACAGGGGCTTGTTTTACAATTTCTTTTCCTTTACTAAAAAAATAAAACAAAAGTAAATTTCTCAACCTTGATTGACTAAGACTCAAGCTTATGATATAATCGCCCATAAATTCACAAACAAAAAAATAATACATTATTACTAGGATAATTATGCCAAAAAGTTTATATCAGACCTTAGAAATACAAGAAAATGCAGCACCGGATGAAATTAAAAAAGCGTATAGAAAACTTGCTAGAAAATATCATCCAGATGTAAATAAAGACAAAGATGCTGAAGAAACATTTAAAGAAATCAATGCAGCCTATGAAGTGTTAAGTGACAAAGAAAAGAAACAGCAATACGATCAATACGGTGATTCAATGTTTGGAGGACAAAACTTCCATGATTTTGCTCAAAATCAAGGTTCTGGTGACCTTGATGACATTTTAAAACAAATGTTTGGAAATCAAGGTGGTTTTGGCGGAGGCTTTGGAGGCGGAGGCTTTGGTGGAGGCTTTGAACCTGATTTAGATATGAATACACAAATTACTATTGCATTTGATATTTCAATCTTAGGTGGAAATCACCATATCTCATTAAATCACGACTCTTTTGATATTAAAATTCCAAAAGGAATTAAAGATGGCCAAAAAATACGTGCAAAAGGAAAAGGTAAATCCCATGGCTCTCAAAAAGGAGATTTACTTATTCTTATAAATGTAGCTCCTTCTCCTCTTTATGAAAGAAGAGATTTTACTTTATTAAGAAACTTTGATATTCCTTTAAAAACTGCTTTATTTGGAGGAAAAATTCTAATTAAAACCTTATATAAAGACATTACCTTAAAAGTACCAAGTGATACCAAACAAAATCAAAAATTTAGAGTAAAAGAACTAGGAGTTCCAAATAGAAAAACATCTGTAAATGGAGATTTATTTCTGAAAGCAAATATTGTTTTACCTAAGATTGAAGATATGGACGAAAATTTTGTAAAACAATTAGAAGAATTTTTACCAGAAGCTTAAGATGAATAATAAAGCATACACGGAACCCGTTTATTTGATCTCTGCAGTTGCAGAGATATTAAGCATTCACCCTCAAACCTTACGACAATATGAAAGAGAAGGATTTATCAATCCTTCAAGAAGTAATGGAAAAATACGCTTATATTCTCAAAAAGACATTGATCATATAAAATATGTTTTAACATTAACAAGAGAATTTGGTATTAATTTAGCGGGAGTAGATTTAATACTTCAGTTAAATAAAAAAATCAAGCACTTAGAAAAAGACTTGGATGAGTACAAAGAAAAATTTAAAAATATTGATAAATATGGTGTAGTTCCATCATCAAAAGCTTTAGTGATTAAAAAAAGCTCTTATGATGTTATTGTTTTTGAAGAATAAAAAATACCTTTTATAATTTATAAGGCATATTGAACAACATAATCCCTCATTAAAGGAGGGGTATCAAGAAAGTTCTCATCATCACTTGAGATTTTTGCTTTATTTGGTACGTTTTCTTCTTCTTTTTTCGAAGTTGAAATATTAATACTTTCAAATCCAGTTGCAACAATAGTAATTTTCACTTCATCTTTTTCCAAGGTTTTATCAGATGTTGTTCCAAAAATAATTTCAGCATTTGAATCTATGGTTTCATGAATTTTTTCCATTACATTATTAATCGCAAATAAAGAAATTTGAGGATGAATATTAAAATGAATTAGTATTCCCTTAGCTCCACTTAAAGACACTTTATCTAATAATGGTGACTCAATAGCATCTTCTAAGGCTTTAATAGCAGCATCATCTCCCTTAGCTCTTCCAATACCCATAAGTGCCATTCCACGATGTTGCATAATTGTTCTAACATCAGCAAAATCCATATTGATATCAGCATTTCCAGGATTAAGAATAACTTCACTCATTCCATTTACTGCTTGATATAAAATATTATCAATAATTCTAAAAGCGTCTTTCATCCCAACGCTTTCATCAATGATATCTAATAAGCGATCATTAGGAACTACTATAATAGAATCACTTACTTTTTTAAGTTCTTCAAGACCTAAATTAGCAAGCCCTGCTCTTTTTTTACCTTCCCAAGTAAAAGGTTTAGTTACAACAGAAACAGTAAGCGCTCCAATTTCTTTTGCAGCAGCAGCTACAACAGCAGCAGCACCTGTTCCAGTCCCACCTCCTAAACCAGCAGCAATAAATACAATATCAGCGCCTTTTAGCGTATTTTTAATATCTTCGTAAGATTCAACAGCAGAATCTCTTCCAATTTCTGGTTTCATACCTGCGCCTAAACCTTTAGTAAGTTTAAGACCCAATTGGATTTTTTTAGGAGCTTTTGAAATATGCAATACTTGTAAATCAGTATTTGCAACAATCAAATCAATTTTATGACTGCCTTCAGTTATCATATGATTAATCATATTACAACCTCCACCCCCAACACCTATTACAGAAATTTTAGCAACATTATCAGATAAAGTTTGGGTAGGCATTTTAACCGTAATATCTTCTACATTAAATAAATTATCACTCATTAAAACCACTCCGATACTTTGGTCCAGAAACTTGAGATTCCTTTTCCTTTTTTGTCTTTTGAAAGCTTAGGCAATAGAGTTTCTTGCTCATGTATAGTATTTTTTTCAACTACTCTTTCTTTTATATCAACTTTTTCATGAATTTCTTTTGAAGCAATATTTTGAGTATGAACTTTTGTTTTTAATACAATTTGTTTTCTAAGTATTTTATTAGAATCAAGTTCAAAACCAGAACGGTTGTTTAAAGAATAAAACAATAAACCTACAATAGTTGAAAGTGTTGGATCTTCAAAATTAATATATCCATTTTTGATACTCATAGGGTTTGATACTTTAATAGGAATGTTTTCAAATACTAAAGAAGATAGGTGTTTAATTCCTTTTAATTGATTAAGTCCCCCAGTAATAACAATACCTGCACCAATACGCTCTTGAATACCACTTTGTTTAAGTCTGTCTTTTATAAGAACTAAAACTTCTTCTACTCTTGCATGTATTATGGTTTGTACATAATCTAAAGATACTTCTGAAGTATTTTGTTCATCACCAATTCTAGGAATCTTAACTTTTTTAATAGCTAAATCATCATTAAGTACTGTTGGTAATAAGTTTCCATACTTAAGTTTTAACATTTCAGCAGCATTAGGAGGTGTGTGTAACATAACAGATAAATCATTTGTAATATGGTTTGAACCAACAGGTACAAAATCATTAAATATGACTGAAGAATTCTTGTAACAAGCAACTTCTGTTGTTGTTGCACCCATATTAATCACAATTGCCCCAAAGTTTTTCTGTTCTTGGTCTAACACTGATAAAGCAGTAGCATAGGAATCCAAAACAAAATTAGAAACTTCTAATCCGGATTGACTAAGTGCTGATTTAATATTTGTTAAAGCAGTTTTTTTAACCGTTGCTACATATACAGAAGCTTCTAATCTAGCGCCATTCATATTCAAAGGATTTTCAACATCCCCTGAATCATCTACTTTAAAAGCAATTGGAACTACATGTAAAACTTCATACTCAGGCACTATTGTTGCATTGTATAAAGCCATTTGTAAAACTTGGTTAATTTCATTTTCCGTAATAACACCGTTTGGAACATTAACAGATCCCATTGAACGAATACCTTTAGTATTCGCACCTGAGACCGAGACAACAGTTGATTCTATTTGATTTGAAGTACTTCTTTTAGCTTTAGAAATCGCATTTTTTATTGAATTAGATGCTTCTTCAATATTAATTATCGTACCTTTATTAATGCCATAACTGTCTTCAATTCCAGTACCTAAGATATTTATCTTAAGATCCAAATCATTTTTTGCAATAACTGCTGTTATAACAGAAGAACCAATATCTAATGCTAAAAGAGTTTTATTCAAATCATTTCCTTCTTAATTATTGTGCAGTTGTGTGATCTAATGATGATCTAACTTCATAAATCTTTTCTAACTCACGAACAAAATTGTTCATTAATTCATTGTCTAATAAAGAAACAATTGAGTTTTTAACGTTTTCTTGTTCTTGTGTATTTGTTTTTACTAATCTTGAATCATTAATTCGGTATAAAACAATTTTAGACCCTAAATCAATTGCATCTTCTTTGTTTTTTTGTACAAACAGTTGTGATAAAAATTGACTTGCTTCTTGTGCATTTAATTGTTTAATCTTGCTTACATCATTTCTTGATACATAACCAATATTTTCACCCTTAAAGTCTTTTAGTTTATCTTCGGCCAGTTTTTTCAAAAGATTCTTTTTTTCATTTTGAATATATACAGGTTGTACTCTTCCTTTTGCATCTTCATAAGATAAAGGCTCCGGTGCAATTTTTTTATTCATTTTAATAGAAATATACTCATTTTTATTTATAAAAGGTTTAATATATGAACCAATAGCAGCATCGCTTAACTTTTTAATATTACTAATAGAGTAATCCAAACTGTCTTCATGAACACGTACATTTGTTTCAAAATCACTTTTTGCTTTTTTTGCTTTTAAATAGTTTTTTAATGCAATCTTTTTTGTAGCTTTTATATTTAAGGCTCGAATTACATCTGTTTTAGCTTCAGTAAAAGACTTTAATTTGCCGTCTTGTTTTTTGAAATCATATTTTGTTACTTCAAATTCAGCTTTTAACTTTTCATCACTGTAAGTGTTATTAAGTAAAGGTGTTTTTGTAATTGAAATATCGTAAGCTTGAGCACTTAAATAATCAAATTTATTTTTATTCCAAAATTCTTCAACTTTTTTAAGGTCTAAATCAAGAGCTATGTTATTAACATCTAATACTTCAATATTAATTTCATCTTCTAAAAACATTAATGAACTTAAACGCTCAATTTGCGCATCTGAGCTTTTTAATTTAAATAATTTCTCTACTTTTTGTAATAAAATATTTCTTTTAATTGATTCTTCAAAAATACTAGGCGTTGTTCTGTTTTGTGCCAATACTCTTACATAAGTATCTTTATTAAACGTCCCATTGCTTAAAAAAGCATTCATAGTTAAAAGTTCTTTTATTACTTCATCTTGAGTAACACCTAATCCTAATGAGTCAGCATAAGACAAAATAAGATTTTTTTGTATTGCTAATCTAAGAGCAGCATCTGATAATTTCAGTGTTCTAGCCATTTCATCATTAAATTGTTCACCAAAAATACTAGAATATTGTCTGTATAATGCAGAATATTCTCGTTGATGTTCATCAACTGATATTTCTCGATCCCCAACTACTGCTACTGAAGCACTTTGTTTCCCGAAATCATACGATCCCCAACCAACAAATCCAGCCCCTACAAAAGCGATTGTACTTATCCAAATTGTTATTACTAACCATTTTTTATGTTTTTGCATCCAAGTTATCATAAAACATTATCCTCTAAAAATTTTTAGTCATGTTACATGAATATTTCTTGCTTTTTCGTTAAATTATGTCTTTAAAGTAAGAAAGTTTTGTTCTTATGCTGTAAATGTAAAATATCATTAATTACAGACTCTCTTTTTGTACTCTCAATTCGTTTGCATGCTGTTTTAAATGCGTCTTCTTCTCCTACAATATAACACATCTTTTTTGCTCTTGTAATAGCTGTATAAAGTAATTTTGTATTGTGCATAATGTAATGGGAAAAAGTCATAGGTATCAAAGAATTTTCATATTCCATTCCTTGTGTTTTATGAATGGTTAAACAATAAGCTAAAGAGAGTAAAGAGTCCATTTCATCAAAACGATAAAAAACAACCATATCATCACTTGGATATAAGATTATGCATATGTTTTCATCAAAATCCAGTTTTATAATCAAGCCCAATTGTCCATTAAAAACACGTTTTTGTACAAAATCGCTTGAGGCACTTTTGTACATACTCATACTTTGTGATTTCATATTTTCATTTTTTACATGTATTACTTTATCAGAGAGTTTGTATTCATATATTTTTCCTTGAAAAGACTTTTCTCTTGAAAAATTAAAGATGGCTTGAAGTTGACGATTTAAATTCTCAACGCCTAGGATACCAGCTTTCATAGGGGTAATAATTTGATATAAATTTAAGGCATTTGCTATTTTTTTATTTTTAATCAAAGCATAAAATTCTTCAATATACGTAGCTGAAATATTTACTATATTTTGTAAAATCAACGATGTATTATCCTGCCTTAATTCCTGAAAATCATTTGAAGAATAAGAGTTCTTGGCAGAATAATAATTATCAATTGAAACAGGTACAAAAGAAAAATCTTCATATTTTTCTTTGTATTTTGGTACTTTACCCTGACGTATATCATTTGCAATCAAAGCAATGGCTTGATCTTCATTTTGTCTGTAAATTTTAGTTAATTTACAAACAGGTGCTAATTCATATTTAATAGAGTCTGCTAAAATATTTCCAGCTCCAATTGCAGGTAACTGCCCATCATCTCCAACAATAATAAAAATGGTATCGTCTGCTATTTTTGAAATTATTTTATAAAACATAACAGAGTTAACCATAGATGCTTCATCCAAAAGAATCACTTTTTGTTCAAAAAAATCTTTTTCTTTGTTTTTCATTAATAAAGACTGAATAGTGCAAGAGGTATATCCAGTCGTATCAGAAATACGTTGCGAAGCAATACCACTTAAAGCAATAGTAATAATATCATCATAAGAAAACATTTCTTCTAATAACTCTAAAAGAGCCCTAGCAGATGTCGATTTTCCCGTACCTGCATATCCTATTAAAAAAAGTGTGGTATGGCCATCATTTACTAATTCGACAGCATCTTTTTGCTCTTGACTTAAGATAAAACCCAAGGTTTTCTCTTTTTTTACTATATAATCATTAAAATTAGAAACTATTTTTTTAAGCTGTTTATTTTCTTCTCTTTGTTTAAAAAACTCTAGTATTCTTTTTTCAGCATTGTATAAAATAGAAGGTGAAAAACGATTCAAGGCTGTTTGATGGATATCTTCATCTGCCAACATTTTATTTAAGGCTTTTTCATATAAAACCTCTTCGTTCATGAAACGTAAAGAATCATCTAAAAGCGTAAATAAATGTGTTTTTTCAATAGAAGAGTTTCCATTATTATCACAATATTCTCTTAAGGTGTAATTCATGCAGGCCATAATTCGAAAAGAAGAGCGTTCATCAATACCAATTGAGCGCGCTATTTCATCTGCACGCTTAAAACCAATACCTTTTATATTAATTAAAATATAAGGATTAGTATTTATTTTTTCAATTAAATTGTCTACTTCTGGAAAAGCTTGGTATATTTTTGTAATTAAATTTGAAGAAACTCCGTACTTAGCTAAAAAAGTTCCAAGCTCTCTTAAATGCTGAAATTTTTGCCAAGAGCTAATAATGACTTTTAATTTTTTTTCAGATATTCCTTTTATTTTCAAAAGTTCATTAGGCTTATCGTTAAAAATTTTAACCAGCTCATCTTCTTTATATTTATCTAAAAGCATATGTGCTGTTTTTGAACCAATGCCTTTGACAATTTTTGTTAAAAAGAAATAAAGTTCGGCTTCTTTTATTTCCAGCGTATCAAAAGCAAATTGAATACCATACTTTTTATGCGTAATCCAATTACCTTTTAGTATTATTTCTTCACCCAGGATTTTTTCAATATCTGTATCAACATAAACACCACATATTTTTTGATCGTTTTCTAAAACAGCAATACAATAAGAATTTTCAGCATTAAAATATAAAACGCGCTTTAAAACTCCTGTTAATTTAAAACTTTTTTCATCGCTCATTAATAACCATCATCAAATTTTGAATTTTTATGCTTGTCTTTTCTATAAGAATTATTGTTTTTTTCTTTTTGCAGGTTATTGGCTTCTTTTAATAAAAGATTTTGCATTTTTTCATCATCACTGCCTTCTTCCTCTTCTAAATAAACGTAATACATTACTTTTTCTATAAAACGTTTTAAATGTTCGTAATAAGGGGAATTTAAATCCATAGATTCAGCTCGTGATAAATCCTTGAAGTTTTTTATGCATCTTTCTTTAAAAAGTTTTTCATCAAAGTTTTCAAGTCGCAATAAACTCATGGTTCTGGTTAAAAATTTTTCCAATACACGAATATATTTGATTCGTTTTTGTTTTTCATGAACTTCTAATTGCATTAAATTAAAGCACTTAATTTAGAAAAAGGTCTGGCTAACACGGCAGCATCTTTTGTAATAATAACAGGTCGCTGAATAAGTGTGGCATGGGCGTTAAGAAGTGCAATAAGTTCTTTTTCATCTACAATAGTACTAATATTTAATTCTTCATATAAAGCTTCACTGCTTCTAAACAACTCTTTTGCTTTCATCCCAGAGAGCTTAAGGAAATCTTCGATTTCCTCTACACTTGGTGTATCTTCAAGGTAATTAAGAATATTAATGTTTAGCTTCTTCTCTTCTAAGTAAGCTAAGGCTGCATTTGATTTTGAACATGCGCCATTGTGCCAAATTGTTACGTTCATTCGTTCTCCAAAGTGATATATCTTATATTTTCTTTATTATAGCAAATAAAATTTAATCCAAGATTCTTTGATCTTGAAATTTTCATACAGATACTTTGCTATTATGTTATACTATTTTATGTTCATTTCAAGTAATTCATTATTAAATATAATCATTCCTAATGAAAATAAAGTACTTAAAGAAGTATTACAAGAAGCAGATAAAAAAGGCTTAAGTAGTAAATCAGCTGCAAATGTAGAAGATGTTTTAAAAAACTTATTTGGAAAACTAAGTAAGAATAATCAAAGCTCTAATGATCTTAGTAAATTATTAAAAAACGCTAGTGTTTTTAAAGATTTAGGCAAGATGTCAACAAACTTAAAACAACTCTCACAACATTTAGAAAATTCTCCGACATTAAATAAATACAGCAAAAATATTGATATCTTTTTAAAAGACATAACGCAAGTCAATGATAAAAACCTTAAAACTACACTTGGTAATTCTGGAATTTTTCTAGAATCTAAAATTGCTAAACTTAATAAAACAAATAATTTACTTCCCAAAGTACAAGAACTGCTTATAGAAATTAAAAGTGCCTTAAAAAACAATGAATCAAAAGAAGCAAAAAGCATACATAAAAGTATAGACGAATTATTAAACACAAAAAATACGCCCCAAGAACTTTTAAAACAAAAACTTTCAAATATTAGCAGTCAATTAAAACAAATCAATCAAAGCTTTCAAATCAAAAATGTTGTAGAACTAAGCAGTAAATTAGAAAATCTTAGTAAAAACATTTCTTTGTTACAATCAAAACAAAATAATCACTTAGAAATAAAAGATGAAAAAGTACAGGTTCAGAAACAAACAAAAGAAATATTAAACAATTTAAAAACAGAATTATCTAAAGAAAGTACCATTGATAAAAATCCTTTACTTAAAGAAGTAAACAAACTTTTGCAAAAAGATGCCATTACTTTTACACAAAGCAGTACAAAAGATGTTTTACTTAATATTATTTCTACTTTAGAAAAAAACCTGCCTTCTCAAAATAAAAATATTTTTTCCAATATAAGAAGCTTAATTAACAATATTGAACAAGGTTTAGAAAAGGCAAATGAAAAAGTACAGAATCAAAGCAAAGACATATTAAATAAAAGCATTGATAAAATAGATAATAAAACACAAGCTACTTTTCAAGATACTATCACACATCTTAAGACACTCATAAAAGATGAAATACAAAAACCTCTTCTTTTAAAACAAAGTGAACAAACGATCAAAGATTCCTCTTTACTTCAAGATAAAAATATTACTTCAAAAAATCCAAGTACTTTTGACTCATCAAATAAAACAATAGAGAAAAACACTAGAACACAGCTTGCAAATAATCCTGTGAGTAAAGAACTTTTATTAAACGCGATAAAAATGATTGAAACAAAAATTGATTTTCCTTCTAAACAAATAACAGAGCAAATAAAAACCATCATAACAAATGACACTAGTATTTTAAAAGAAGATTTAGGCGTAAAAACAACAGTAAATACAAAAATAGACGAACCTTTTTCTAGGTTAAAAAACTATATGAATGATTTAAAAAACATACTAAGTACAAGTAATATTCCAAATAAAATGGATTTAGTCAATATTATAGATAAGCTTAGTAGTTCTTCTTCTTTGCAAGATCTTGTAGAAACAAGCAAACTTAATAATACAGCTTTTAACAATAATTCTACCTCTCTTGACTCTTTAATAAAAAATTTAAAAGACTTTATTTCTGCTTCCTCTCTTGGAAAAGAACAAGATATTTATAGAGTATTAAAAGAGCTTGAACAGCTGAATAACAATAATAAAAATCTGCTTAATAAAGAAATACCTGCAATTAAAGAGGATTTAAAAGCAAGCTTATTACTTATGAAGGAAGACATGCTTTCAAATAATCCATCAAAAGAAGCACTTAAACAAATTGATAAACTTCTGGTTCAAATTGAATACCAACAACTCTTATCTTTAAGCACTCAAAGCTCTAGTATTTACCTACCCTTTGTATGGGATATGTTAGAAGAAGGAACAATCTCCTATAAAGAAATAAAAAAAGATCGCTTTTTTGTAGAAATCAATTTAAGTTTAAAAGAATTGGGAAATTTACGAATTCTTTTGGCACTATACGATGAAAATAAACTGGACATCACCTTATATGCCGAAAAAAATTCTTTTAGAAACCTCTTTAATCAAGAAATTAAAGAACTCAAACAAGCCATTAATAAAGCAGGTTTAATCCCAAATAACATTAAAATACTTGATTTGGAAGAAAACAATAATAAAAATAAAAGAGAAAACTTGTATTTGAGTTCTTATCATGAACTCTCTCTTGGTTTAGATATAAAGGCTTAAAATGTATGAAGAAAATTCGAAAAAGGTTTTAAAAGCTGCCGCTTTACAATATGATTCTTCTTCAGGCATGGCTCCTAAAGTAGTAGCCAAAGGAAAAGGAGAAACAGCAAGTAATATTATAAAGATTGCAAAAGCCAATGATTTACCTATTAAAAAAGATGAGGATTTAATTGAGCTTTTAAGCAAAATAGATATAGATACCGAAATCCCAAATAATATGTACAAGGCAGTAGCAGAGATATTCTCTTATATCTATGAGTTAAATCAAAAACACAAGGAAAAATAGAAAAAAATTAAATTTATAAGGCAATGCTTTAAATTTTCTTCGCTATAATTATCAAAAAACAAAAAGACCACTAATGCACAAAAGTATTTTAAACATACCCATTATTATTTTTTTTATTTGCATTGCTGCAGTTCTTATTAATATACTCTCATCTATTTATTTTATATCTATTATGTTCATAGGCATAATCTTTTTATCTTTTGAACAAAGTTTAAAGAACAAACAATATTATACCTTGGGTATATTAGTACTTACCTTTCTTTTTTTAGAAGTAAACATGGGGTTTAAGCCTTTTTCACTGTCTTTGTTGGCTTTTTTTTCTCATTCTTTTATTCTTCCCAATTTAATACGTGTTGTTTCTTTCTCAAATGTCAGTAATTATGTTCATATCTTATGGTTTTATGCTTCCGCACTTGTTTTGTTTTCTTTAGGAAATGATATTTCTTTTAGTCTTATTTTTAGTATTTTTCTAAATATTATTATTGATTTTATTATTGTAGGTTTATTTATATGAAACGATTAAATTATATAATTATCTTTATTGTTGCTGTTTCCTTGATGTTGTTAGCCAGAGTATATTTTCTAAGTATTAAATCCAATACGTATTATGAAGAGTTATCCAAACAAAACTATATTAAGCGCGTATATAAAGTGCCTTCAAGAGGTATTATTCAAGATAGAAATGGAATTGCACTTGCTATTAATAATCTTGGTTTCTCAATTAATGTAGAACCACATTTACGTTCAAAAAAAAGTAAAGAACGTTTATTAAAACTTTTGGCACATATAAACAAGCACTTTCCACAGTTTGAAAAAGAAAAACTCTTAAAAAAATATATCAAATTAGATTCAGCTTATAAACACAATTATGTAAAACTTGTTGATTATATACCTTATGATGATTTTTTTGGGAAATATACTCTTTTTAATGCCACCCAAGGGCTTAAAGTTGAATCTGCTGTAAAAAGACACTATCCTTATAAAAAAGTGGCTTCACATATCATTGGTTATGTAGGGAAAGCATCAAAAAAAGACATTAAAAAGAATTCAATGTCCAAATATTCTGGAATTATTGGAAAAAATGGTTTAGAAAAATATTACAATGAAAAATTGCAAGGAAAACTTGGCTTTAAAGATGTAAAAGTAAATGCTTTAAATAAAGAAATTGAGCTTCTTGATAAAAAAGATGTTTCTTTAAACAATAACATACAAATAAGTATTGATATTAAATTACAAGCTTATGTTCATGAACTTTTTGGCAATCAAAGTGGTTCAATTGTGGTTATGAATGTAAATAATGGAGAGATATTAGCAGCAGGTTCCTTTCCTGAATTTGACAACAACATTTTTGTGGGAGGAATTTCTCATAAAGAATGGAATATCTTAAAAAATGATTTTAACCACCCCTTTACTAATAAAATTGTAAATGGTTTATACCCTCCTGGCTCAATTTGGAAAATGGGGGTAGCTTTATCGTTTTTAGAAAATGGCGTGAGTCCTGCATATACTGTTCATGATGAAGGGTTTGTAACCTTAGGAAATAGAAATTTTAGATGCTGGAAAGAACATGGACATGGAAAAGTAAATTTTAGAAAATCTCTAAGAGAAAGCTGTGATGTTTTTTATTATAAGGGCTCACAAAAAATTGGAATCGATAAAATATCGGCAACTATGAAAAAATTTGGTTTTGGAGCAAGAACAGGTGTTGATCAAATTAATGAGTTTGTAGGAAACAATCCCAATAAAGAATGGAAAAGTAAAAGATACAACAGATCATGGGTAAAAGGAGAAACACTTATTTCATCTATTGGTCAAGGATACACCTTAACAACGCCTATTCAAGTAGCACGATATACAGCCTATTTAGCAACAGGTAAATTACCTAAGCCTCATTTAAATAAAAGCAATTACGAAGAAGCAAAAGAAATTCCAATGAATGAAAGTTACCTTAAAATGGTAAGAAGAGGAATGTATGATGTTGCTAATCATAAACAAGGAACTGCTTATTGGCATACAAGAAGCTCAAAAGTAAAAATGGCTGCAAAAACAGGAACAGCACAAGTTGTTTCAATTCCACAATCTGAGAAAAAAAGAATGAAAGAATCTGAACTGGCTTATTTTCACAGGTCACATGCCTGGTTAACGTCATATGCCCCTTTTAATAAGCCAAAATACTCTATTACAATAATTGTTGAGCATGGAGGGCATGGCGGAAGTGCTGGTGGAAAAATCGTATCAAAGATTTACAATAAAATGATAAAACTTGGTTATTTAAAAGCAGACTAATGCTTATCTTGGCCAAACTTCTGGAAGTTTAGCAGGAAGCTTTCCAAACCATTTTTCATAAATATTTGCATAGGTTCCATCAAGTACTGAATCTTGCAGTATTTTATTAATCTCATCTAAATAATTTGATTCATTTTCTATTACGCCAATACCATAAGGCTCATAAGACAAGATATCATCTAAGACTTTAAATTTCCCTCTACTCTCAATTGCCTGTAAAGAACACCAAGCAAGATCCGTAGTAATAGCATCTAAATACCCAGCATTTAAAGCTCTAAGTGCTTGAGGATATTCATTGTAATAAACCATTTTAGCAGCTGGAAGTAACTTTTTAAAATTTCCTCCAGACGTGGCTCCTTTTATAGCCCCTATTCTTGCACCTTCATAATTACTATAGTGTTTGCGAGTATCTTTATTTAAAACCAACATAGCTTGCCCATCAAAAAAATACGAAATTGAAAAATCTATATCTTTTTCTCTACTTAACTTATGCGTCATAGAAGCAATAACAAGGTCCACTTTATTGTTTTTAAGTAGTTTTATTCTATTTGTTGATGTTACTTGTTTAAAACGGACATCAACATCGAGTTTAGAAGAGATATATTTTATTAAATCAATATCAAATCCATCAATTCTTCCATCTTCGTTAATAAAACCAAAGGGTTTGAAATCGTATTTAACACCTGCAATTAAAAAACCTTGGCTTTTAATATCTTGTAATTTATCAGCAAAAATGCTAGAAGTAAATACAAACATAATAAAAAATATAACTCTTTTCATACTAAACCTTTTTTAAACTAAATTCTTTTTTCTAAATTAATAGAAATTTTTTCTAAATTAATAAACTAAAAATATAAAATTAATTGTAACATCTATATTTTATTGATATTTTCTTTAGCTTTAATGAATTTTTTGTTAATATTCAGATATTTTTATTTAGGATTTTTATTGAAAATTATTTTATCTATTATTTTATTATCATTTTCGCTTTTTGCAGCAGATCAAGCGCCTTTTATTAATTTATCTGTTTCTGCAATAGATGAGCCGGCTCAATTTGTAAAAACAATTAATATTGTAATCATTTTAGCTATTTTAGCCCTTGCGCCTACGTTGATTTTAATGGTTACTTCTTTTACGCGTTTAATCATTGTTTTCTCACTTTTACGACAAGCTATGGGACTACAACAAACGCCTCCCACACAAATTATTATATCTCTATCATTAATTATGACTGTTTTTATTATGGAACCTTATGGAAAAAGAGCTTGGAATGATGCTATTGTTCCTTATATGGACGAACAGATTTCTTATCAAGTAGCTTTTGAAAAAGGAGTTAAACCTTTTAAAGAATTTATGATTAAAAATACAAGAGAAAAAGATTTAGCACTTTTTTACAGAATTAAAAAAGAAGAGAATCCAAAAAATATTGACGATGTCTCTTTAACTATTTTAATGCCAGCATTTATAGTAAGTGAGCTTAAAACAGCTTTTGAAATTGGATTTTTGATATTCTTACCATTTTTGGTTATTGATATTATTGTAGCTTCTATTTTAATGAGCTTAGGAATGATGATGTTACCACCCGTTATGATATCCTTGCCCATAAAACTAATCTTTTTTATTGTAATTGATGGTTGGACACTTATAATTGGAAATCTGGCCCAGAGTTTCAAATAAGTTCTTTATCATAATAAAGAACTTATGTCTTTAAAGACTCTTAGAGGGTATAAAGAAGAGCAATCTCATCACAAACAGGGAAATGTTTACAACGCGAACAATCAGCCCATATTTTATGCTCTGGTAAAGCAGACTTAGAAATTTCTTTAAAATCTAAAGCTTCAAAAAAACCTTGTTTGTAGGTTAGAGATAAAATTTGTTCCAAATTTAATTCTTTTGCTTCTTTTTTACAAGACTCAACCAATTTAAACCCAAGTTTTAAACCTCTAAATCTTTCATCTACAATAAGTGATCTCACTTCTGCAAGTTTAGGTGAGTGAATATGTAAAGCAGTAAAACCAGCCAATACTCCATCCACGTTCACACAGGTATACGATCTGATATTTGTAGCCATTTCATCTTGCGTTCTTAATAAAATGGTTCCGGAATCAACTTCTGCTTTTACCAAGTCTTGCATAACTACAATATCTAGTACACTTGGTTTATAAAATTTAATTTCCAAAAAGATATGCCGTAATCTTGTTTTGTAATTGTTCTAAACCTCTTTTTTTAAGGTTAGAGACAAAAATACCATCAGGATTATCTCTTTTAAGTTTTGCTAAATCATTTTGTTTTAATTTATCAATTTTTGTAAATGCATTAATTATAATCTGATCGCCTCTTTTTATTGACTTCAAAAAAGCATCTACATTTTTATCTATGGCTAAATCTTTATGTCTGGCATCAATTAGGTGTACAAATATCTGTAAACAAGCTCTTTGCTCAAGATAAGCAGTAAGATTCTTATTCCATTCTTGTTTCAGCGTTTTTGATACTCTTGCATAACCAAAGCCAGGTAAATCAACGAAACGCGCGTATAAATGCGGTGTTTCTTCATTGTCAGTTTTAAATTTTATATTAAAATAATTAATTAACTGCGTTTTACCTGGTGTTGAAGAAGATTTTGCCAAACCTTTTCTATGTGTTAATGTATTTAATAAAGATGATTTACCAACGTTTGAACGCCCTAAAAAGGCAATTTCTGCCATATCTGGACTGGGAGAGTCATCTATTCCTTGTGCGGATTCTAAAAAATTTGCTTCTATAATTCTCATTACTTTTTCTCTTTTGTACTTTCTTTTGTTTTTGTTACTTCTTTTTTCTCAGTGTTCTGTTTTACTTCTTTTTTTTCAGTCTTTTTTGTACTTTTTTTTGTTTCGATATTGATAATTAAACGTACAGGTTTTTTATTTGTACCTTTAATTTTGGCTTTTCCTGTTGTTAAATTAATAAAAATTTCTTCTCCACTTAACTTAGTACCTTCAACTTGTTCATCTAATGTACCATTACCAAAAATTCTATATTCTTGTTTTAAAGGAGAATATATAATCTTTTTCCCCGTACCAATATAATGTTTTTCTTCTGTAAATATAATAAATTTTGCATTTCCTGTTGCTATGTAACGTAAAGGAGTTCTTGCTTTATCTCCATCTTTAGGGTTCATGTAAATAACCAGTTTATCTGAGAACAACCTATCTTTATCTTTTTGTAACTTAACATTTCCAGTAAAAATACTAATACCTTCTTTATCCTTAGCTTCAAATGTTTTAGCATCAATAATTAATTTAGAGGTCTGCGCATATATTGTACTCAAGCACAAAAAAATAAGTGTTAATAAAAGTCTCATAAAATTCCTTAGTTGTTTTTAGTTTCTATCTCAAAATGAACTGTTTTTGATTTAAAAATACTACTTATATTGTTAAAATAAAAGCTATTACCTCTTAATGTATTATTATAATAATAGCCCGAATAATCTATTGTATTTGTAATTGTTTCTTTACTTGCATCGTATAAAAATTCATCACTTTTAATAAAAAGATAATTATCTCTACTAAAACTTGCATTGTTTAAAAAACGATATTTCTGCGCTTTTTTAATAATTATATCTGCTTTAACCACATCTGTAACACTCTCATTTGCTTTTGTTAAAATGATTTTTGCATTATACATTATATCTCTGTTTTTATATCTGTAAACATCATTGGCATAAACCACTCTACTAATATTATCTTCTGTTAGTGTATACATTGTAGCATTTTTAAAACTAAGTAAAGCAAGATCATTTGTAATTTGTTTTTCTTCTTGATTTTGGACATCTCCAATTACGAAAAGCCCTGAAAATACCAAAAGAGTATAAACAAATATTTTTAAAGCCATGCGTTTAAAAATTCCTCTTCTAAATCATCTTGTTTACAAATGTACTCAATCATTTCTCTACCAGCACCTTGCCCGCCTTTAGCATCACAAACAACATTTACAAGTTCTTTTATTATAGAAACTGCATCCTTTGGAGCAAAAGAAAGTTTTGCTTTTTTAAGCATTTTATAATCATTTAAATCATCCCCAATTGCTGCTACATTTTTCCAAGTAAGGTTTTCTTTTTTTAAAATTTTTTCTAAGATTTCATCTTTATTATGAATACCTTGATATAAATATTGAATACCTAAATCTTCTGCACGTTTTTTTACAATTAAAGAATCTCTTCCTGTAATAATTGCCACTTTTTTTCCAAGCTTTTTTGTCCAAGTAGAAATAGCTAAACCATCTTTTACACTAAAGGCTTTTAACTCATCCCCTTTATTGCTATAAACAATTTGTCCATCACTTAAGGTTCCATCAATATCAAAAACCAATAACTCAATCAAAGGATGCCTTTAGTACTAGGAATTCCAATTTTAAGATTAGGAGCTAAGGCACGTCTTAAAGCTACTGCAAAAGCTTTAAAAGATGCTTCAAGCATATGATGTTTGTTTCTTCCTCTATCACTTATTATATGTGCCGTAATTCCCGCATTCATAACAAGGGCATGAAAAAATTCTTCTGCAAGTTCTACATCAAAAGTGGAAATATTTCCTAAAACATCAACCTCATATACTAAAAAAGGACGATTAGATAAATCAAGCGCACAAGTAGTTGAAGCTTCATCCATTACAACGGTTGCATTTCCATATCTCTCAACTGCTTCAATTGGGAAAATTTCTTTTTTTAAGGCTTTTCCCATAACAATACCGCAATCTTCTACTGTATGATGGGCATCAATATGTAAATCACCAATACAGCTTAGTTCTAAATTAATTCCTGAGTGTTTTGAAAAGGCTTCTAACATGTGATCAAAAAAACCTACGCCTGTATTAATGGAAGAGCTACCATTTCCTTTAATATCTATTTTACATTTAATATCGGTTTCTTTTGTTTTTCTATTTAATTCTGTCATATAAATTCCTATTGTGCAATAATCATTGAAGTATTTAAGCCATTTTTATCTTTAAAATCATTGGCTTCATCTAAAGACTTAAAACCAGAAACCCATACTCTGTTTAAATTATCTTTAAATAAAGCTGCTTTTTTAATAACGACATTGTATCTGTCTTCTAAAATTAACTTAAATTTTCTTTGCGTAATTAGGGCACCTTCATATCGCGAAAAAGCACCTACTTGTACAAAATAAGAAGAAACACTTGCTACTTCTTGTCTCTCTTCTTCGGTATTTGCAATACGTGCATTAAAACCTAAGATATCAACTTGTACTTTTGCTGTTCCTTTTTTTACCATATCTATAGCATGGGCAGCTTTATTAGATAAATCAATAATTCTTCCTGTTACAAAAGGACCTCTGTCATTTATTCTTACAATAATGCTTTTACCATTCTCAAGATTTAAAACCTTAACAACAGTATTCATTGGCAGTGTTTTATGAGCAGCTGTAAGTGCATACATATTATACACTTCCCCATTAGATGTTTTTTTAGCATGAAAATTGGGACCATACCAAGATGCAATTCCATGCAAAGTGTCTCCAACTTTTGCTAAAGTAGGATAATATCTTTTTCCTGCTATTACATAAGAGCGCATAGTTGCTCTGTGCATTGCTTTTGAATTTCTAATTTTAGAGTCTTTCACTTTTACATGTTCTACATACTTTTTATTATTGTAATCATAAGAACGTGTTGAAGCTTTATTTGTACAGCCTGCTGCAAATAAAGCAAGCACAAGTGCTAAAAAAGAATATTTATATATTTTAGTAATTAATAACAATTCGGTCTCCTATTTTAATCATAGATGTTTTTAACTTATTATCTTTTTTTAATTTTTTTAAAGAAGTTCTATAGGATTTAGCAATAGATAATAAAGTATCACCAGAACGTACTTTGTGTGTTCTTTTTTTAGCATACGATGCTCTAACACTTGAAGCTAGAACAGGAATTACTAAACGTTGTTTTAGTTTTAGTCTGTTTGTTTTTAAGCTATTTTGTTTTTTTATTAAAGAATAAGGAATTTTATACTTTCTTGCAATTGCATATAAAGTGTCTCCTGATCTTACTTTGTAAATAGCAAAACGTGTATTTTTAATATTATTTTTATTGGCTTGATACCTAGATAAAAGATTATAAGGAATATAAATAGGATACGATTTAAAATAAGGAGGAATAATTCCTCTTTTTACATGTCTGTTTAATTTAAACAAAGCCATAGGTTTCATACCAATAGTATGAGCCACATTATTTAAATGTAAACCCCCTTTAATATTCACAGTAGCCACTGTATTAGAAACACCCATATTTAATAAATGCGCATTATCATCACTGGTAATAAAATTGTGATTATTTAACATAGCCAAAGAAATAATCTTTCTTAAGTAATGTCTTGATTCATTAGGTAAGTATTGTCTTCTAATCTTTTTTTGAACAACTAATAAGTCATAAATATCTGGTTTAACATCCCATTTTGTAACTTTTTTGTAAATAGCATGTATTTTTGAAAAAGGAAGTCTTTTTCTAGTAAAAGCAGCAATGGTTTTTCTATACCCTTTAATGTCTTTTGAGTATTTATTTTTTTTACCATATTTTTTTTCATACATATCAATAGTGGCACGAGTAATTGCCTCAATAACTCTACCCTCACCACAGTTATATGCAAGCGCGGCAAGATACCATTTCCCAAATCTTTTTTTCAAATACTTAAGATACCTACTTGCAGCATAGGTAGATTTAACTAAGTCCATTCTCTCATCTAAATACACATTGTTTTTTAATCCAAATTGTTTTGCAGTTGGTTTCATAAATTGCCAAATACCTCTGGCATTAACATAAGACTTAGCATCAATTGTAAAATAAGATTCGGCCATTGCTAAATAAATAAATGTTGAAGGCAGACCTTCTTGTCGAAGTATTTTTTTGATTTTTGGTACAAATAAGGAAGCATCATTTAATTTTCGCAAGTACGTTTTTTGGCTGTTTTTTGCCAAGAGTGAATTATATGTTTTTTGTAAATTATAATCTGTGATAAATGACTTGTCAATATCAAGTTCTTCTAGTACATCAAAATCTCTAAGTTCAACATTTGGCCCAATTAAGGTGGCAAAAAGTACACTTTGGAAGAAAAATAAAATAGCGAATATGTTTTTCAAATATGCCCTTATTTATAAAATAAGGGATATTATATCTAAATTATGATGTTAAACTCTTTAAACAAGGTTTTAGCGTTCTTTGTGCTTAGATTTTCAATATCTAAAAGATCTATTTCTAGAACTTCTGACATCTTTTGCGCAACCTCATTTGTATACATAGGTTCATTTCTTTTCCCTCTGTAAGGATGAGGCGTCAAATAAGGAGCATCGGTTTCAATTAAAAGTTTATCTTTAGGTATTAAAGGTAAAACTTCTACGAGTTTTTTAGCATTTTTAAAAGTAAGCACTCCCCCAATTCCAAAATAAAAACCATGATTGGCTAAAGGAAGCAGATGAGGACTGGCATTATAACAATGAAGAACGCCCCCTACTTCTTTGGCATTGTATTGTTCAAGAATTTCTCTTGAATCATGTGAAGCTTCTCTTACATGCACAATAATAGGTTTTTTTACTTTTTTTGCAAATTCTATTTGTGCTATAAAAACTTTTTTCTGTAAAGCAATTTCTTGCTCTTTTTCTTCTTTATCTTCTGGAAGCCTAAAATAATCTAAACCACACTCACCAACAGCTATACACTTTGGATGTGAAATAAATTCTTCTAAAACTTTTTCATCATAAGACTCTATATCATAAGGATGAATTCCAACAGCAAAAAAAACTTCTTTGTATTTATTAGCTAAAGCGATTGAGCGAGGAAGATCATTAAAATCAGCACCAGGAATTAAAAAAGCTTTAACTCCCCTATCCAGTGCTCTTTGTATTACATCATCTACATCTTCAATATATTTAAGATTGTCTAAGTGACAATGAGTATCTATTATTATGATAAAAACCTTTTTTCTAAGAGTGTTAATAAACCATTAATTTCTCCTAATTGATCTTTTTCAA
>Ga0105359_10000858_pt1 | contig 25615 bp, 29 predicted proteins | sample GOMGulsemesocosm_6_FD_83659 | JGI IMG/M metagenome (GOLD analysis project Ga0105359, IMG submission 83659) | Methane-oxidizing microbial communities from mesocosms in the Gulf of Mexico - GOM8C Gulf of Mexico | ecosystem: Environmental > Aquatic > Marine > Cold seeps | place: Gulf of Mexico...
GCAGATAATTTTATTTGGCTGAAAACACCAAAGCTCGAGGCCCTAGCACGCATGAATTAGTTCATTCGCTCTTTGCCTCGCCGCAAATACTTCCCTGTAGCTCTTCGCAGCTCCCTGCCGCAGAAGGGCTTTGAACAAATAATACTAATACATCGCCACGAATAGTTGAGCAGAGTGGAGGCAGTTTTATTATTCTATGAACTAACGACTAATAACCTGCCTATTAGCGCCTATATAGGAAGGAAGATTTTTTGATATCTAAAGGCATGAGTGATTTGCGGTGAGCAATGGAGATTAATTTTGCAGAGCTCACGTGACCGAAACGTAGTTTCGCAGCTCAGCGAGCGACTAGCCATGAATGGCGAGACCGGAAAAGGTACTCCAGGAGTGGACAAGTTGATTGCTATAAGGGCCGTACAAAGCTGAATCCCCATTACAAGCACAAGTTAATCACGATTTGATAACCAGTAACTTATGCTAGCCCAGTAAGAGGCGCCTCTAAATTGCAACTATTTAAAGCCAACCCGCCCTAATCGTTGGGCACGATACTCACGCGGCGTCACATCCATCCATTGTTTGTAGGCACGAGTAAAAGCCCGCGGTTCACTAAACCCTAAACGTTTGCCGATCTCTGCAATGGTTATGCTTCTATCACGCAACAGCTTATTGGCAAGGTCGTTACGTAAGTTATCTTTAATCTGTTGATAACTGGTCCCTTCAGCAGTGAGCTTACGCCGAAGTGTTTGCTCACTCATCAATAACTCTTTGGAGAGTTCAACAGAGCCTGGGACTTTGCCCCCCTGATTTAACTTAGGTTCCAACAACTGATAGATACGCGCACTTAAGCTGCTGTCTTCACCTGGAATGGTTAATAAATCAATCGGTGCACGACGCAAGAATACCTGCAATTCCCGCTGGCTCTTAATAAGAGGTTCCCGCAGATAGTTACGATGAAAGACCAGTCGATTAAATTTACTCTTTAAATAAGTAGGACAACGGAACAATAAATCGTATTCCGCCTTATCTAGTGGAGTGTAATTTATGTAAGAGCCTAATAATTTAATAGGCTTGCCAATATACCAACTAGCAAAGCGGTGCCAGATCACATGCCAATACTCTATATAGAAGTGCTCGAAGTCTAATTCAGGGCGACGAAATATAGTAGTGAAGTAAACATGATCTCCTTCATACTCCAACGAGATCTGAACTTCATCTGTAATTTGGTTATAAAAGCGGATGCCCTTTTGTAATAACTCCTCAAGATTCGATGAATAACTAACCCAATCAGCCATCAAAGCAAAGGTCCCTACCTTTAACGACTTCTCGGTAAAACCCATAAACTCATCATTAAGCTCTTCGGCAATTGAAGAATAGAGCTTAGCCACTAAGTCTACATGCACCCGAGCATCAGGATCGTTCATCTGTTTATCAGATATACGAGCTTTTCTTAACAGCGCTCGCGTATCAATCCCCTTCGCTTTTGCACCACCGAGTGCCGTCTTAATATAGTGAGAGCCAACGGTTGCCATATGTTAATAGACGTCCACATCGTGCTGCAGCAGTAACTTAGGTAGTACATCATCGAGCTGGCTTAAATCTTTTTCATTTAGTTCGATTAATTTCAAGTTTGCAGCGTGATAGATCTCTTTGCGCGCAAGCTTATGCTGAATATCTGCGGGGCTTTTTTCTTGCCCCCAGTACTCTATGTAAATGTGTCCATTGGGTAGATAGAAATCACAACTGATACTTTCTTTAATCTTCTCAATGCCATGATCGAGTTCTGTCGGAATTTCACGGCGATATGCATGACTGATACCCGCTATATATAACCAGTTATCTATTTCTGCTAATGCAGCAGACTCAACTTGATGACCATCTAAGCATTCACACAAACCACCATTGGCTCTAAAGAAGTCAGCTTCTTTAGATAGGTGCTCATTATGCTTGGATAGTTTTTCTAACGTCGCTTTGAATTGCAAATTATGGCGTACTTGTTCAGGCCATTGAGCATAAGGCATGCCAGTACTCTCATGTTCGACTTGCTGGCCTCCAACCGCTTGACCTAATGCTGTTAATTTCCAGCCATGGTGAAAACGCTCTATCCAACCAAGTTCCGATAAAACAAGATTCATGCGTTTTGCCGGTATTTTGTGCGGCTTACCTAATTGAGAGGCCGTCAGAAAGTTAAATGCATCACTACTGAATAGACGATGCCCCTTAATATCTTCAGGCCATACAATATATTCACCAAACTTCTCATGCTGAGTATAGCGCCCACCTTCAAATTCTCCCTTGGTGGATAGACGCCAAATCTTTCCTTCACGCTTTATCCAACCGCGATCAGATAATAAAGAAAAAACATCCTTAGCATCTCGATTTAGCTTTTTCGCTAGCTGGGTTGTTGAAAAAAAGTTTTCTGAAGTCGACGCCATGATGAAATATATGCCCTATTAACCTGTTTAATGAAATGTTGCATTAATGTTATTTGAAATTCAGCCTATTATGCCGTGCCGTTAAGTCCCTGTACATTTCCAATAGTCGTACCTACCACCTCCCTACTCTTCTAATTATAGATCTAATCAGCATTAACAGATAATTAAGTGTTCAGCCTAAGTGACCACAACCTGATGATTAACCCATATTATTTAGAAAGAACACTGATACATACAAAGAATTATCACACCTGAACGCTTTGCGAGATGACCTTATTCGCAATATATAAACAGTGCCGAAAGGCCGAAGCATAAGACAGAATGCAATCCCAAACTACCAGTAAGAACCATTCTTATTTAATAACTTGCAAATAAGAATGATTCTCACTATTGTTAATACACCATTTAAAGCAATAAGCCTCATCCGCTCGCTACCTGAGTATTAAGCTGAGGCCAAATAGGAGTTTTCATGTCGAAAAGTAACATTCAACTTAGTCAAGCTGAACAACTGGACCGTTTTCATCAACTAGAAAGTACTATCCGACACTGCTCCTGTGAAATACAACAAGTCGCAGCACAAGAGGCCAATTAAACGAATACATCGATCTGGGTTTAGATATGGCCACTAAAGCAGGCCTAGCCAACCGCACTCAATTACAAGAAAGCTGGCTTAAGCGCGTCTATAAAACCTTATTTGAGACAACTCTCGATTTAGTAGAACCTGAATATTGGCGCAACCTCTGTTGTGAATACCTATACCAACCCCTATTTGCCTTAAAATATTTATATCGTAATCATCCTCAAGGTAAACATAGAATTCAAACCCTCTACAGGGAGCTTTCGGTTACCACTCGCTATCTATATTAATTCGAGTCCATTATGAGTTTCATGATCTAATTTAAGGGCAATAGTTAAAAACTAATACGCTAATTAAATTAATTAATTTCACCAAAACTTTATTATTGTCCATACTGAACTCAGTCAAACAACACTACGAATTGATAAACCCAAACAGAGGCAAGAAAATGACGACATTAACAGACCGCACAGGCTTAATCGTTCCACAAGTTACTTGGCCAACTCGCCAAGGCGATGAATGGGTAAACGTAACTACCGATGATGTATTTAAAGGTAAGACCGTTGCGGTATTTTCATTACCTGGTGCCTTTACTCCAACGTGTTCATCCACACACTTACCTCGCTATAACGAACTTGCCAGTGTATTTAAAGACAATGGTGTTGATGAAATCGTCTGTATCAGTGTCAACGATACCTTTGTAATGAATGCTTGGTTAGCGGACCAAGAAGCGGGCAATATTCGTGTAATCCCTGACGGTACGGGTATTTTCACAGAAGGCATGGGCATGTTAGTCGATAAATCTGACATAGGGTTTGGCAAACGCAGCTGGCGCTATAGCATGCTAGTAAAAGATGGTGTAATCGATCAGATGTTTATCGAGCCACAGAAGCCAGGCGACCCATTTGAAGTCTCTGATGCGGATACTATGTTGAACTACATCAATGTCGAAGCAAAACCACCGGCTTCAGTTAGCATTATCAGCAAGCCAGGTTGCCCTTTCTGCGCGAAAGCAAAAGAAGAGTTAACGGCTGCGGGGTTAGCCTATGAAGAAATCCTATTAGGTAAAGATGCAAGCATTACCTCTTTACGAGCGATGTCTGGCAAAGAAACCGCACCGCAAATCTTTATTGCTGGCCAGTACATTGGTGGTAGTGAAGAGCTAAGCGCTTATTTAGCGAAGTAAATTACTACTTTCATCTAAAAACCGCTATAGATCTACTCTATAGCGGTTTTTATTAGCTTCGTAGATTAGCGCGCTGCGAGATCTTTTTTAGCTTCACCTAACTGGTAATTAGTATCTGCTAGTTTCTGCTTAAGTTCTTTATTTTGCTGCTGCTCTTCTTGATGCTTATCAGCCAGTTCAGTTAACGCTTCCTTCACTTGCTCTACCTGTTGCTGCCAACGACTAGAGAGAATCCAGCCCGCTAAACCACCACCTAAAACAACGCTTCCTAATGCCGCTAAAATAAATGCCATATCTGAACCCTTCTCTTTAAAATATTTAGTCTTGTAGTAAATCATCAAGTTGGCGAATCAATATCATAATAGCTCGATCACCATCTGTACTTTTATAAAATTCGCTGGCCATCGGCTCTAAGCCCTGACCTTTGGCTAAGCAAGGCAATACCTGTTCAGCATCAATCAATGCCTGCATCCGTGAAATAAAAACAAATTGCAGCCACTGACTAAAATTCATTGTATCTAAACAAAATGGCTGTTGACTAGCCAATGCCTTAGCACTAACCCCCGTATCAGACCAATGACCTGCTGCGAACATCGTTTTCTGTAAGGTCTGAATGACCAGCCTGACTTGCTTATGATTTGCCATGGTAATTCTCTTATATACCATTGCATTGTACGATATCTAGCACGATATAAACATTCTGCTCTCGATACCCTAGAGCCAATCCGCTAGAATGGCGCCTAATATTTAATCCTGCATATAACAATCTTGGGGTTCGCTCGTGAGTATCAGTAAATTCGTTGAAGAAACCGGCGCGCAAATGCGTATATTTGACTTAGGCCGCCGCATACAAAAAATCTCCAAAGCGGACTTTAAAGATATTGAAGAGCTTAACAAACCCTACCCATCTCCTTACTTGCAGCATGCCTGGATCGGCATTTTAACCTGGAACCCAAAAAAAGCCGGCAACCACAATATCTGGTTCTTAAAGCTACCACTAGATGAGCAGAATTTCATTCTTCCAGGTGACCGAGATGCGTTCTTAAACCATTGGTTAAGATGCTTACAGTACCCAGATAAAGAACATGGTGAAGCCCCGTGTTATTACAAGCCAGATCAAAATCGTATGGCTTATTTCCATTCTCTGGCATTGGCGACACTTGGCCAATCTCATACCGATTTTTACAATACCACTCGTGCTTATTTAAGTGGTGATATGGGCTGGCAGAATTGGCAGCAATTAGGTCTTCAAGGTATCGCAGAAGTTGTAGTGAGTATCGATAAAGACAAAAATGCTAAACTCGTAGCGCAAGGCATAGCGAATATGCCGGCGACTCCACTAAATACGTTATTAGGATTTTTAGAAAACATTGAGCCAGATTTCCCTCTTTCTGTAGCCATCAATGACCGCTTGGCCACAGTAATTCAACAAGGGGCTGAACCTGCTGACCTAGCCGCTTTTGTACGCGCACTGTCGCACAGCCAAAATATCGAGCAGCGCCAGATGCTAATTGAAGTTATTCTACTGCACCCTAAAGCCATCGGTATTGAAGTGCTTGCCTCTGTCGCAAGTCGTTGCTGGCAAGACTTGAAAGGGGATCTTTTACTAGCCTTCTTAAACGTCCTTGCTAGCAATGAGCAAGGTCAGGGAGCTTTTAATGCTTTAGTCGCCGATTTAATGCCATTACCTAATAAGCGCGAACATATTTTGCAAGCTTTCCGCAGCGAAAAACGCAGCGAAGCCTTGATGGTAGCGATTGGTAAAATGATGAAAAGCGTACAGCAAGCCAGTTAATCATGATTCCTAAATGCCCTTGTGGTTCAAATAAGACATATTCTGACTGCTGCTCACCCCTGCATAAAGGGCGAACAGCGGACAGTGCCGAAGCACTTATGCGATCTCGCTTCAGTGCCTTTGCCCTACAGGTAAGTGACTACTTACTTACTAGCTGGCATCCTACCACCCGTCCTGAGCAGATAGAACTCGATGCAGCAACACATTGGAAGCGTCTTGAAATAATCAGTGCGAGCAATGATAAACAGCAAGGAAGTGTTCATTTCAAGGCCTATTATCAAGAAAAAAATGAATGGCATTTGTTAGAAGAAACGTCTAAATTTCTCTTTGAAAATGGTCATTGGTTTTATCATAGCGGTAATTTTCAACCACAAGCACTAAGCCCTAGCCGTAACGATAGCTGTCCCTGTGGCAGTGGAAAAAAATATAAAAAGTGTTGCCTCTAAATAACTTTTAAATTGAACTATCTGCCTAACTGCATTCTAATCATTCTTTAATGAATGATTTGTGCAAGGCGTGAGATGATAAAGACCCAGCAAGAAGTTCAAGATTATTATGGTAAACAACTTCAAACCAGCAGTGACTTAAAAACTAACGCCTGCTGTGACCCTGCTTCAATGCCCGAATATCTAAAACCCATTCTAGCCAAGATTCATCCTGAAGTTGATAGTCGTTATTATGGCTGTGGCCTCGTGATTCCACCGTTATTAGAAGGTTTGAAAATACTGGATCTAGGCTCAGGGGCCGGACGAGATGTGTATTTATTATCAGCTCTGGTCGGTGAAACGGGCCAAGTCGTGGGCATTGATATGACCCCTGAACAATTGGCTATTGCTAATGAGTACAAAACATTTCATGCCGAGCAGTTTCAATTCCCAGAGACTAACGTCCAATTCATTCAAGGGTATTTAGAAACTTTAGATGAATTAGGTTTAAAAGAAGCCAGCTTCGATATTATCGTCTCAAATTGCGTTTTAAACTTATCCACGGACAAGCTGGCCGTTCTAAAAAGTGCCTATAAATTATTAAAACCAGGCGGTGAGTTTTACTTTTCTGACGTTTATGCAGATCGACGGATTCCACAGCATTTACAAGATGACCCTGTATTGTATGGCGAGTGTTTGAGCGGTGCCTTGTATTGGAATGATTTCCTTAATCTCAGCAAGCAAGCAGGCTTTTTAGATCCTCGGCTAGCAAGTGATCGCCCACTAACGATTGAAAATGCCAAGTTGGAAAACAAAGTAAGTCCTATTAAGTTTTATTCAGCTACTTATCGTTTGTTTAAAATCAATGAAATCGAGTCAGACTGCGAAGATTATGGCCAAGCGGTAAAATATCTTGGAGGTATCCCTGAGCATAATAAATATTTCGACCTAGATGGACACCATAGGTTCGAACAAGGGAAAGTGGAGGCCGTATGCGGCAATACCCTTAGAATGTTACAAAACACTCGTTTTGAGCCTTACTTTGAGTTTTACGGCAACTGGCAGCAACACTTTGGATTATTTGAAGGTTGCGGCAAAGAAATCCCCTTTCAACAGCAATTAACTGACCTCAGTTGCTGTTAGCAGACGATTATACAATAAGCATAGGGATTAGCTAAATTAAGCTAGTCCCTCTCCATTCCTCGCTTAATCATCGCCATCGTCATCATCACTGAACCTAATACCGACATAAGTAACATCAAGTTCACAAAAATGGTATGACGTGCGTAATAAGGCGTCTCAATATTCTGTGCACCCTGCATACATTTCTCTAAGCCAAAATCATAACTCAAACCTTGGTCAGCACACTCTGTTACGATTGAAAGCTCCCAACCATATAAGCTTAATAATAGGATCACTGGCAGTGAAAAAACGATTGAACCCCAACGCATCATACTTTTTTACCCTTTTTATATCACTTTAACTTGACATTATGCGCTAATTTTTTCATCTTATGCTATATCCAATGTGCATTTTACAATAACAAACAGGCACTTATAGCCATATGAAGCAATTATTTATCGCAGCAGCACTCGTTCTTGGCATGAATGCACAAGCCGCTACAGAAGACCTAGATGGACTGCTCAAGAAAATCGAAGCAGACATCAGTGCACAACGCTTAGCAAAGCCTGCAGGCAATAATGCACTTGAGCGCATTGACGCTTTCAGAGTCCAAGCGCCTTTCGATTATAGAATCACGCCCCTGATCTTCAAGTTCGGCGAATCCTACGTATCTTTAGCGAATAAAGCCATTGCGAAGAAGAAATACGGCCAAGCTCAAGGTTATCTTGATGTCGCATGGCAAGTAGCTTCGTTAACTCCTGGTCTAGAAGCGACTCAAGAGAAAAATGATAAACTCAGTGGTGGTAAATCTAGTCCTAAAAAAGTGGCTAAAAAAGGACCTACTGCGGCTGAACGTAAAAAGCAAAAAGCACTCGCCGCTGCAGCGATAGCTGAAAAGAAACGCTTAGATTCAGAGCGAAAGAAGAAAGCTAGCTCAAATAAGCAAGCTAAAGCAGCTGCTGCAAAAAAAGCAGCCTCCGATAAAAAAGCGAAGCAAGAAGCTGAGCGTAAACGTCGATTAGCTAATGAAAAGCTACTTAAGAAAAAAGCTCAGGTCGCAAAAGATAAATCTAAACAGAGCAAGTTACAGAAACAATTAGCTGCCGCTGAAGCTGATAAAGCGCGTTTACAAGCTTTGGCTAAAAAGAAAGCAAAGGCAAAATTGATTGCAGAAGAAGAATCCAAAGCTAAGAAGGCAAGAGTAGAAACGCCAATAAAACTCGGACAGGCTACGCCTATTCGCAAAGGTGTTGAAACTTCCTCAGCGATTGCAAGCTATCCACTGCCTCAAGATAAAATCTCAAATCGAGATCGCGGCATAAGCCAAGACTTGGTACCAGCTTGTAAAGCAATTATTGATAACGATGCGTCCATCGTATTGCATGCGGCTAGCAAAGGTGATTATCGCTGGCTGACAGTGCGTCTAACTCTATGTACGCGCCGTTTAGACCCAGGATTCCGCTTACGCCATAGCCATGCAGTTGAAGAGTCTAGAGAGCCATTCATGACCTTACACCCTGCCCGTAGCACCGCATTGCTAGGTAACTTTTAACGTTACCCTTTTCGTACTGAGACTGTCCCTATTGGAATAGCTCAGTACGAAATAATTAATCTTGATAATCTGAAAACATTCCCATCAAAGCTTCTTTCTCATCACCACTGACAGCAGCATGTTTTTCTGGCTCTGCACCAACAAAGCAAATTTGGTTTCTACCCGAAGTCTTCGCTTCATATAAACAACTATCTGCGTCCTTAATTAAGTCTGAAGATGTTCCTTTCTCATGAGATAGACGTACTGACAAACCGATACTCGCAGTCACTTTTAAAACCTGCCCCCCCACCATAATCTCGCTCGCTTCAATTTTCTGGCGAAGACGTTCCGCAACCTGACTGGCTAATAACAAATTAGTGGAAGGTAAAATTACTACAAATTCTTCACCACCATAGCGACATTGAATATCCAGTTGGCGGGTCACTTGCTTGATCAAACGTGCTGTTAGTTTTAGAACCTGATTACCGACTTCATGTCCCCATACATCATTTACCTTCTTAAAATAGTCTAGATCTATCATCATTAAAGAAGTCGCCATTGCAGTACGCTGTGTACGCTCAAGCTCAATATCAAGAGAACTACGAAAATGTCTTACATTAAAAAGGCCTGTTAAAGGATCTGTTATCACTTGCTCTCTAAGAGACAGCAATTCATTGGCCCAAGGGCTAAATAAACCACATTTAGGACAATCAAACTGCTGAAGGCCTAAGGCCTTTTCAGTGTTATTAGCGGCGACTGGAGGAGCTTTTTCTTGCGATCTAAAAACCATGTTTTTCAGCTCAAACAATTTATATTTCAATGATATAAATAAGTTTAGTGGATTCTGAAAAAAACAAAGGTCTTTTTGATCGCTTTTTGAAACAACTTTTTACCGATGACTCAGGACTCGGGCAACCCTTGGTTTATAACGGCCTGCTGCCAAACATCATCAGTTTTCAACAAACTAAATACTTGGTAATCAATCCATGAGCCTTCAAACTCTAAGAAGTTCATTAATTGACCATCGTGATTAAAACCAAATGCTTTCGCCAAGTCGACAAGGCAATGGTCACTTTCAAGTAAAAACCACTCGATACGATGCAGCGATAAATCTTCATAAGCTAAAGTGGCAACGGCATAGATCAACTCGGAGAGGACGGACTGAGTCTTATAATCGCTGAACACATCCACTCGAAACTGAGCACTGGCACTCACCCAATTAAATTTCTGCAAGCTTAAACGAGCAACCACCTTACCCGTAGATTTTTCTTCAACCAACCAAAAAGCAGCTTCTTTCGCTTCAAACTGCATCACCATGCGACGCGCTTCATCCATCGCTTGCGCTTCAACAACCATAGGATTTTTAGGGTGATTTTTTACAACCTCATTAGAGCCTAATAAAGCATAAATATTCGGAATGTCTTCTTCATGAGCAAAACGCACATAATAGTGTTCAGTATTTAAATTCCAATTCATTCTGACTCTCCTTTATGGCCCGTCTCTGAAACCGATTCTATAATCTTGTTAAACACTAAAATATCAGAGAACTCGGTTTGGCTGATGCGACGATAATCTCGTAAGCGAGCTTGCTGTATAAAGCCAACCTGCTCAACAATACTTATCATCGCCTCATCACCCATTGGCAGGCAATGGAATGAGAAATTACGCAGGTGATATTTTTTCACCAAATAGTCGATACCAGCACGTAAAGCCTCAACCTGATGCACTTGAGTTATTTCAGGTAATACATCAAGACGCATCAACGTTTTTAAAGACGTTGGCTGCCAGTCATACAGGCTTAACATACCTAACATTTGACCATCAACCTCCATAGCCCACATAAGGCCACGCTGTGTTGCCGCCATTTGTACCGAGAGAGTAATCATACGCTCTGCATGCTCGGTACTGGCCGTTGTACTTTGACCTGCTAAGGTCTGCTTTTGATATATCTTAACTATGGTATCGACGTCGGTCTGATCTAACGGGCGTAATTGTCCACCGTTAAAATCGACATTAGCAACAAATTTCATGAAGGGAATACCTAGAATGTTCGTTTTAAGGCGCACATTCTAGCATTTGGAAAGGTTTTAGGTCACCGTTAATTCACGGTATAAGTTTGTGACTTAGGGCCTCTTATTAAAGATGATATTTAAACATACTGCGCCGCCGCCCAGCCACTAGCCCAAGCCCACTGGAAGTTAAAGCCGCCTAAGTGGCCCGAAACATCCAATACTTCGCCAATGAAATACAGACCCTGCTGTTTTTTTGCCATCATGGTCTTAGAACTGACTTCATCAGTATCGATTCCGCCGAGTGTCACTTCCGCTGTACGATAACCCTCGGTACCCGAAGGTATTAGCTGCCAAGCATTAAATTGAGCAGCGATAAGATCCATCTGCTCTGCATTTAATTCTGCCAACGTCTGCGGAATACCTTGCTTAAATAGATCGGCTAAAAAGAACTCAACCAGTTGCTCTGACATTTTTTGTGTAAGCCACTGAGCGATAAACTTTTTCAACGAGAGTTTAGGACGCTCATGCTGAGTTTCTCGTAGCACTTGCGCAAGATCGATATCTGGCAATAAATTAACGATAACCGTATCACCTGCTTGCCAATAGGAAGAAATTTGAAGAACCACAGGGCCACTTAAGCCTCTGTGAGTAAACAACATATTCCCACGGAAACTTTGCTCATTGCACTCTATAGTGACTTCGCAAGAACTCCCCGATAATGCAGTACAAACAGACTTTAGTTGATTAGTGATTGTGAAAGGAACCAAACCTGCGCGAGTGCCGTAAGTTTTTAATTTAAACTGTTCGGCTATTCTGTAGCCAAACCCTGTTGCTCCTAACGTTGGAATCGAAAGCCCACCAGTAGCAATCACAAGGGACTCACACAGATATTTACAATGAGCACCTTCTTTCGTTGTGGCTAATTGATACTGACTACCTTCTGCAGCATCATCTTTTGCTGCATTATCGATAATTGAATCGATAGCAGTACTGAGTTGGACTTTTACACCCGCCTGATCACATTCACCTAATAACATTTCAAGGATGTCACTGGATTTATTATCACAAAATAATTCCCCCAGCTGCTTCTCGTGATAAGGGATTCCATGCTTATCTACAAGCCCAATGAAATCCCACTGAGTATATCGACTTAAGGCACTCTTGCTAAAATGAGGGTTACGACAAAGATAGCGATCAGGCTCGACATAATAATTGGTGAAGTTACAGCGGCCACCGCCCGACATTAGTATCTTCTTTCCGGCCTTATTCGCGTGGTCCAATACTAAAACAGAACGACCTCGTTGACCTGCAATCGCTGCGCACATTAGGCCTGCGGCACCAGCGCCAATTATAATTACATCGTACTGCACAGGATTCACCCTTTGAAATTAAAGCGGAGCTCTTGAAGTTGAGCTATTTAAATAGAGTATTTGAAACTGATTTTATAATCAGAGAGAGGAAAGACTAATTATCCGCTAACAGTCTTTTCACTGGGCCAAAGGTTTTACGATAGATGTCGCAAGGCCCTAATTTTTCCAGCGCTTCAATATGCGCTTTGGTAGGGTAACCTTTATGCTTTGCCAAACCATAACCTGGATATTGTTCATCCAAAGCCACCATTTCATGATCGCGCTGCACCTTAGCCAAAATAGACGCGGCACTGATAGCAGCAACAAGGGCATCACCCTTAATGATCGCAGCACCTGGCATATCCAACTCAGGTAAGCGATTGCCGTCGATAAGCGCATACTCAGGCAACTGCTTTAAGCCATGAAGTTGCAGCCCACGAACAGCACGTGTCATCGCTAACATGCGGGCTTGAAGAATATTAATATTATCAATTTCTTCTGCGCTCGCTCGAGCGATGCAATAACTTAAGGCTTTTTCTTTAATTTCAGGAAATAAAGCTTCACGCTTTTTTTCACTCAACTTTTTAGAATCGTTTAAGGCTGCAATCGGATTATTAGGGTCTAATATAACGGCTGCAGCAACGACATCGCCACATAAAGGGCCTGCACCAGCTTCATCAACACCACAGTAGATAATGCGCTGCTCGATTAACTGAGCTTCGATTTCAGTTAATACATTAAATTTTTCTGCCAAATCAACAACACAATCAGTTGAATCTACAATATTATTAGGCATTAAACTTCATCCGAATGGGAAGCCGTTGTATCAAATTCTTTATTCTCATTGAGTAGATCATACACTGCACTGGCAGCTTGCTCATTCGCATCGCGCTTAAGCTGCTTGTGAATAAATAAAAACGTTTCTTGTAACTGATGAATCAAACGTTCATCTTCAAGCCGCTCATTCAAAGCTAAGGCTAAATTTTCTGCAGTCGCTTGTTCTTGTAATATTTCAGGAACAACTTCACGCCCTGCTAGTAAATTTGGTAATGAAATAAATTCTTGCTGCAATAACCGACGCATAATTTTGTAAGTAATAGGCGATACGATATAGCTAACAATCATTGGCTTTTTCAACAGCATTCCTTCAAGAGTTGCTGTACCGGATGCTAATAAAATAACATCAGCCGCTTGCATACAGGTTTTAGAGTTACCATCAACCACATCAATTTTCACGTTGGGTTTTAATTCATCAATTAATTGTTCAATTTGCTGCATACGAATTTTATTGGCTGCAGGCAATATGAATCGAACATCTGGATTATGCTCAAACACAAGTTCAGCTGCTTGAATAAAAACGGGGCAAAGCTTTTCAACTTCACTGCCACGGCTACCTGGCATTAAACACACAACTTTTTCGTTCTTTTTATAATCAAAAATCTGACGTGCGTCGTCAGTATAATTTTCAAAAGGAATACTATCCGCTAGATTATGGCCAACAAAACTAACTGGGACATCATGCTCTTGATAAAACTTAGCCTCAAACGGAAATAAGGTCAGCATTAAATCAACAGATTTTTTAATTTTGTGAATACGCTTAGGTCGCCATGCCCAAACAGACGGACTCACATAGTGAACCGTTTTTATGCCTGACTTTTTTAATTTGTATTCAAGCTGAGTATTAAACTCAGGGGCATCAATACCAATGAAGACATCGGGAGGATTTTTTAACCAGTGCTTAACTAGATCTTTTCGTACTTTTAACAGCTCAAACAATCGACCGAGTATCTCTACCAGGCCCATCACCGCTAGGCGCTCCATAGGAACAAAAGACTTAAAGCCTTCGGCCTCCATTAATGGTCCACCAATACCTTCAAAAGATGCATCTGGATATCGTTTTTTTAAGGCTTTCATTAAGCCGATACCCAGCATATCTCCGGAAGTTTCACCAACAACAATTGCAATACGCATTAGCGAATAATACCACGGGTCGCTTGTTCGATAGACTCTAACAATACTTTTACAGCATCATCTTCTGCAGCCAGTACTTTAATTTCAACAATCGCTTCGTCTAAGGTTAATGCTTGACGATAAAGTGCTTTATAGGCTTTACGTAGTAATTGAATCGACGCTTTCTCAAAACCGCGGCGCTTCAGCCCCTCAATATTAATACCATGAGGCTCAACAGGGTAACCATTACAAATAACATAAGCAGGGATATCTTTTAAAACAACCGAGCCCGCACCCGACATGGCGTGACTGCCAATTTTACAGAACTGATGGACTTGTGTTGCGCCACCTAAAATAACGTAATCACCAATATGTACGTGACCTGCTACGTTTGTATCATTCGCTAATATGCAATTATCACCCAGCATCACATCGTGAGCGATGTGCACATTAACCATAAACAAGTTATTGCTGCCGACTTGAGTCAGACTATTGTCTTGAGTTGTACCTCTATGAAAAGTACAGGCTTCACGAATAATATTATTATCGCCAATAATTAACTCAGTCGGCTCATCAGCATACTTTTTATCTTGGCATTCTTCCCCAATAGACGAAAACTGAAAGATCTTATTGTTCTTCCCAATTTTTGTCGGACCCTTAATGATTACATGAGGGCCAATGACTGTTCCTTCGCCGATTTCTACGCCGGGTCCAACCATGGTCCACGGGCCAATTTCCACACTTTCAGCAATTATTGCGCTGGGGTCAATTACAGCTCTAGGATCAATCATGTTAAATATCCTTCTCTGCACAAGTGATTTCAGCACAACACACTACGTCACCATCAACACGAGCACAGCATGAGAATTTCCAAATTCCGCGCTTACTATTAACGTATTCAGCTTCTAAATTTAATTGATCACCCGGTATCACTGGCTTTTTAAAACGAACACGATCTGCACCGGCAAAGTAGTAACTTGTTTTAGCTGTACGTTTATCGCCCAACATGTGTAAGCCTAATATTCCAGCAACTTGCGCCATTGATTCTACAATCAAGACACCTGGCATAATCGGATGTTGCGGAAAGTGACCATTAAAAAATTCTTCATTGATCGTTACATTTTTTATCGCCTTAATACTTCCGGCATTAGGGCCATCAATATCAATGCTATTCACACGATCAACCATTAAAAATGGGTAGCGATGAGGGAGTAGTTCTTTAATACCTTGAATATCCAATACGGGCATCAGGATCACCTATTGATTTTTTCTAATTTTTTTAATCGTCTAGCCATATCATCTAGCTGACGGAAACGAGTCGCGCTTTTTCGCCACTCACTAGCAGGCATCATTGCTGTTCCTGATGAAAATACACCGGACTCTTTAATCGATTTTGAAACAAGAGTCATGCCTGTAATATGCACACCATCGGCTATATTTACATGCCCAACAACACCAACGCCACCGGCAAGAGTACAATTTTTACCGAGTGTGGTACTGCCGGCAATTCCAGCAGTTCCTGCAATCGCACAGTTATCCCCAATCACCACGTTATGGGCAATCATAACCTGATTATCAAGTTTAACTCCGTTGCCAATTTGAGTATTTCCTAACGCACCGCGATCAACTGTGGTATTGGCACCAATCTCAACTTGATTGCCAATTCGTACACCACCCAACTGAGCTATTTTAACCCACTGGCCTGCATCTGGAGCAAAGCCAAAACCATCAGCCCCTAAGACACAACCTGAATGAAAAATACAATCGTTGCCTATGACAACGTCATGGTAGATCACAACATTGGCGTGCAATAAACATTGCTCACCAATAACCGAATGGTCACTTATTACGCTATTAGCACCAATGCGCGTTCCAGAGCCTACCTGAACATGCTCCCCAATAACCACATTAGCGGCAATTGATACATCCTCGGCAATATCGGCACTGGCAGCAATCGATGCTGAAGGATGAATAAAGGCTGCTTGCGCTGGTAGGTTATTAAATAATTGTGACAGCTTAGCAAATCCCATATAAGGATTCATCATAACCAAAGCCGACACAGGACATTCATCTTGCATATCTGGGTGTAAAATAACAGCAGCAGCCCTAGTTACCGCTAATTGTTTGCGATAACTGGGGTTTGCCAAGAAAGTAATCTGCTCAGCATTGGCTAATGCTAAGGTAGAAATACCCGACACTAAAAGCTCATTATCATTGGGTACTATTTTAGTGACTAAAGTAGCACCAATTTTTTCAGCAATATCTGCTAAAGAAATGGATCGTTGTGTCATGTATTTATTAGCCTTTTTTCTGCCGTTAATATACGAGTCAACTGCTCGTATCATTGCTTCTATTACTTAGCGTTTAGCTTCTCAAGCAGTAATTTAGTAATATCAGTACCTGGTCCATTATAAATAACCATATCTGGACGCATCACTAAATCATATTTTTTCTCGTCAATAATGGCCTTCAACGCTTTTTGCATTTTTGGTTCCATTGCTTTTGCAAGCTGTTGCAACTCTTGCTGCTCAGCTTTCTGCATATTTTGACGATGGAATTTATAAGTAGTCGCTTTTTCTTCGAAGCTATTCTTAAGTTTACGATGTTCATCTTCACTCATCACATCGCCATCTTTAGCAATTTTATCTTGGATGCCTTTAAGCTCAGTTTCTAACTTAGTAATTGTATCGATATCACCCTGTTTAGCAGCACGAAACTTTTCTACTGCTGCTTTTGCTTCATCAGACGCCAAAACTGCACGCTGCATATCGACAACTGCAATTTTCATTTCTGCTTGAGCAAAACTCGCTGTCATGGCCAATAGAGCTATTTGTAAAAAACGCATAATATTATCTTCCTAGTTATTATTACTGTGGTTAGTTTATTAAATTCTTTGTATTAAAAAGTGCTAATTAGAATACTTGCCCAAGAGAAAATTCAAATCCTTCAGTACGATCATCTTTCTCTTCATTTAATGGGAATGAATATGTAAACGTTAGTGGCCCAATGGCTGTTACCCAAGTTACGCCAACACCTGTACTTAAACGCAGCTTAGTAAAATCAATACCTTCTTGGCAAAACGGATGTGTATCAAAGCTAGGTAATTCACTATCACTGGGCTTATAGCACTGATCAGTAAACACATTACCGGCATCCAAGAAGAACACACTGCGCAATGAACTACGATCTTCGATGAATGGGAAAGGAAATATTAATTCAGTACTACCTTCTACCAATATATTGCCACCTAGAGCAGTCGCACTCTCTACATAAGCAGGAGCTTGCTCAATTGAACCATTAGAAGCAGTAGAATAAATAGGTACATAACCTGCTGAATTAACCGCACGAATAACATCACCATCGGCATTTTTATAATAAATATTCGTTGGCGAACCATCTTCTATAACAGGTCGACCCAAGTTATCAGTTTCAAACATTGGGTTGCCACTGCTATCTATCTCGACTAAATCGACTAAATTATAGTCAGGCAAGCCTTGGGGTCCTAAAGAACTAGTACGATAGCCTCGTACAGAACCAACACCGCCAGCGCGGAAATTCTTAAAGAAAGGTAGCTGATTTAGATCGCCAAAACCATCGCCATAACCCAATTCAGTACGGAAGCGAATAGACCAATCAAGATCTAAAGGAATGTAATAGTCGGCTTTATACCCAAATTTATAATAGGTTAAATCACTGCCGGGGATCGCAAGATCAAACGATAAACTTTGCTGAGCACCCGCAGTTGGAAATAGGCCTCTATTTAAGTTCGACCACTTCCAGCTTGTCCCTAGTGAATATTCACGAAAGCGATCGCCTTGATCCGCGATAAAGTCAGTTATTTCAGCGGGAACCGTCGTTCCTTCAAACATATCCGTTTGAGATACGCCTAAAGTAAATGATATACGCTCACGGTTACTAATCGGATAACCAAAAGACATATTACCCCCTAACGTATTGGTTTGATAATCACTGGTAAATGATTGACTAGAGAAATCAGTTTTCCGATAAAAGAAGTTAAAACCGCGGCTGACACCATCAATGGTGTAATAAGGATCATGGAACGAAAAGTTATATGACTGCACGGTACTGTTTTTCTGCAGCGCTAAAGACATACGGTTACCCGTACCTAAAAAGTTGTTTTGGCTGATGCTAGTACCGACAATGAAACCACTGCCACCGGCATAACCCACATTAAAGTTCAAACTACCGCTGAGTTGCTCTTCGACACTGTAGTTTACATCAATTAAATCATCAGCCCCTGCCACTGCTGGAGTCTCAACATTAACTCCTTTGAAGAAACCTAGCTGATTCAAACGTTTCTTACCCGCTTCAATTTTAGCTGTCGATGCCCAACCACCTTCCATTTGTAACATTTCACGACGCAGTACTTCATCTAAAGTACTTTCGTTACCGGCAAAGTTAATACGTCTTACATACGTGCGCTTACCCGGCTCAACAAAGAACGTAATATCAACTTCTTTGGTTTCATCATCAATTTTTGGAATGCCATCAACCTTTGCAAAGGTATAGCCGTCATTACCCAAGCGCTTAATCATCAAGTCGCTACTAAGCGTCACTTTCTGGCGTGAAAAAATGTCTTCTTCTTTAATGATATAAAAGCGCTCTAGCTCCTCTTCAGGTAAAACTAAATCCCCTGCTAGCTTTAACTCTCGTACACTATAGATATCGCCTTCCGTGACATTAATGGTGATATAAACGCCTTTTTTATTCGGAGAGACTGATACTTGAGTCGATTCAATGTTGAACCGGATATAACCGCGGTTCAGGTAAAAAGACCTAAGTGTTTCTAAATCCCCTGATAGTTTCTCACGAGCATACTTATCATCACTGGCATACCAAGACCAAAAGTTACTCGTTTGCAGTTCGAAAGTTTTAAGCAGCTCATCGTTACTAAAAGCTGAATTACCAATAATATTAACGTGTTGAATCGATGCAACCGTACCTTCATCAACTCGAATTACCAAACCAACGCGGTTACGGGGCAATGCGGTTACTTCAGTTTTAATATTGGCATCGTAACGACCTTGAGCAACATACTGTCGCTCTAATTCAAGTGAAATTCGCTCGAGAGTTGAGCGTTTGAAGACCAACCCCTCAGCTAAGCCTGATTGCTTTAAACCATCTTTAAGCGCATCACTGGTAATCGCTTGGTTACCCTTAATTTCTAATTGTGTAATCGTAGGCAATTCAACGACACGAACAATTAAAACATCACCATCGCGTTGCAATGAAATGTCATTAAATAATGCCGTCTTAAATAATCGTTTTGACGCAGTTGTTAAGCGCTGACTATCAACACTATCCCCTACGTTAATCGAAAAGGCTTCAAATACCGTTCCAGCCGAAATACGCTGCAACCCTTCAACGCGAATATCACTCACGACAAAAGACTCTGCAGTCGCTAAATGACTGAATACTGCCAAAATACATGCTAAAAACAAAACTCGCATATGCGATTCAATTCCAAAATTAGGCCACTATAATTAACTATCTGCATAACACAGAATTATAAGCGGCTGATGTCATTATAAAAAGCGATAACCATGAGACTCATCAACAGTGTCATGCCAACTTGTACAGCCATTATCTGAGTTCGCTCGGATAATGCTCTACCTCGAATTGCTTCGATACCATAAAACAGGATATGACCACCATCCAGTACAGGAATGGGTAATAGATTTAACACACCAAGTGAAACACTCAATAACGCTAAAAATCCAATAAAGGCCTGCAAACCATTACTTACTGAAGAGTCCGCTACTTTAGCAATCGTAATCGGTCCACTCAAGTTCTTCACCGAAAGATCACCCAAAATCATCTTCCAAAGTGACTCTAAAGTAAAAACAATCAATTGTTTCGTTTTAATGGTGGCTTGAATTAATGAATCGACAGGCCCCAGCTTTGTTTCCGCAATCCAATCACTCGGTATTTCAGGAATGACTGAAGGCTCTAAACCTGCACCAACGTAACCAATACTTTTTTCGTTTTCGATTTCTTTGGTGGCTGGAATTAAACGGATGGCAACTTCATTGCCATCTCTTTCAACCATTAAATCCAAAATGCTTTCTGGGTTCTCGCGTACAACCGCGACCCATTCACGCCAATCAGCTATATCAATAAAAGTTTCACCACTAAGAATAGTAAGGACTTTATCCCCGGCGATGAGCCCAGCCTTTGCAGCAGCCTCCCCTTCAACTACCTGTCCAATAACGGCGTCTATAGGTAATTGTCTTGGTTTGAAGCCCAAAGCCTTCATCGGGTCTGGCGTTTCTTGATCGCTTAACCAGCGATTAATAGGAAAAATAATACTCCGTCTAACCTGATTGCTATCCTCTACAGTTAACGGTAATTGCCCCGTTTCACCAATATACGAAATTAACTGCCAGGAGACTTCTTGATAGCTATCAACAGCAACACCTGCAATATCCACAATGCGATCACCGCTCTGTAGACCTTGCTCATAAGCCGGTGTTTCTGTTTCAACTTGGCCCAATACAGGTACTAATCCAGAAATACCCATCATGAAAAGTGACCAGTAAGCCAGTATCGCAAAAATGAAATTAGCAATCGGCCCTGCGCTGGCAATGGCAATACGCTGCCAAACTGTTTTCTGATTAAATGCTAGATGAAGCTCTTCAGGCTTCACTTCACCTTCTCGCTGATCAAGCATTTTCACATAGCCGCCCAGCGGAATCGGTGCAACTGAAAATTCTGTACCTAACTTATCGGTATACGACCATAAAGGTTTCCCAAAGCCAACAGAGAAGCGAAGGACCTTAACCCCACAACGTCGAGCCACCCAAAAATGACCAAATTCATGGATCACAACAAGGATACTAATGGCTAAAATAAAAGATAATAAGGTGCTCATAATCGTAGTTTCTAGCGATCCAGTAAATAAGAAGGTAATAATGAACTGGCTAATTCTCTTGCCCAACTATCGGCGGCCAATACATCTTTTAAACAGGTGACATCTTGCTCAGGACAAACCTGAATAACTTTTCCAATCAACTCTGGGATAGCCAAAAAGCTAATTTGTTCCGCTAAAAACGCGGCAACTGCAATTTCATTTGCTGCATTTAATACTGCTGGATAGATCCCACCTCGTACAAAGGCATCTTTCGCGAGATTCAAACAGGGAAAAGTTTCATAATCAGGCTCGGAAAAGTCTAAACGGGCAATATCAAATAAATCTAGATGCTTAACCCCTGCATCAATTCTTTCTGGCCATGCCATGCCGTACGCAATCGGCGTGCGCATATCCGGCTGCCCTAATTCAGCGATTACAGAACCATCACTGTACTGCACCATAGAATGAATAACACTCTGCGGATGAACAACAATCTGCACTTGATCTGCTCGGCAATTAAATAAGAAACACGCCTCAATTAATTCCAAACCTTTATTCATTAGCGTGGCTGAATCAACAGAAATTTTAGCGCCCATTGACCAATTTGGGTGAGCAACCGCTTGCGCAGGAGTGACCTCTGTTAATTCTAATTTGGTTTTATTGCGAAAAGGACCACCGGAAGCGGTTAATAAAATTTTCTCAATTCCGTGTTCCGAAAATCCGCCGCTATAATTCGCCGGTAAACTTTGAAAAATCGCATTATGTTCACTATCGATAGGAAGAAGTTCAGCACCATTATCGCGAATCGCTTGCATAAATAATGGCCCAGCCATCACCAATGCTTCTTTATTCGCCAATAATACACGTTTCCCTGCTTTCGCCGCAGCCAACGTCGGTAGCAAACCTGCTGCACCAACAATCGACGCCATCACCATATCAACATCTTTGGCAGCAGCAACTTCTGCGAGAGCATCCTTACCAACCAGTACAGAACATTCTATGGCAGAACGATGGTTTGTTTGGTTCAGCAATACCTTCGCTTCAAGAGCAGCCTTATCTGTAGGTACAACAATATACCTTGAAGAAAATTCAATTGCGGCAGCAACCAGTTCTTGAATACGCGAAAAACCCGTTAACGCATAAACACGGTAACGGGTCGGGTGACGACGAATAACATCTAGGGTACTACTACCGATTGAGCCTGTTGCTCCTAAAACGGTAATCCACTTACTCATTATTGTTCGCTCTCGATTAACATTTAACGTATCAACGACTGGCAACTAAGCGGCCAACTGCCAACCGAATAACAACAGAAAAAACGCAAATACAGGCACAGCAGAAGCCATGCTATCAATGCGATCCAATACACCACCATGACCCGGTAATAGCTGAGAGCTATCCTTAATGCCTCGATTTCGTTTCATCATACTCTCAACCAAATCGCCCATCACAGATATAATGGCGGTTATAAAAGTTATAATGGCTAAGAGAATAAAGTCATCCATCATCATAGGTTGCAGCCAGTGATTGACGCTCAACGTGAAAATAATAGCGATCAAACCTGTTGTCGCTAATCCACCCCAAAAGCCAGCCCAAGATTTACCAGGACTTACATTTGGCGCTAACTTTTTATCACCCCATGTCTTACCCGCAAAATAAGCGCCAGTATCCGCGCCCCAGATTAAGAACATCACATAGATAATAATCAAAGCACTATGTGGCTGACTCTTTAAAGTCATAAAGCCAACCCACATTGGCAGTAAAACCAAAAAACCTAATACCGCACGTACAGGTTTTGCTTGCCATAACGATACTTGCTTTGGATATTGAATAACCAAGAAGCACGCAAACAACCACCAAACGGCACCCACGGCTAAAATAATACGATCAATCCCAGGATTTGAAGCCATAAAATATCCAGTTGCTCCAATTGAAAGTGCAACGACTGCAGCATACGCTATGCGTACAACAGGGGATTCATAACCCGATAAGTTAGCCCATTCCCACGCCGCTACCGTGACAATAAAACCAATAAAATAAGCAAACTGCTCTATCGGTAAAAAGAAAATGCCGCCAATCATAAGTGGCGCTAATATTAATGCTGTGATGATGCGTTGCTTAAGCAATCTACTACCCTTCTGTTAACTGGCTATCAGTCCGTCCAAAGCGCCTAACTCGGCTAGCAAAGGCGGCCAATGCTTTATTATATTCTTTTTGTTTAAAGTCTGGCCAAAGCGCATCTGAAAAATAGAATTCAGAATAAGCGGTTTGCCATAACATGAAATTACTAATACGCTCTTCACCACCGGTACGAATCATAAGATCCGGCGCGGGAAATTCATTAAGCCAAGTATATTGATGAAATACCTGTTCATCAATCTCATCAGCTTTCAGCTTACCAGCTTCCACATCTTGAGCAATGCGTTTTGCCGCTTGAGCAATATCCCACTGACCACCATAATTTGCCGCAATGACCAAGGTCATACGATCATTATTTGCGGTGAGCTGCTCAGCATCAGAAATTAAGTTTTGAATTTTTTGTTGAAATGCAGTCTTATCCCCCATAACAACGAGGCGGATATTATTTTTATGCAGCTTCTTTACTTCACGCTCAAGCGCGATAATAAATAACTGCATTAAGGCATTCACTTCAACTTCTGGACGTCGCCAGTTTTCACTACTGAAAGCAAATAGGGTTAAGACTTCAACACCTTGCTCTACAGAGGTTTCGACCACTGCACGCACGGCATCAACACCCGCTTTATGACCGGCAACTCCCGGCATTAGGCGTTTTTTTGCCCAGCGGTTATTACCATCCATTATGACTGCAACGTGGCGAGGAATCCCCCCCTCCACGGCTTCTTTATCAGAAATACTTGTCGACATCGCCTTGCCCTAAAGCTTCAACACAGGTTAAACCTGCATTAAATCCTTTTCCTTACCAGCCAAGATACTTTCAATTTCAGCAATATATTGATTGGTCAGTTTTTGAATCTGATCTTCACCAGCACGCTCTTCATCTTCAGAAATTTCTTTTTCTTTCAAAAGATCTTTGATCATACCATTAGCATCACGGCGAATATTTCGAATCGATACTCGTCCCTTTTCCGCTTCTGCTCGTGCTTTTTTAATAAACTGCTTACGCGTTTCTTCAGTCAAAGCCGGCATTGGTACACGAATCTTATCGCCCGTCGTCGATGGGTTTAGACCCAAATCAGACTTCATGATGGCTTTCTCAATCGCTGGTATTAAAGGCTTTTCCCAAGGCACAATTGCTAAACAACGGCCATCTTCAACATTAATGTTGGCAAGCTGTGAAAGCTGCGTTGGTGAGCCGTAATAATCAACCATCACACCGTCTAAAATAGAAGGGTGTGCGCGACCGGTACGAATTTTTTTAAAGGCATCAACCATAGCGCCGATGCTTTTTACCATACGCTCTTGCGCATCATTTTTAATATCAGTAATCATTATTAGCTTTCCTCATTGACAATTAGGGTGCCTATATCGCCACCCATGATGATCTTCGCTAGGTTGCCTGCTTCGTGCATATTATAAACACGCAAAGGCATGTTGTGATCTTGCGCCAAACAAATAGCGGTCAAATCCATTACACCCAACTGCTTATCCAGCACTTCGGTATAGGTTAACGTATCGTACTTTACAGCTTCTGAGTCTTTCTTAGGATCGGCTGTATAAACGCCGTCCACATTAGTGCCTTTCAGAACCACCTCGGCATTAATTTCGATACCCCGTAAACATGCTGCTGAATCAGTAGTAAAGAACGGGTTACCGGTACCCGCTGAAAAGATAATTACCTGGCCGTTATTCAAGCCACGCATTGCCTTGCGTCGATCGTAATGCTCAACAATACCACTCATTGGAATTGCAGACATAACGCGCGTCGTAATATTTGAACGTTCCATCGCATCGCGCACCGCTAAAGCATTCATAACAGTTGCTAACATACCCATATGATCGCCAGTAACTCGATCTAGACCTGCTTCACTCAATGCTTTACCACGGAACAAATTACCACCACCAATAACAATCCCAACTTGCACACCGATACCGACAAGCTGACCAATTTCAAGCGCAATCTGGTCTAATACTTTTGGATCGATACCAAAACCCAACTCTCCCATTAGCGCTTCGCCGCTTAATTTAAGAAGAATACGTTTATATCTAGGGGTGCGTTGTTCAGCCATAGCCAACTCCAGTGGATGTGATCAATATAATTTGGGGGTGACAAAAACCATTTCAGGCTTTCAAAAAAATGCCGGGTTACCCCGGCATTTATAGAATTCTCTCACATTAAGAAAAAGAATTCTCAGTCAATTCAATCAGAATTAACCTTTAAGTTGA
>Ga0105359_10000867_pt1 | contig 25493 bp, 19 predicted proteins | sample GOMGulsemesocosm_6_FD_83659 | JGI IMG/M metagenome (GOLD analysis project Ga0105359, IMG submission 83659) | Methane-oxidizing microbial communities from mesocosms in the Gulf of Mexico - GOM8C Gulf of Mexico | ecosystem: Environmental > Aquatic > Marine > Cold seeps | place: Gulf of Mexico...
GCTAGTCCCCACTGATGGACCAAATGTTTTGGTAAAAAACCTAAATAGTGGCCGCTGAAAATAAGGGACATTCGCGCTTCCTGATGGTGTGCCTTACTGACAATATTCCAGTTTTTCATATCGGTATGTGGCTCTTGGCCCGCTCTCAGTCGCGGCGATTCTACAAATTTATATGCAGAGAGATCCAGTTGCCTAAGCTGGTTCTGGCTTAAGTCGTATAGAGGGTGTTTGCTGCCACAGTAAAGTAGCATCTGCTCAGAGAACAAATCTGTCGAATCCAACTGTGCATGTCCCTGCAAAGGTACCGTAATACCAATATCAGCACTCTTGTCGAGGATAGCACTAACAATGCTGTTCGACTCCATGACACTAATATGTATATTCACTTGCGGAGCTAGCTGCTGAAATTCATCGATGGCATTCACAATACAGTAATTACCGTAGCCCATGGTGTGCTCAGCACATATCAAATGCAAGTCTCCAAGCAACACTTGGTGCGAGTCGTTTATCTTATATCTAAATTTTTGCAGAGCCGTAAGTAGCTCTAGTGTAGCGTCGTACACTAACTGCCCTTGCTGGGTGATAATAAAGCCCTTGCGACCGCGCTCGCACAAGCGCATATTTAAACGCTTTTCTAAGTCCGATAAATAATTGGAAATGGTTGAATTGGCAAGGTTTAATTGTGTTTCGGCTGCAGTTACGCCTCTGGCATCTACCACCGCTTTAAATATGCGCAGCAGTTTAATATCAATATCCGCCAATTGGCCGGTTAATGCCGCTTTCTTAAATCCCATGTCAGTCTCAATATAATTGCATAAGTAAATATAATATCCTTAAAAGCATTATATAAACAATACTAAAATTCCGTTATAAATGCCTTAATTCTTAACATCACAAAAAACACAATATTGGTATGTAACTGGTGGAGCAATTATGACAGTACAACTGGCGGATCAGCTTAGCGATCCCAATTTATTTAGACAACAAGCCTATATCAATGGGCAATGGCAGAATGCGGATAACGGGGATACTTTTGCGGTGATGGATCCCGCCACTGGTAACGTTATTGCCCAAGTGGCTAATCTAGGTGCATCGCAGACAGTCACAGCGATAGAGATTGCCGATCAGGCGATGCGCAAGTGGCGACTGCAAACAGCCAAATCACGGGCTGACATTTTGGAATCTTGGTACCAATTGATTTTGCTCAATACTGAAGATCTTGCCATTATAATGAGTGCCGAGCAGGGAAAAACACTGGCGGAATCTCGGGGTGAAATAAGCTATAGCGCTTCTTTTATTAAATGGTTCGCCGAAGAGGGAAAACGCGTCTACGGTGATGTCATTCCATTGGCACAGTCAGATAGACGGGGGATAGCAATCAAGCAGCCAATTGGGGTGGTTGCCGCTATCACTCCATGGAATTTTCCCAGTGCAATGATCAGTCGAAAAGTGGGGCCCGCTCTGTCTGTAGGTTGCGCAGTCGTACTCAAACCCGCTGCAGAAACACCGCTGTCAGCTCTGGCTTTGGCTGAACTTGGTGAGCGTGCAGGATTACCTGCTGGACTGCTCAATATAGTAACCAGCGATGATGCCGTAGCGGTAGGCGCTGTGTTGACGGCTCATGCTCTGGTTAAAAAACTGACCTTTACCGGTTCCACTCCTGTAGGAAAGCTACTAATGGCGCAGTGTGCCAGTACTGTTAAGCGTACTTCGATGGAATTGGGTGGCAATGCCCCAATAATTGTTTTCGATGATGCAGACCTGGATTTGGTGATGCCAGGTGTGATTAATGCCAAGTTTCGTAATAGCGGTCAAACTTGTATTAGTGCCAATCGCATACTCGTACAAAAAGGTATTTATCAAGAATTCATTGAGCGCCTTAGTGCTGCAGTGGCGGAATTCGATTTCGGTGCATACACCGATAAAAGCAGTAGTCACGGGCCATTGATTACAGCGAAAGCGGTTGAAAATGTGCATGCCAAAGTGAAGAAAGCAATCGAACAAGGCGCTACGGTCGTCTGCGGTGGGCAGTTAAGTGATGGCCCCGGACACTTCTATCCGGCGACGATACTGGGTAACTTAAATTCAGATATGTCGATTTTCCAGGAGGAAATCTTTGGCCCGGTGGCGGCTATTTATAGCTTTGATACTGAGCAACAGGCAGTAGAGATCGCAAATGACACACCTTTTGGTTTAGCTGCCTACTTTTATACAGAAAATATGCGCCGTTGCTGGAAGGTGTCTGAAGCCCTTGAATACGGCATGGTTGGGGTTAATGAGACCGCTATCAGTGCCGAAGTAGTTCCCTTTGGCGGTTTCAAAGAGTCGGGACAGGGCAGGGAAGGATCAAAGTACGGCGTCGATGACTATCTGGAAATAAAGTATATCTGCATGGGTAATGTAGATTAAACATCGATAAAGCGGCAGACGAAACGATAAATTAGGACACAGCATGATGAATAACGATCAGTTACAGCAACGCAAAAGCAAAGTCATCGCCCGCGGTCAGGGCAATTTATATCCCGTGTATATTGAGCGCGGTGAAGGATCAGAACTCTGGGACGTCGAAGGACAGCGTTTTATAGACTTTGGCGCTGGCATCGCAGTCTGTAACACTGGACACAGCCATCCCAAAGTGGTGGCGGCAGCAAAGGCGCAACTGGATAAATTTAGTCACACCTGCGTGATGGTCAACCCCTATGAAGTTGCCGTGGAGTTGGCTGAAAAATTAATAGCAGTGGCCCCCGGGGACAGTGACAAGAAGGCAATTTTCGTGTCGACAGGTGCAGAAGCTGTAGAAAATTGCGTTAAAATTGCCCGGGCCCATACTGGGCGTCGAGCAGTGGTTGCTTTTAACGGTGGTTTCCACGGGCGTACGAACTTAACGATGGCACTCACGGGAAAGATAACTCCCTACAAACATCTATTTGGCCCGTTCCCGGCAGATATCTATCATATTCCCTTCCCCATTGCCCTGCATGATGTCAGTGTCAAACAGTCGTTAAAGGCATTGGAAAACTTGTTTAAAGTCGATATCGCAGCCACTGATGTGGCGGCGATCATTGTGGAGCCTGTTCAGGGAGAAGGTGGTTTTTATGCCGCGCCTGCTGAATTTTTACAAGCGTTGCGGAACATTTGTGATGAACAGGGCATTGTTCTTATCGCCGATGAAATTCAAACCGGTTTTGGCCGAACCGGTAAGATGTTTAGTTTTGAACACGCCGGGGTAGAGCCCGATTTGATAACGATGGCCAAGGGTATAGCCGGCGGTTTTCCACTGGCTGCGGTGGTTGGTAAAACAGCGATCATGGATGCGCCACTTCCCGGCGGTTTGGGCGGAACATATGGCGGCTCTCCGGTGGCCTGCGCAGCTGCACTCGCCGTGCTAGATGTGATAGAGGAAGAAAACTTAGTGCATCGTGCAGAGCAAATTGGCGAGCTTTTCAAGCAGCGCCTGACAGCACTGCAAGCTGACTATCCACTGCTGATCAGTGAAGTGCGCAATCAGGGGGCGATGATCGCCATCGAATTGATGCTGGAGGGCGATAGTGATCAACCCAATACAGCGTTAACTCAGGCGATAATCGCTGGTGCACAAGCGCATGGACTGGTCCTGCTCTCCTGTGGGTTTTACGCCAATGTAATACGCTTCCTGCCGGCCCTGACCATCAGTGATCAGCTGGCCCTGGAGGGGTTGGATAATTTTGAAAAACTGTTCAGAGGACTAGTCGACTAAAATCAGTCGTACATAGAATGTCCCTGCTTCTGTGCGGGGCATCTTTGCCTGTCAGGTAGGTTGTCATCGATTTAGTACGACGATTGATTAAGTCAGTAACCGCAATTAAATTCAGCGTAATGGCCTTTGCTCTGCGCTGTTACTCCTCAAGTTACTGCATTGTTAGCGGCGGTTTTTGTTCATCACCTTTCTATAAAAATTCACTTTCATATCATCCCCAATGCTGTGTCTCAGTTGCAGCTGTCCTATGTGCAGAATACAGATGGTCCAGTAATAAGATTCTATATCGTTGTTTCCACTTCATGGTGCTTGTCATAGTCGACGTTTGCGCAGTCGGATTTTTCAGTCCGTCATTTCTGGGGTAGGTGGAATCACAGTTTTGCCGGTCATGGTTAGTGGCGAATGCTGGGTCAAATAGTCGCTGGGCATGATAACTCGCTTCCTCAAATGAGCGGGAAATTATCATGACTCTTAGTCAGATAAATTAGACGAGTCTTTTAATCCACAAGTGGGCTGTAGAAGATTGGTGTGCATAAATGTTTTGAGTAGAAAGAGGGAGTAAAAAGAGCCACTGAAACAAGCTTCACGACGAAGCTGTATTTAAGCAGTGGCATATTCTTAGAATTTTAATTCATCACTTTGTTGGGCAGCCAAAGTATAATCTCTGGAAAAACCATACATAAGATCAATACGCAGAGGTTGAGCAGTACAAAGGGGGTGACTGACCGATAGATCTCTCCCATTGTCACGCCCTTGGGGGCAATTCCTTTGAGGTAGAATAGGGCGAATCCATAGGGCGGTGTCTGCACGGCAATTAATATGTTAATAATCATCAATACGCCAAACCAAATTGGGTCGTAGCCAAGGGACACGGCAATAGGGGTAAACAGCGGTGCGCACATCAGTACTATAATGAATTCATCGATGATAAAACCCAGTAACAACATGATAACCTGAAACATGATGATAATCATGATAGGAGGTAAATCTAGGCTTGCAGTAAAGTTTGCGATCATGCTCTGTACACCCATCAGCAAATGGAAATTACTGAAAATAGAAGCGCCAAAGATTATCCACATCGCAACACTGACTAAAATGCCTGTCTGTAAGCCCGCTTCAACAAACATCCGTACCTTGAAGCGCTTAAACATAATGGCCAGTAAAATAGCCCCGACAACACCGATGGCACCGGACTCTGTCGGTGTGGCGATACCGCTAATAATACTTCCCAGTACCGCGACAATTAAGAGCATTGCAAACATGCCGTCGCGGGCGGTGATAAATTTTTGTTTAGGTGTCAGTGCCGGTTGCTGGTCCAATTCATGGTCGAGCGGGGCGTGCTCTGGGTTGAGTTTACAGCTGATAATTACGTAAGCGATGAGCGCGGCTACGGTTAGTAGCGCCGGTATCATCGCACCCAAAAACATTCGACCGATCGAATTTTGGGTGGAGGCTGCGAACATGATCATGGGAATGCTCGGCGGTATTAAAATACCTAAGCCACCACCTGCCATGATAACGCCAAGAGCTAATTGTTTATTGTAGCCGCGCTCTAGCATAGGTTTGAGAGCGATACTGCCAGAGGTCATAATTCCGGCACCGATAATGCCGACCATCGCGCCTATCATTGAACAGACACCAATGACGCTAATGGCCAGAGAGCCTCGTACCCGTCCGATTAACATTTGGCTAAAGTTAAACATGGCGTCGCCAATGCCCGATTTAGTGAGTAGTTGCCCCATATAAATGTAAAGGGGAATGGCCAATAATATGAAGCTAAAGTAGGTGGATTCTATAGTGGTGGGAATGACGTTAAAAATACCTTCTCCCCAAGTCGCATAACCCACTATCATGGCAATACCGCCAAGCGCTAAACCCACTTGAGCGCCCAGTGCAAAAAAAATCAGAATACAGCCCAGTAGCACTGCTGTTAAGAGCTCAATACCCATTGCTATGTCCCTGCGTCAGTAACGTTTTTCCGGTGAAAATAAAATATATCTCGCCAATCAGGTCACGGCTAAGTTGCGCAACATAAAGTGCACTGGCGATGATCATCATTATCCAAAAATGAAACATCGGCGGCGCCCATTCACTCTGGCGGCGGTAATCAAATTCGATAGCCTCTTCGTATTTACCTAAGCTCATTGCAATAATCAGCAGTAAAAAGAAGATCGCCAGAGAGTAAGTGATGAGGTTAAATGTACTGCGGATCTTTGGCGAGACGCGGTTATATAATATGTCCACATTGATGTGTGCGCGGATTTGCTGAGCGTATGCGCCTCCTAATGCTGCAATATAGCCGAACAGAAACAGTGAGAGATCGAATGCCCAGAGGGTGGGGCTATCTAATATGTAACGAGAGAAGACTTCGTAGGCGACTATAAAGGCCAGGATAGGCATTAATAATGCGGCGGCTTTACCGGTTAGCATAACTGTCTTGTCAATCGTCATACAGATTTTTTGCAAAATAGCTGTGAACATGACTTTACCTGTATAGCAAAAAGGTGCTCAAAAATGAGCACCTTTATTTTAAAACACGAGATTTTAGTTAGAGCTGCGAAGTATCTCGATTAACGCCTTAGAGTATTTGTCTTTGGCTGCGTATTCGTCATACAGACCTGCGCCTGCTTGTGCCCAAGCTGCGCGATCATCTGCACTTGGCTCAACGCTCCATTTCAGGCCTTTTTCTTCCATCTGGGTAACGGCTTCTGATTCCCATTGCTGAGACAGACGCAGTTGATCTGCAGCGTGCTGTTCAGTTGCTTTACGCACTGCACTCTGTAGGTTTTCAGGTAGTTTTTTCCAGGCATTACGGTTAACAATGATAGGTAGTACTTGCGCACCAGCCAGAGGAAGGCGGTACATGTACTTAGCCACTTCTACATGGTTTCCATCACGATGATCGATCATGTTTGAACCGATAGAACCATCGATAACACCAGTAGCAAGACTTGTGTATATTTCGCTCCAGGCAAGAGATACAGGAGATGCGCCCAAGTTGCGAAGGAATTTACCGTAGGCACCAGGTGCTCGAATCTTCAAACCTTTAAAGTCTGCAATTGAGTTGATTGGATTTTTAGTAATGATATATACAGGCGGTTGTATGTACGGCTCTAACCAAGTTAGACCTTGTGCTCCGTATGCTTGAGTCAGGACTTTGTCCCATCCCTTATCGCGAAACAGCGCTTGTAGTTCAGCCGGGTCATCGGTGCCGCCTGGTAGACCAATTTCAACAACACCTGCGGGTAACTCGCCAGCGTGCATTGACTGGAAAGGTGCACCCATTGTCACTAGGCCGGATTTCACCGCTCCCAACAGTCCACTGGTTCCCACGCCTTCGCCTGAGTAAAGTACCTGAACTTTAATCTTGCCTTCAGACATTGTTTCGATATTCTTAGCAAGGTCTTCGTAGACTTCACCAAAAGCGGTGCCGCGACCGTAAAGGTTGCTAAAACGCCAGTTGTGTTCAGCGGCATACACATCTGCAGCGCCGACGGTTAAAGTTAGCCCCAGAGCTAACACAGAAGAGCTAAACTTCTTTTTTATTGAATTTATCATTTCAGATACTCTAGCAAATTGGATGTTGTTAATATGGGTAAGCGTCTCGAGTTGCAGCTAGACGCTCATTGTAATTCCTAGGCGGCGGCTATCTTATCAAATCAAAATTCGGGTTAAATCCATCCGTCTCTACTTAAACGTTTGCCTATTCATACCTAAAAAGTTATTTACTGCTGTTTTTTCCACTCAATGTAATTATGATTAATTAATATTTCCTCTACTTGGTTGCACAAATTGCAATGCAATACCTATCATTAGGCCAGATTGGCGATTCTGAAATTAAACAGCTGAAAATATTTAAAGCGGTGGTCGACTGTGGAGGTTTTTCGGCGGCGGAAACAGAATTGAATATCAGTCGCCCCGCCATCAGTAACCATATCGCTAATTTGGAAGCACGCCTGAACATGAGACTGTGCAAAAGGGGGCGCGGTGGCTTTTCTATGACAGTAGAAGGTGAAGTTGTTTACGATCAGACTAACCAACTGCTAGAGAGACTGGAACAGTTTAGGAATACCATCAACAACTTAGGTGTTAGACCTGCGGGGCAACTGAAAATAACCTTGAGTGACTCTTTCAGTAATGATCCTCGTTGTCGATTGCCGAGTATTTTTAGTGGGTTCTGTAAACGCGCACCGGAGGTAGAGCTAAAGGTAGAAGTGGGGAAGATGTCAAGTATGGAAAATATGGTGCTAAACGATAAGTTGGATCTGGCATTCATACCCTACCATAGGCGTCTTGATGGGCTAAATTATCTGCACTTGTTTACCGATGAAAACTATTTGTACTGTGCCAAAGAACATCCGTTATTTATATTGCCAGATACGCTAATAACTACGCAGATGATCAATGCTGCCAAGCTGGTTCACGCTGGATTAAAACCTCATGATGAAGTGCATCACATTCTCTTTGATATGAATTTGGCCGGGCTTTCCTATCACTATGAGACCAGAATATCTATGGCGATGTCGGGACAGTTTATCTGTTTTCTACCACAGGAAATCGCCCGCCCTTATGTCGATTCGGGAGAGCTGCGTGCTATCGCGACTGAAACAAAAAGCTTTACATTGGGGGCGGCGGTGATCAGCAAGAAGACCGCCCAACCGAACCGCGCCAAGGACCTCTTTTTACAGACAATCAGGGATATATTTAGCGATACTGACACCAGGGCACCCTATTGAAAAAGAGCGCAGGATTTAAATGAAAGAACCTGGTGAAACCGAATATTTGTTAGTTTCAGTCCGATATCAGTATCTTGCTGTTATCAGCGTATTCACTGGAACCTTATGTTCTCTTTTGGCTCTCGGGCATAGAGCAGCTCCTCTTACTCACTAAAACGCGTACTGCATATTAAGCACTGCACTTGGCTGAAAAGTGTCGCTACTCAGTGTGCTAGAAAACTGCAGGCCTAGACTAAGCCCATTGGTGCGTTCAGCCATTAAGCCAAATCCAAGATGAAGGTTGTTTTTCTGCTGGGATGCACCGCTTTGGGAGAAGGATTGTCCGGAAAAAGTTGCGACGGCTTGCTCAGTGTCACCTATGAACTCATGGCTCCAGCTGAGATTGGCAACCGGTGTGATTTGCCAGGCACCACGTGCAAAATTATTCAGTTGCGCATGCAGACCTATTTCAGAGGTCAATGTCTCGGTGTTTTCGTAACTGACCTGCAAATTTAGTCCGCCGTTCTCAGTGTAGTCATCTATTGATAAATGGCTGTACCTTAGACTGGCTATAGGTTTAAAGGAAATGTCAGAAAAGTGCATTTCATTGAGACCAATGCTGAAATCTAAGCCCAATAAATCTCCCTTGGATTTACCAGTGATGCGTCCTTCGCTGCTTATTGAATTATCTCGCTCTAGCTCATAATCCAGCATCGCTGCACTGACGTTAAACTGAGCGAACCAATTCTCTGCATCGAAGTTACTATAAAGTGTCAGCTGCGAACTGTTGATATCACTGTCATCGTTAGCAGAGCGTTTATTATTTGAAGATACCTCACCGTGGCTAAGCGAAACACCCGCTTGCCATGCGCCAAATTGCTGATCAAAGCCCACTGATATGCCAGCGGAGTCGCTATTAAAGCCATCAATGTCGTCAACTTTTCCGTGGTTGACTTTACTGCCGAGTGCTTGCACCCATACACCTTGATTGCTATCAGCTTGAGGGCTCAACAAGCGCTTGCTGATAGCCCGCCAATTCTCGTTATAGAGTAAGCGCGAGCCATGAATGATCATACCGCTCACAGAAGGGCTGAAGGTGTTGGATACATGCTCAAACCCAGACACATCGCCTGCAAATAGCGCAGCTAACGCACTCACTACATCATTGTTAGCGCCACCTTCTATGTAAGTTTTCATAACCGCACCAAACGCGGAGGGGTTGCTTTGGCTGGAAATATTTTCCAGGTCAGCAACAACTGACTCGAGCCGCAGTGCATTACCGACAAATGTGCCCTGGGCATCATATAGCAAGCTATTACTTTCAAATGAGGCGCCATTATTGACTAAGGAAGTCGCGCTAATGTACTGCTGCTGTTGATTTAGTGTCGCAACAGTACCCTGCAAATTGGCAGTGACGGTACTGCCAGCACCCAGAGTGACAGTGCCAGTCTGGTTTAACTGTGCCCCTGGTGTAAAGGCGAGGTTGCCGTTAGATACCAGCGCCCCTGTACCGTTGATAACGCTGCTAAATAGCAGTGTTGCGCCTTGGGCAATGGTTGTAGTAGTGCCTGCAGTGCTAAAGTCACCGAGTTGCTTAACAGTACCGCTTAGAATGTTAAAGTCTTCGACATTAGTAATGCCGTAGAATGTCAAAGTATTGCCGGCACCCGCATTGGCATTCACTGTGCCCTTGCCCTGACCGATAATATCACCGGTGAGGGTGCCGCCTGAAACATTCAGTACGCTGTCACCAGTACCTAACAAGATATTACCAGTGATGTCTCCTGCTGTCTGATTGATAGTGAAATCAGTTGTGGTTGCGCTGGCATCAATTGCAGTGCCGTTACCTCCACTAATATCAGCGGAAGTATTGAACGTACCGGTAAAGTTAAAGCCGCTAATCATATTTACAGCGCTGGCGTTGGTTGAGCTCCAGCCTGCATTGTTGTTGATTGTGCCTGTAAAGTTGCCTGCAGTGTCTCGATCTAAACGCAGAGCGCTACCGGTACCGCCTTCTACTAGGCCATTAGTGGTGATGTTGAGTTGACCACTACCGTCGTGGGTGATGGTAATGCCGTCATCACCGCCAGATACCGCTGCTGTGACTAAAGTTGAATCAGTACCTTTGTTCTCTACATAAACGGCATCATCACCACCGGTTACCAATCCTGTTGCGGTGATAGACAGCGCTCCACTGCCTTCATTGACAGCGGCAATGCCGTCATCGTTACCGGTAACACTTGTGGTAGTAATGGATAAGTCGGTACCTCTATTCTCCACATCAATACCTTCATCGCTATTGCCGACTATGGCACCTGTAGCTGTGATAGTCAGAGCGCCTGAACCATAGTTATCAGCACCAATGCCTTCATCTGCTCCTGTAATGGCTGCGCTTGTTATAATGAGGTCGGTACCCGCAGCACTGTTGTTTGCAAATATACCGACATCGGCTGAAGTAATAGTGCCCGACGAGGTAATATGTATTGCACCAGTACCATCATTATCGGCATTAATACCGTGATCCTGCGCATTAACAGCAGCAGTGTTTATGATCAGATCCGTACCGTTAACACTGTTTACTGCGCTAATCCCATAATCGTCGGTGCCTGTGGCTGTGCCTGTTGTGGTGATGGAAAGCACACCACTACCTTGGTTGTCCGCTTCGATTCCATCATCTTTTCCTGTCACTGTTGTGGCTACAATCGTCAGGTCAGTGCCTTGATTTAGTACATTTATGCCGTCAAAGCGCGCTCCAGTAACAGCCCCGGTTGTTGTAATAGCTAGCTTACCGGTCCCTAAGTTTTCGGCCCAGATGCCAGTATCATCGCCTATAACACTGGCTGTATTAACAATTAAGTCCGTGCCATGGTAGTTTCTCGCTTGCAGTCCTTCATCGCCATTACCTGTTAAAGTGCCGCTCGCATTGATCGTTAGTGCCCCTGTGCCATAGTTTTCGGCGACGATCGCTTCATCCGCGCCAGTAATTGTAGCCGTAGTAGTAATGGTTAAGTCTGTGCCTGCAATCTGGTTTTCAGCTTGAATACCATCATCGCCGGCGTTAATCACCCCAGACGCTGTTATAGAGACGGCGCCGGTGCCTAAGTTTAATACACTGATAGCATCATTTTCAGCATCCAAAGTACCACTAGTACTAATGACTATGCCGCCTGTTGAACTGTTATGCGCATTAATCGCATCGTTTTTAGCGGTAATTGCCGACATAAAATCATCAACGAAGCTAACCCCATGAGTGCCAATTAAATTCAGCGCATCACCAATAGTAGTGGTTATGCCAAACCCTGATTCAGTGGTTGCTTGTATTGGGGAGCCCGTTAGGTTTTGCGTAGTATCAGTACTGGCTGAGTTAGAACAACTGTAAACACCTCCAGCTCCAGAGCAGCTACCGGCATAGGCTTGCTGATTGGCAAAGTCGGCGAGGATGGCGCAAGCCACAGCAACAGACAGGAACAATCTAGAGGGTAATTTATTGTTGTTTACAAATCGCATATGTTTTTCTCGTGTTCGCTTAGCGCTTTAAGACTAGTGTTGCAGGTGTAACCCAAGTCAATCAGGTAAAAATTACTGGGTATTGTTTTCAAGATGAGGAGTGCGCTCTGCTTGAACAGCGCGACTTTAAACGAGGAAAGTTGTTGGCACTATGGGGTGATCACCCCATATTGGGCTCCGATACTTAGCAAAAAACTCTAACAGCTAAGAAATATGTTCATTCTAGATAACCAAAACAAAGAAAATATATTTTAATGTAAGTATTTTTGGTCATTAATTGGTGAGTATTCATATGATAGGCACAATTTGCCCAGTAAAGACCACCTGGCAACATTAGTGATACGTTTGTTGCTGCGCAGAACGGTGCGGCAGTACAGATGATTGGCTTTCTAAATAAGTCAGGCTGAAAGAGAAGTAGCCGCTCCGATTAGCGATAGCATTACAAACACTTGTGGTGTTAGTAGGGTTTTGTGCTGAACATTTTGGCACAGGCTGAGAAAAATCATCTATCGATAAATGTATTGCTAGAAGCATTAAAAAGCCGCGCTAGATGACGGCTTTTGCGGTAGTGAAAATCATATGTAAAGGTTAAGGGTATCTGCAAGTAACTGAAACAAGAATAGAAAGAACCTGCTCTAACGTAAACAGGCATCCTGAATAGCCTTATCTAAGGTCTCGAACCTATGCATAGGTTCAATTTTTTCCAGAACACCGGCATCATAGATCGCTTTAGATACGCTTTGATTGGTGCCGCAGATAAAACCTTTGGCACCCGTTTGCTCCGTTTCCTCCAGTAGGTGACCTATCGCAATGGCCGTTGAAATATCGATACTGGATACCAGTGAGAAATCAAAAATCATTACTTTATAGTCTTTAATATTTTGAAACTTAAGCTTGATTGCTTTAATTGAGGCATAGCTGATCGGGCCATTGAAGTGTAGAACTTGTACTTTTCCACATGCCGCTATTAAGTACTGAGCTTGAGAGGCGCTTAGCTGCCCATGGGTTTCATCCAGATGATTGATGACGCTCATAGATTGCGATTGGTTATCGGCGAAACGGCGCACGGTTATAATATTGGCAAAGAAAATACCAGCAGCGACCGCAGTTACTAAATCGACAAATACAGTTAAGAAAAGTACTCCAAGTAGCAGTGCGATGATCACCGGCGGGAACTTATGCAAGCGGCGCATGGTTGGGAAATCAATGATATCGAGCCCCACCTTTAACAGCAGGCCTGCCAGCACTGCATGGGGAATGCTTTGGGCCAGTGGCGCGGCCCCGAGTAATAGTGTCAATAAGATTAACGAGTGAAATATCCCGGATATATTTGTTCTGGCCCCCGCCTTGATGTTGGCAACAGTGCGCATGGTGGCTCCCGCGCCAGGCAGCCCTCCGATCAACCCCGCAGCAATATTGCCTATGCCCTGACCGATTAATTCTCTGTCTGAGTCGTGATCGGTTTTGGTCATAGTGTCGGCGACCAGAGATGTAAGCAGTGAGTCAATAGCCCCTAATATAGCCAATAACATAGCACTCGTTAACATGTCCCATAATAGCGGCATATCCAGTTGCGGAATTAAAATATCGGGTAACTGTGTGGGAATGGTACCTATCACTGAAATGCTGCCCCGGGGAAGCAACAGCAGGGATACCAGTACGCCAATAATCAGTGCCGCCAGGGTTGCAGGCACATACCTGGCAATTTGCCTGGGATAAAACAGCGTAATGACTAAGGTGCTTAAGCACAGACCCACAGCATAAAAGTTGACTTGTTCGAGCATAGTGGGAATGGTGTTGATAGTGTTAAGCACACCGCTACTGGGGCTGTGACCCAGCAGCGGGGCTATTTGCAAAATAATGATGATTACGCCAATACCTGACATAAACCCGGAAATGACCGGAAAAGGCACCATAGTGATATAGCGGCCCAGTTTTAGAAAGCCCATCGCTATCTGCAGCAAGCCGGCCATTACGACTACGCTAAAGGCTAGCAGTAAGCCGTTGTCTGGATTTTTAGCGATAAACAAGGTAAACACGGATGCCATTACTACCGTCATAGGTCCGGTTGGGCCTGATATCTGAGTAGCGGTACCGCCAAAAAGTGCGGAAAATAAACCGACACAGATCGCCCCATAGAGACCGGAAACAGCTCCGGCACCCGAGGAAACGCCAAAAGCCAGTGCTAAAGGTAGTGCAATGATGGCAGCCGTTAGCCCGCCGCTGAGGTCGAGTTTCAGGTTGGAAAATCGGTCTGGATTGCTGAACATTAATAGAGTCCTAAAAACAGAATAATGCCTAAAGCTGTTGCATTGTTTGTCTGTTGCTATGGGATAGCTGTGTTTGAAAAGGTCAGAGAAATTGATATTTGCTACTATACTATTTTTTAACTTTGTAAGCGCTGTTAATTAGTTAGCACAGATAGTCAGTTCCCAATCTTGGAGTGACTTCCTCTTTGCAAATTCAAATCAAGTATTGTTCATTTTCCTGAGTTGGTCGGCAATTGTCACTTCTCTAAAGGATGGAGAAAGTATTATCCGGCTAATACAGTGTTTAGGTATGAGCTTGCGAATAGTTTTTCTGTCGCTCAGTTGTGTGCTTTCAATTTTATCTAACACTGCTTAGATAAGATGGCCAGATAGGGAAGTGTTAATTGAAAGCTGTTGCATATTTTTGCAATGATACTGCGGTTGGTATGTAAATAGAGGGCGCATTTCGCAGTTTGAGCTATCAATGTGTGGTGATAAGATATTGATTTTATGGCTAATAGTAATCAGGGCAGCTATGTCTGGCAAGGTTAACATGTTAATTCGAGAGTTTAATTGCAGTCATTATATCATCAGTGCTGGTCTCAGGCAGGCACTGCCAATGACTGACAATAATAACAAGAGCTTTACTCTTAGCGATAAATTGCAGATGGAGTTTATGATGGCATTATCATCTTTTGCTGACAGGCCTTTGCAGTAGTGGCAAAACATACATTGCCTGCGCCTTAGAGCATACGGCTTGTCTGAAAGGGGTTTAGCAGTCTTAATTACCGGATATCACGACGGATGTTTCAACTCACCTAAGTGGAAGCTGAAGGCACTTACAGCATAATGCTAAAAGCTTAATCCAAGCTTGATTTACTGATTCTAGACGACTGAGGATAGAGCCATTAACGCGGCACAGCGAACGATCTGATGGAAATAATGGATGGTTGCCACAGCACTGCCTCTGTTGTCATTACCAGCCAATTACTCGCTGAACAATAGTATGAAATGATCGGAGATAACACCCTGGCAGGCGCATTGTAGATCGGATAATGCTTAACGCCCAGCGTAAAAAAATTGCAAGCAGAAGCATCCGAAAAATTAAATTCCTTGACCCATGCTGAACACTTAAGTAAAAAAACAGACAGGCCAATGCATTGGATGATTAGGTGTTCACCTTCGCCGGAATATGCAGCAGGGCCTGTACTTTCCGATGCTGGGTTAAATATCGATCAGGGATCTAATATGTCGCAACAAGTATTGATAGATGGACCGGTTAGCTGGCGGGATATCGCCAGGGTGGCCGAGGGTGCTGATATCAGCCTGAGTGAATCACGCTGGGAGGGGATCCGAGAAAGCCGCGCAGCAGTAATTTCTATGGTCAATAGCGGTCAGCGCGCTTACGGTGTGAATACTGGTCTGGGCGACCTGTGCAACCACCTTCTGGATGCAGATCAGCTCGGCCAGATGTCACGCGGTACTATTCTCAACCACGCCTGCGGGGTCGGGCCACTACTAGAAAAACGTCAGGTGCGGGCCATAATGGCCGCCGCGTTAGTTAACTTCAGTCAAGGTTATTCGGGGCTTTCATTAGGCGTTGTCGAGGCGCTGATGGCGATGCTCAACCGGGACCTGACACCCCAAGTTCCCAGCCTGGGCTCGGTGGGTTATCTCAGTCACATGGCCCACATTGCTTTACCTTTGATAGGGGTAGGGGAGGTAGAATTTAACGGGGGGGTTATGCCCGCCAGCGAAGCCATGTACTTGGCGGCTATTCAACTGCCTGAACTCGGTGCTAAGGATGGCCTGAGCCTGGTCAACGGCACCCCCTGCATGACGGGCCTGGCCTGTTTGGTGGCGGGGGATGCCGAACAGCTAATGAGCTGGGCGGATATCGGCGGTGCGCTGAGTTTTGAAGCCCTGGGCGGCCAGCTAGCGGCGTTTGGCGAAGCTAACCTGGCTCTCAAAGGGTCGGTCGAGGTAGCGAAGGTAGGGTATAGGCTCCGAAGCCTGCTGGCCGATAGCCCCTGGCTGGCCAGCCAACAGAGTCAGCGCACCCAGGATGCATTGAGTCTACGATCGATGCCGCAAATCCACGGTGCCTGTCGGCAGCAGTGGCGGCATTTTTGTGCGGCCCTCGACGGCGAGCTGAGCGGTGTCAGTGATAACCCGCTTATCATGAAAGATGAACAAGGTTATCGGGTGGTTTCCCAGGCCAACCCCCATGGCCAGGGCCTGGCGCTGGCCAGCGATGCCCTCGCTCCGGCGCTGGCGGAACTTGGCTCAGTAGCGGAGCGGCGCAGCTACCGGTTGCTTTATCCACAGGTCAGTGGCCTGCCAGGTTATTTGACCGACCAGGGCGGTATCAGCTCTGGGTTGATGATCGCACAATACACCAGCGCTTCCTTATGCGCCGACAACCGCCGTTTGGCGCAGCCGGTATCGGTGGATAACTTTGTCACCTCAGGGCTACAGGAAGATCATCTCAGTTTTGGCACTAGCGCTGCGCTGCGTTTGTTTCCCATGCTGGACAATGTGCGACGGGTGTTAGCTGTTGAACTCTTTTGTGGTGCCCAGGCATTGGATTTTCTGGACTCTGACCAGCAGTGCTTTTCGCCAGCTGGGACGGCTATCTGGCGGCAAATTCGTCAGCGAGTGCCACACTATACTTGCCAGCGTTGGATTGCCCCGGATATTGCCCAAGTGGAAACGCTATTGCGTGATGGTCGAATATTGTCAAAAATTGAACAAGTGGCGGGGCTGATAAATTGAAACCGTACTAGATAAGCATTGAAGGAGGTTAACCCTGTTTGAATTACAGTTAGCCACAGGCACCCTAAACCTGTCCTAGCTGCGCTAAATCAGCCGTTGGCGGGTGCGCCTGGCGACGGACAAATCGGTCAGGACGAGCTATTTGTTCATCAAATCAACAGTGGGGCGCAACTCTGTTACCTGCGTGCATTTTTCGAATGCTAGAAAGTCCTGAACGAGGCTGGAGTAATACATTAAATTTAACCTGCCCCGACTTTCATATCTCGGCAGGTCTGGGCGGTTTGGTGGGGTAATAAATGAGATATTCGTACCATGTGGTCGAAGTGTTTTGAGAGGCCGCTGACCTGCTCGCTGCCAGTAACTACTAAGTAACTGCCGCCCAAGTAAACCACCGCTCTTTGATTTCCAAAGACGGTTAATGGCGCGGAGTAGTGTTTGAGCCGGTCGTAAAAATACACCCTCAGGGTAGGGTAGTGGCTATCGATTAGGTCGGCCATGTAGTCCAGCTGTTTAGCGCGCAGGTGTTTGGGAATACCTACCCAGATGCCGTAGCCCTGTGCCAGCTCTTGCAGTGCTTGCACCGGCAGGCAAATTTCCAGGTCATTGCCGCGTTTTTTAACATCGTACAGCAGTTCTTCCCCGAAGCTGTAACGCGAGGAGGCCCGGTGCGGTTCCAGTTCATGGTTGACCAGTTCCGGCAGGCTGAGCATATCGGGCAAGTAGGCAGGTATGTAGCGGGTTTTGCCGCCGCTGATTTCTTCACGCCACTGGGTCAGAGGCGAGCGTTGGGCACTGTCGTCGACCAGTTCGATGGCGCTGCTGCTGGCAATCTGCTGGCTACCGTCTTTGGCGCCGACCGCGCCCAGTAACCAGTCTATCGAGACCCCCTGGGCGCTGGCGATGCGCATCAGCGCTTCGGCTCTGGGAAGTCGCAGGTTGCCTGGGTCGAGAAACTGACTCATGGCGGAACGGTCCAGCTGGCATTGACGGGCGAATTCGCTGGGGTTTAATCCCGACTGCTGTTGCAACTGCAGCAAACGCTCCCGAAATACCGGGGCAATATCTCGTTTATCCATAAGCCTTTTAAATCCTTTTATTCATATTTGTCATATAAATACAATAATGTAGTATTTAAATGATTAAAGCTTATAAAAATTGTATGAACAAGATTTAGGTGTAAATAAAGTATAAAAATTACAAATACACCAATAGCGTGCTTGAGGCTGTAGGCCTACTCTGAAGTTACTTACTAAGGAGGAGTGCATGAGTTCAAAGACCAAGCTGCGTATCGAATGGCCAACCCTGGCTCTGATTATAGGCTGTTATTTACTCTGGCTACTGGTGCTATTTAGCCAGGTCAGTTTCGTTTTAGTGTGGCTGGCGTTGCCGTTGTTATTGGCATTGCACTCATCTTTGCAACACGAAGTACTACACGGCCATCCAACCCGCTGGGCTGTCTTTAATGAAGCGCTGATATTCATGCCCCTGGGGGTGTTTTTACCCTACCAGAGATTTCGTGATTTACACTTGATCCATCACCGTGACGAGCATCTCACAGATCCTTACGCCGACCCGGAAAGTCACTACCAGGATCCACAGCGTTGGCAGAAACTGCCCACTGCGTTGCGCGATATCTATAGCTTTAATAACAGTCTGGTGGGGCGCATGTTGGTGGGTCCGGCACTGTCGATATGGCTGGGCTATAGGGCCGATGCACGAGCTATGCTGGACGGCGACTGGGAGGTGGTTCGCGCTTATGTATTGCACTTTGTCGCTCTGGTGCCGATGCTTTGGTTGTTATCCCTCTGGCAGATTAACCTACTAGCCTACCTTTTGGTTGCCTATCTCGCCTTGTCGATCCTGAAAATTCGGACCTTTCTGGAGCATCGCGCACACTTTTCGGTGGCGGCGCGCACCGTGGTGGTTGAAGACAGGGGGCTGTTGGCGTTGTTGTTTTTGAATAATAATTTCCATGCGGTACACCATCGGCATCCAGGGGTAGCCTGGTACCGGTTGCCGGGGTTGTATTACGCCGGTCGGGAGGCCTTTCTGGAGGCCAATCAGGGATACCGATACGCCAGCTATCGGGAGGTATTCGGCGAGTACATGTGGCAGGCCAAAGAGCCGGTCCAGCACCCGCAGATGGTTCCCCTTGGCAGTGATGAGATTCAGGCAGGTGGGGAAGCTCGATTATGATCGCCCAATTACCTATGTACGACTGGCCGGAGCTGCGAGACCAGCATGACAGGCTATGGCAGCGCCTGGGCGAAGCCCTGCGCGATTACTTACCGACTCCATACCCAGTACCTGAACGTTTAAGCCGTAGCGACGACCCGTTTAAACAGTGGCTTAGCCCTGAGTTGTTGCTCGGCCAGACCTGCGGCCTGCCATTCGCACAGGGCTTGCACGAACGGGTTAGCTTACTGGGGAGCCCCTGCTATCAGCTGGATTGTGAGGCCGGGGATTATTACAGTGTGCTGTTGCTGGCGCCCGGTTTATGCGTCCAAGACTATACCGGACTACTGGCAGCGGACGCCCGTGTGGAGCCGACTAAATCGGGCCTGCATGGGGTGGTCAATGCCCGGGATTCCCAATCCGGCTACTCAGCACTGCTGCAGAGTTTACCGGCCGGTGCTCTGACTGGTTTGAGCCTGTCCGGCAGTCACCGGCGTTCAATTCAATTACTGGCTGAAGGCCAGGCCGAGATAACCTGCATCGACGCGGTTAGTTGGGCCCTGGCAAAGTGTTATGAACCCGCCGCCCGACAATTACAAGTGTTGGGGCTGAGCCAGCCTACCCCTTGTCTGCCATGGATCAGCGCCCAGGCCCAGCACCGCCCAGCGATAATTAACGCTGTGCAGCAAACGCTTCAAAGCCTGGACAGTGATGTAAAAGAAAGCTTATTGCTGACAGGATTCAGGCTTCGCCAAACGCAGCAATACCTATATCTGGCTCCCCGGCTGCTCCAGAATGAGCAAAAACACAACGCCGGTGACTTATTTGCAAAGGGTACTTTGCCGGTTGGGTAATGCCGTTCGTAAGTTCGATAATATCAATAATGGGGATCGCTCCAATCCAGCATGCTACATGGCATCAGGCAGGATGTGATGAAGAGTGAACCGCATCAATGTATCTTTGCATGTGTGCCGTTAACACTACCGCGCTAACAGAGGTTTGAGGGACTGCACCGCGCATATATCAAGAGTGAATGCTCTGCAGCCTCTTTATCTGTCGACTCAAACGCTTAAGCAGGGGGTTCAAGATGAGTGCTCATCCACCGCCACTTCCTCCGAGGTGCCGGTTGCTATGATATGGCCGCCCTAAGGATATATAGACTTAAGCAGTAATCCAGAGGTAGTGATCTCTGAGCGAGGTAAATATGACTCGTGCCCGCCTGCAACAGATCTGTTGCGAAGCCCCCCTTACGAGTACTGCATATCATGCGTGGTCAGAAAGGCTTTTCTCTGTGGTTTTGTTAGATAAATTGGCAGAAATAACCGCTGTCTTTCGTATCGATGCCAGTGCCAATCTCATTATGTCTAACCACTATCAACTTTGCTGCTAGCTACAAAATTAAGGGTGAATATCTCTCAACACTATAATTAAGCTCTTCATTGTTGAGTACAAAAGTATCATTAACAAGTTGTTAAGGGAGGTATAACACTGCTGATCAAGGTATATTGAGGCTGAATAATCCTTTTCTGCTCATAGGCGCTAAGCCGCTTAGATGCAGGCTTGCTGATAGTTTTCCTGTCTCTGCAAACTGAACCTGTATAGATCTGTACGGCTGGGATGAGAGCGGGATTAAGGCAGAGGTGATTGTTATCTTAACTATTTTTGTGCAATGATATAAAGGTTAGTGTGAAAATCCTAAGCACTAGTCACTCTTGCATGGCTATTGTTTAAGCCAGTACGATTTTAGAAACAGTAAGTTATGTACTATTACTTGCTCGTAGTAAAAATTGTGCATAAGTGTTTGAATGCTTATTCGAGAGTTTAATTGCAGTCATAATCTAGGCCAGTGCCCGTCTTAGACTGGCACTGAATGTGTCTGATAATAATAACAAGAGTTTTGCTCTTCGCGATAAATAATACATGGAGTTTAAGATGTCATTCTCATCTATTACCAAACGAACACTGTTAACTGCAGCAATAGTTTTATCTTCTTCTCAGGTTTGGGCGCAATGCGGCACTGTCACTATTGCTGAAATGAATTGGGCCTCCGCTGAATTCGCCGCCAACCTCGACAAAATAATTTTAACCGAAGGCTATGGTTGCGACGTCGAGTTAGTACCTGGCGCCACCAATACGACTTTTGCCTCGATGGAAGCTAAAGGACAACCGGACATAGCCCCAGAATTTTGGACTAACGCAGTTTCAGTGAGAATGAAAGCTGCGGAGCAAAAAGGCGACCTGACGGTAGGAGTGCAGTTAGTCTCTGACGCCTCTGAGGGTTGGTTCATTTCTGAGGCAATAGCTAAGGCGCACCCAGAACTAAAAACCGTCGATGACGTACTGGCGCATCCAGAGTTATTCCCCTCAAAAGAAGACTCCTCCAAAGGGGCCTTTATGAATTGCCCATCGGGTTGGGGCTGTGAAACGGTTAACACTAATTTGGTCAAAGCCAGTGCCTTCAATCTCGCGAAGGCAGGATTCGCTGTTATTGACCCGGGTTCTTCATCCGGTTTAGATGGTGCCATTGCCAAAGCCGCGCAAAGAGGCGAGGCTTGGTTTGGCTACTACTGGCAACCGACGGTCAATGTCAGTAAATACAATTTGAAAAAATTGGATTTTGCCACTGGCTTTGACAAAAAACATTGGGATGAATGTTTGGTTACCGCAGACTGCGAGAACCCACAGCGCTCAAGCTGGACAGCTTCCAAAGTGAACACAGTAGTAGTGACTGAGTTTGCCAAGGCCAATCCAGGGATTATGGAGTATCTGAACAACCGTACTTATAGTTCTGCTCAAGTAGGCCCGATTCTGGTTTATATGGATGCAAACCAAGCCAATGGCGAAGATGCGGCCTACGAATTTCTGAAAAACAACCAGCCACTCTGGTCTAGCTGGTTACCTGCAGATGTCGCCGAGAAGGTTAAAAAGGCACTCTGAAGTTAACCGGTTTTACTTTACTAGTTTGGCCATAGCTCATGCAATAAGAGCTATGGCAGGCTAGTGAGTGATTACATTGATGGTGTTGCGTAATATTTGAGCGCAGCTAAAAGATTAGCTGGTATATAGTCATCGGGCTAGCTAGTCTATTGCTAGAGGTAGATGTAGTGAGTTGGTCTGAATTCCCCAGTATGTCCCGAGCAGATTTACGCAGCTTGCGTAAATCTATCGATGAGAGCTTTCGAAATTTTACCCAAGAGTACGGTGAGAGTTTAGAAAGATTTTTTGATCCGTTACTTGAATTCCTTATTTTCAGCGAGAGGCTGTTACTCAGTACACCCTGGCCGATAATGATCGCCATTTGCGCCGCTCTGGCTTTTTTGGCCAGTCGCAGTTGGAAAATTGTCGTTGGGGTCATTCTAGCTTTCACCCTGATAGGCTATCTGGGCATGTGGCAAGATACCATGCGTACCTTATCCATCATCACAGTTTGCACTATAGTTGCCATTGCCATCGGTATTCCTATAGGCATAGCCATGGCGCGCTCCAATAAATTGCAGGCGCTTATCTCACCTATACTCGATGTGATGCAAACCATGCCCAGCTTTGTGTATTTGATTCCGGTGGTGATGTTGTTGGGTATCGGTAAAGTACCTGGGCTAATAGCCGTGATCATCTATGCTTTACCTCCTATAGTGCGCCTGACGAATCTGGGAATTCGCCAGGTGGACCCGGATGTTATAGAAGCTGCCGATGCATATGGCTGTAGCGGCTGGCAAAAACTGGTAAACATCCAGATGCCATTGGCACTGCCTTCGATTTTTGCCGGTGTCAATCAAACAATAATGATGTCGCTGTCGATGGTGGTCATTGCCTCTATGATAGGAGTGAAGGGATTGGGGCAGCCAGTATTAAAGGCCATCACCAACCAGTACTTCTCTATGGGCTTGCTCAATGGTTTTGCCATTGTTGCTATCGCGATAATATTTGACCGGGTTTCCCAACAATACGGCAGGCGAATACAGCAGCATCGCCAGGGTGATCACAATGGATAAGAATAAACAGCCAAAAATACAGATCGTAAATTTGTCAAAGGTATTTGGCAGGTCGCCTAAAAAAATGCTGCAATTGGTTCAGCAGGGAATGGATAAAAATGAACTATTGACCAAACATCGACATGTACTGGCCCTAGATAATATTAATATGGAGCTTAAAGAGCACTCTATTGAGGTGATCATGGGGCTTTCCGGCTCCGGTAAATCAACGTTAATACGCCATATTAATAGATTGATTGCGCCAACTGCGGGGGAAGTGTTGGTCGATGGGGAAAATGTCTGCAACATGAGTGCGGGGCAATTGCGGCGCTTCAGGCAGCAAAAGACCGCAATGGTTTTTCAGAACTTTGCCCTGCTGCCACACCGTACTGTGATAGATAACATCAGTTTTGGTTTACAGATACAAGGAAAGAGCGATACACAGATCAAACGCAGCAGTTACTACTGGCTGGAGCGGGTTGGTCTGGCAGGTTATGAAAAAAATTATCCCGCCCAACTATCCGGGGGGATGCAACAGCGAGTGGGGCTCGCCAGGGCTCTGGCATGTGATGCCGACATCTTAATGATGGATGAAGCGTTTAGCGCCTTAGATCCATTGATCCGCTCTGATATGCAAGATGTATTGTTGGAACTGCAGAGGGAGTTGAAAAAAACCATTGTATTTATAACCCATGATTTAGACGAAGCATTAAAAATTGGTGATCGCGTCGCGATTTTAAATCAGGGTCAATTAATTCAGCAGGGCAGTGCTGACAATATCTTGCTGCACCCAGCAGACGACTATGTGAGGAGGTTTGTCGCTGATGTTAATCGCACGGGTGTATTGCGGGCGCGCTCGATAATGGATTCACAATTACAAACCAGCCCAGATTTTAGCAATACAGTGGTCGTTCAAGAAGACGACACTGTCAGGGAAGTACTGCACAGTATGTTAAGTGCGGATTCTTATAATGCACTGGTCACTAACCAAAGTGGTAAAACTGTAGGACGGATTGATTCGGAAATGTTAGCTGCAGCGGTTAACAACTAATAGGTATCCGACAGATCTTAAAAAGTAAAATAAATCGGTGTTTATCTGGTGTCTGAAGCGCAATCGCTCTAAAGTAGCGACAGTCGAAAATGAAGTCCGGGCCATAGTTAAAACTCTATCTTCACTCACTTGATTGCGACTCTCTCAGTGCTAAACATAATCTTTCCAATACAGTTGTGATAGGTATCTAATGCTTCAATGGTCCAGTAGTAAACCGATAAAAATATTAGTGACAGGGCCGAAAGAGCAAGTCGGCCGAGCACTGTTGGCAGCTGATAACAGTGACGGCGTTTTTGAAGTGGTAGGGGCTAGTTCAAATGCGCCAAATTTGCGGGATAAGCAAGTCGTTGCTCATGTGTTAGAGCAGAGTAATCCCGACTTTGTGGTCAATACGCTGGGTTATAATTCGGTAGTGGTCAGTGAGAAGAAAGTAGATTTGTGTTATTTGTTTAATCGCGATTTTCTGTCAATTCTGGCGCAAGTTTGCGCTGAAAAAAACATTCCAATGATCCATTTATCTACAGACCATGTATTCGATGGCCACTATGCCAGTGGCTATACAGAAGATGATCAGACGATTCCGCTGGGCATTTTCGGTAAGAGTAAATGGGAAGGTGAAGAAATGTTGCGCAAGCATTTGCAGCAGCATTTTATATTGCGGGTCAGTTGGCTTTTTTCGCAGTGGGGTGAGAATTTTCTTACCCGCTCATTGGCGCAGGCGCGCACGCAATCGATGATGTACGCGGCGGATGACAGAGTGGGCTGCCCGACATCTGCTGCAGATATTGCCAGAGTTATCTTTGCCGTAATAAGGCAGTTAAACGACGGCGCAGACGCCTGGGGGACCTACCACTACTGCGGTGCAGAAGTGAGTACCCGATATAAATTTCTAGAGGCGATCTATGATCGGGCCAAGCAGCAAGAGCAGCTAGTGACCCAGAGTTTAAGATCAGTACCGCGCACAGAGTTATACGCCAATGCCGAGCGCCCGGCCTCATCGGTACTCAATTGTAAAAAGCTGTTGCGAAATTTTGGCATTCACCAGCGCCCGTGGCGCACAGAATTAGGCAAAGTGATGGATGCTATTTACAGCGATTAGAGCGACGATTTAGCAGTTTCATTATCGCGCTCTAAACCTGATTAGCTTATCCAGGGCATAGGATTTTTGCTGATAGCTACGATCATCATATAGACAATAAAAGATAATGCGATTAATAGCATACCAATTCTGGATGCGGCATTTTTATTGCCTTTAATAGCCAGTGTGCCAAAGGTGATATAGCCAAATAAGGCGATAATTTTGGCACTCAACCA
>Ga0105359_10000871_pt1 | contig 25435 bp, 21 predicted proteins | sample GOMGulsemesocosm_6_FD_83659 | JGI IMG/M metagenome (GOLD analysis project Ga0105359, IMG submission 83659) | Methane-oxidizing microbial communities from mesocosms in the Gulf of Mexico - GOM8C Gulf of Mexico | ecosystem: Environmental > Aquatic > Marine > Cold seeps | place: Gulf of Mexico...
AATAGTTATATTCCTATTTTTGATGGAGGGGAGTATAGAGTTGAAATAGAGGCCATGATGCAGTCTAAAAAAAGTGATTGGAAACCAAGTCCTGCTCACTCACTATCTAAGAGTCTAAGTCATGCTTTATATCGTTTAAATTTAGAAGGTTATTTATATTTAGACCGACTTTCAGATTCAGTCGATGCTGTATCACTTCTGTTGCCAAATGGTGAAACCCGAACAGTAAGCCATATTCGAATTGTTGGAGATAAGTAATGAATTTACAGAACTATTGGCCAACTAAAGAAAATATTTTTGATTGCATTAAAACTGAAGCTGAAGAGTTGTCAGATCATACATTATTATCAGTGCATGAACCTATGCACTTGAAAAAATATGATGAAAAGGGAACAAAAGATAATGCAACAGAAAATGACTTACTAAAGCACTTTTTGAAAATAGAAAGACCTATTCCAATAGTTGCATCGGCGGGTATGGGGAAGTCACATCTAATAAGATGGTTACATGCAAAATTAAAGGTTCAAAAAGTTGTTTCTGATGAAAGGTGGCAAATAGTTCGGCTACCAAAAAATGCAAGCTTAAGACAAACCTTAAACTTGCTGTTAGAAGGACTAGAAGGTGAAGTATTTGATCAAGCAAGAAAGAGGGTTGATCAAGTTGGTAGTGCTTTAAATGAACAACAAGTAGCTGATTTATTTGTAACCTTTATATCTCATCGAGTCAAAGATATCGGGGGGGAAACAGCAAAATATCTTCAAAGTCTTAATCAACGCCCTGACAATTATGCTGAGTTAAGGCAACGCATGAGTATGTCAAATTTACTGCCTACTTTAATTACAGATATTCTATTTAAATCTCAATTGTTGAGTGGTGATAGTTGCGTATTTAGTATCGCTACAAGATGGATCAAAGGGGCTTCAGACCAAGAAATAAATGATACAGAGTATGAACTTACATTAGAAGATTTTGAGGTGATGCTCGAGTCTATAGAAATTGACAATTTGGCGTTACCAGCAAGAAAAGTTATCAGTGATCTCAGGTTGGATACTGATAAAGAGCAAAGAGTAAAAGCCGTAGCCATGTTAAATGAAGCGATTGGAAAGGCTACTCAAACGGCTTTTCAACAGTTGTTCCAGTTTAATAATGGTAATTTTCAAGATTTATTTAAAGAAATTAGAAGACACTTAAAAAGCTTAGGTAGAACTTTAGTTATTTTAGTAGAAGATTTAGCTGCTATATCAGCAATAGAAGATGTACTGATAGATTGTTTACTCGAAGAGCGTCAAGAAGATCTATGTGTCTTGAGATCGGTCCTTGCAGTGACAACTGGCTATCATGGATATATGCGTAGACAGGTAACTATTAGGTCACGAGCTCTTTTTGAGTGGCACATCGAACAAGATAGTGATAATCAGGAGAATATTCCGAAAAGAATTGTGGACTTTTGTAGCCGCTATATAAATGCAGCAAGATTCGGAAAGAATTTACTAGAAACAAAGGTAAACTTAAATAACCAAACTGACTTAACTCCTATATGGGAGTGTGACCTTTCTGAAGTAGAGTCTGAACAGTTAAATGCATTTGGTACTTCATCAGTAGGGATTCCGTTATTTCCTTATAATAAGCAAGCAATTGATACGTTAACCAAATGGTACTGTATAGATCAGGATAAAAATATTGTCTTTAACCCTAGAGATGTAATAAATGGCATTCTATTAAATTTACTTAGAGATCATAGGGAGTACTTTCTAGATCAAAGCTTTCCACAAAGCTTACCAATCAAGGAAAACCTTACAACGCTAAATAGTGAAATACAAAATTTAGGGCTAACCTCACCCAAAAAAGCTCAAGTTCTATCTACTATTTGGGGAAGTGGTAATAACCTTAATTCAATTCAAAAATCTTTAAATAGTAATATTGCTTTGGCCTTTTCAATAAGTGACTTTGCACAAAAGCTATCTGGAGATATAGAAGTGCGTGCGAATGATGCTCCTGAAGGCCCTGATTCAGGTGAAGCTAAAGTTCATCCCCAAACTCAAGCTAAAGATAGCTTTGTTTTGAAAGAAGTTCAGGACTGGTTTAATCGGGAACAACCTCTTTCACCTATTTTAGCAAATAAAATTAGAGTTCAGCTTTTTGAGATGATTAGAAACTTTCAACCCTCCTCTTGGAGTGGTTTTGAAAATATGAGTATCTTTGCTAATACGAATAATAAGAATGTATTTGAAACTGTCTTTAAGCAAGGGCAAAGGTATTTATTTAAATTACCTCTAGCAGGAGCTAACCCTACAGGTAATGCATATGAATTTTGTACGGAAGATGATTTAAAAGATACTGAAAGGTCAATATTCTTCCAGCGTTCGGCGCTAGCAATTCTTCGGTATAACCTTTTTAATGACAAGGAAGAAACTAAAGATTGGAATTACCCTGAAGGTTATGATGATTTTATTTACTACACTAAATTCTCTCAATTTTGGGCCCCTAAAGCAATTGAGTTTATGCTTAAAGAAATTAGAGCAAAGTACTTAGTTGATTCATTAGCAAAGCACATTCTACTAACGAATGGGCTGGGCATTAAAATTGAAAATACTATACAAAACACACTATTAAGAAAATCTATCCATGTTCAAGATAGCTTAAAGACAGCTATAAATGATAAATATCAAGAGTTTAGAGAGGAGTTGCTGTGTAAGTGGGATGAAACACAGCAGGTATGGCTGAGTTTAATTCAAATTAGTAATGTTGCTTTTGATAATGATATTTTTAATTTTGCTCATAAAAAAGCAAAAAAGCTAAATCAAGAACTCTTAAGCTCATCACAGAAAAGACTTAAAAATGATGCTGTTCAGGAGTTAAAACCCAACATCGAATTGATAAATAATCACCTTAATGATTGTGCTAATAAAGAAGAGTTTATTAGTTTACTAGAGGAGATAAAGTCTATTTATAAAAGTATATTAGATATGGGACTATACCCAAATGGCTTTGTTACAAGGGAAACATTAAATAAGGATATCAATGAATTAATAAAAAACCTCAAATGGAACGAGGTCCAGAATAGCATTAAATTATTATCTGTTTCTGATGAAAGTAAGCAATTGGAAATTCTTTCATCATTAGATGGTGGTGTTATTAAAAGTGTATGCAAAGTTTTAAAAAACTGGCAGCAATTTAATAGTAACGTGCTTTCTAAAATCGAGAAAATCAATGATACAACCAGCACAAAGCAAGTAGATAAAATAAATAAAGAAATAAACGATTCGTTTACTTCAGTTGAAGTGATTCTAAATGAGTTCAGTGAGCATGTATTGGAGGAAGTTAAATGAGCACATTAAAATTTCAGGTTGAAAAGCTTCAAAGCCAAATAAAATTATCTTCTAATGCTCAGGAAAATGAAACGATCATAAAGGCAAATTCTAATATTTTAAACCGTCTAAATAAATCTTTAGGTGAACTTGTAAGTACTAAGGCTAAGTTCAATGTAATGCCTCTTATCAGTAGTCTTGATAAGCAGTTAATTCCGCGTCTTGAAGGTGGTGAAGGTGAAGGCTTTTTAATTAGTGAATTATCAGAGTTAGTTCTAGGTGATGATGTTAAGGGATTATTAGTCGATTCTAAAAGCTCCATTTCTCATTTTTCTGAAAAATGGAAAGAGCTAGAACATAAAGCACAGCAGGATGATTCATTAAATAATTCAATTGTTGCAGTGAAAAGTCTTACAAAAACAATTAGCAGTTTAAATGATAATTATTGGGATCAGTGGTTAATTAATCTAGAGAATGAATTCTTTGTTGAAGAGATTGTTTTAGAGCAGCAAAGTACAATTCCAGGGCAATCGACTACTCTTGCAACTTATACTAAAGCTAAGGCAAATTTTGATGCCGAAAAACTTTCAAAGGATATTAACCCATCTTTAGTCAAAGACTTGCATGACTTAAAGAGCGAGTTGTCTAGTTTACGTGAAAAAATGGATACTTCTGAGTTGCCAACAGAAGTTGCTAAGTTTTTAAAAGAGCTAAATGGAATAGGTAGAACCCCTACTTTAGACCTTGTTACCCCGACCGTTTTTGAGTGGTTGAGTAAACAAGGCCTGCTTCCAACATTAAAAATTTCACGTTAGCAAACTAATAGACGGTATAGATAGTTATGATTGAACAAAGCCTACTTTTATCTTGTCTTGATCTAATTGAAGAGAAGGAAATTAAATTATTAACATGGGGTGATACAAGCTTCTACTTTAATAAGAGTGAAATTATTGAACTCATAAAGTTACGAACATCATCTGATTGGGAAGATATTTTTGAGGAGTTATGTGAGCAAAGCCTAATTGTTGAAGTAAAATCCGCTTATACTGTTGATTGTTATCGCTCTAGAATGGCTGAAGCAATTTATCTGTATAGTAATTTAAGGCAGTGGTTTCATGGGCAGGACTTAAGAAGTGCTAAAACTTTAGTCTCCGACTTTCGTTTTATTCGTCGACCACGTCAATACCCTAACAGAAATGTACCGTCTTCAATGGCTATTAGCCAACTAAAAGAAGAATTAAATCTGTCTAATGAGCACAGTAAAGTATTGCTCTCATTATTAGGTGGAGGTAGTAAGTCATTTAACCTTTCAGGCTTTCAAGTAAGAGCTACAGAAAGGGTCTTAGATAAGTACTCAAAGCACATGTCTACTTCAAGACCCAATCAATCTTCCGGCACTATTGTGTGTTCTGGAACGGGTAGTGGTAAAACTCTTTCCTTTTATTTACCTGCTTTGACGCAACTATCACAAAATATTTGTAGTGATCAAAGTAACAGAGTTCAAATTCTGGCAATCTATCCACGTAAAGAACTACTTAAAGACCAGTTTAATGAAACGTTTAAACAAGCACGATTATTGGATGATTACTTGTTAACTAATAATAAACGAAAAATTAAAATAGGTACTTTCTTTGGAGATACATTAGATGGTGATTACTTAAATGATAAGCTCAAGTTTAATGCCATTGAGTTTGATTTATTAAAGTGTGAATGTTCTGGAAACCTAAAGTGGCTAGAAGAAGATGTAAAACTTAAGAAAGAGATACTAACTTGTAGTCGCTGTGGAAATAAAATTAATGAAGATGAGGTTGCACTAACACGTCAATCCCCAGCTCCAGATATTCTTTTTACAACAACTGAGATGTTAAACCAACATTTAGCAAACAATAAATATAACCACCTTTTTGGGGTTGATACAAACAAAACAATTCCACTAGTTCTACTTGATGAAGTTCATACATATGAAGGCACCACAGGTGCCCAAACGTCCTATTTACTAAAACGGTGGATGAAGCGTTCAGACAATAAACCTCACTTTGTTGGGTTATCCGCAACCCTTAGTGACGCTGCTGGTTTTTTTGGCAGTTTAACAGGGACAGCAAAACATAATGTTGAGCTAGTTGAGCCTCTACCCTCTGAAATGATAGAGGAAGGTGCTGAATATCTATTGGCTTTACGAGGCGACCCTGTCTCTCAATCAGCGCTTCTATCAACAACAATTCAAGCATCTATGCTAACCCGGCGCATGTTAGATAGTAATAGTAATAAAGAACCAGCATCAAAGGGAACTTTTGGTTCCAAAACGTTTGTTTTTACAGACGACTTAGATGTTAATAACCGTCTCTTTGAGATGATTGCAGATGCAGAAGGGTGGAGTCATGCATTTAAAAAACTAACGCCAGAATCTGAGCCGTTAGCATTTTTAAGAAGTGAGAAACATCCTAACTATCAGGTTAATAAAGAACAAATTCAACTGCTCGGTCAAGATTGGTCGAATTGTGAGTATATTGGCCACAGTACTGATGAAGAAGATCGAGCAGATGTTGCTCGTACTTCAAGTCAAGATTCAGGTGTAAGTGAAACGGCCGAAATTATTGTCGCAACAGCTTCTTTAGAGGTGGGTTACAACGATTCAAAAGTTGGTGCTGTTATTCAACATAAAGCACCAAGGGGCGTAGCATCATATCTTCAACGAAAAGGACGTGCAGGGCGATCTCGAGGTATGAGACCTTGGATGATTACAGTTCTTTCTGATTATGGGCGTGATAGGGTCGCTTTTCATCGATATGAAAGTCTGGTAGACCCAGAAATTAAAGTGAACAAATTACCTGTTGGGAATAACCATATTCAAAAAATGCAAGCAAGCTTGGCTACTTTGGAGTGGCTAGGTAAAGAGGTTGGTTATGGAAGTATTTGGTATTACCTTAGAAACCCGAATAAGCACTTAAATAATAAAAAATATTTATCTAAGTTAGAAAAAATTATAAATGTCTTGCTAGATAGTTCAAGTAACAGGAATGCTCTATCAGGATATTTAGCCTCATCACTTGGAATTAATCGTCTGGAGGTTGAAAAGCTTTGTTGGCAACCTCCGCGTTCTTTATTAATGGACTTTTTACCCAGTTTATTACAAAAGCTACGTACAAATTGGTCTGTAAACGGGCAAGAGTGGTTAGGTGTTCAAGGCAAAGGTTCCCCTATGCCTGAGTTTATCCCGGCTACATTATTTAGCGAATTAATTCTCCCGTCACTTGATATCTCCTTACTTAGGGGGAGTAAAGAGGCGAGGACTCAAGAATGGCAAAACATGGGGTTCTTCCAAGGCTTAAAAGAATATGCGCCGGGAAGAATTTCCAAAAGGTTTACGTTAAATAACCGTTATGAAACTGATTGGTTAGTTCCTGAAGGATTTGAACCTAAGCTTGGAGTTGATGATGAAATAGGGTTTGAAGTTGAAGATGCTTTTGGAGTAAACAGAGACTTTCTTAAAGAAACTATTTCTAAATCGGGTCTACAGATAAAAGTCTATCAGCCAAAGCAAATATTAACTAAACGACTCGAGTTAAAGAATGTTACAGAGACAAGTAATGCTTTTTTGAACTGGGAGAGCATATTTGAAGTTGATGAAGATAAACACCAATTGTCACTCCCGGCTAATTGTGATTGGAAACTATATTTAAAAAATGTGTGTTTTTTCGAACACAAACATATGCAACCAGTTGAAGTGACAAGGTATACAACGGGATCTAATGCCCAGATTAAATTTAAGACTAAAGAAGCATCTAGTATTAAATTAAATTGGCAAGAACAAGGTGCACCAGTTGGCATTGGCACGATTCTATTTGTCGATGGTATGAGGTGGAACTTTTCATTTTCAGATGAGCAGTTACTTAGTTTGGGGACCAATGAAAATGTTGAATCTTCTTTGCGTTTTTCTTATGTTCAAGATTGCTTTGTTAATTCTTCAATTTTTAATAATACATTTCAAGCAAACTGGGTATATGAGTGTGTTACTACAACAGTGATGTTTATTTCATCGCAACAACACTTATCTCTTCAAGAGTCTATTAAGTACTTGAGTTCAAAAGAAGGGAGAGAGTTGTTAAAAGTTATTCCTCTAGAGTTATTTCAATTGAATGTATTAAGTGAGGATGAAGGTGAAGAGCAAGCTTTACAAAGTGAGTTGATCTCCCTTTTATCTAGTGACTTAATCATTGATGAAATCAGCAACTTGTTAACCCCTTTATATACTGAATTATCAGGTGACTCATATATTTCATGGCTGAGAATATTAATGTCAAATACTCTTTCTGGGGGCATTAATCAATTGGTCAGTACGGTATTGCCAGATGTTGGTGATAATGATTTAAATGTGGATCCTGTCTGGGTGGGAGATGAATTAACTATTTGGTTAACTGAGAATGAGTCTGGTGGTGTAGGTATAATTAATAGGTTTGAGACCGTATACAGTAGTGATCCTCTTAATGTTCTAAATCATTTTTCTAGAAGTTTTCAGGCCTGTGACTATGAACAAGTTGACTTCGACATTCATCAATTATTATCAAAACTAGAGTGTGACGAAAACTTAAAGTCTTCTTTTAAGGATCATAGAGATTCAAAACAATTTAGTGCACGAGTTAAAGCAAATTCAACGATTAATGACAACTTAAGAAAGATGGGAGTCATTTTATCTCACAGCTTCAATAGCATACTTCATACTCGAGTATTAAAGGCCGGCAGTTCTAAAGAAACAGATAAAGATTTAAAGAACTGGATGGATAGATGGCGAGAGATTGAAAAAGAGTTAAAAATAGAGATCCCCTTAAACATAGCATCATTTTTAATCGCTAAAGAAATCACATCTGATACCAATGTAACTATAAACAAGCTAAAAGATAAAGTTATCGGACAGTTATGGCCTAGAGGTAATGTTATACGACAATCAAGCACGCAGTTTTATAACCGTTTCTTGAATGGAAATAATAGAACAGAAAGGCTACTTGTAGAGCAAATGATATCTGGTAATGGCGAAATCATAAATTATGGAAATAACTGGGAGGTTGAATTACATAAAGCAATTATTAGTAAAGGAATAGTTAAACTTGTAATTTCACCAGAACACTTATCTAAATTGAATCAAATTATATTAAAGATAAATACAATTCAGATAGACCAACTGGGCATGTTCTTCCACATTAGAGTGAATAGAATTGATAGGCAGTTAGGGGAAATCATATTGTTTGTCGAACTGGCGGAGGCTATTCAATGATTAATCCTAACTCACGTAAAATTTTAACAAATACGCCTTTAGGCAAGCGACATTTAAAAGAGGTTTTAGGAAGTACTTTTGCAGGGTTAATATTATCACCGCAAGAAATTTGGTTAGTAACAGCTTGGTTTACTGATTTTGAGATACTTGATAATCGCTCTGGAAATTGGAGTTACCTTAATGCAAGTTGGGGTAATAGAATGATTACCTTTATAGAGTTATTAGAAACTGCAGTGCTAAATGGTTGCAAACTCAATCTTGTAGTTAATGAGACTAAAACGAACGACTCTGCACTTAGCCTGCTGAAAAACAAACTAGTTAATGAAGACGGTTTTAGATTTGAAATATCAGATAAAGTGCATATTAAAGGGTTAGTGACAGAGTCATGTTTTTTTGATGGCTCAATGAACTTTACCTTTTCGGGAGCAAATAGAAATGATGAATTAGTCACCATTTCAGGTGATACCCATCAGATTTCAACAACCAGGATTGATTTCAGCAACCTATATTTTAAAAACTATCAACAAAAAACAAAAGTGATAGAAAACCCAGTTGTTGAAATTGAAGAAGAAGAGGATGATGAACATGACTTTTTCTAGTTACCCATCTTGGCTTGTAGACTTTTTTACAGGCGATAATGCAATTGAATTAGAGAAACCGGTTGAAGAGATCTCTGACTCTATAAATTTATTATTATTAAAATCCATACGAAATTTGGACTCTAAAACTCCCTCCTTTTTACCCGCTTATGTTAATGGTAAATTGTACTTCTATGGTATGTGTTCAGACACGAAATCATTAAATGAGTTGAAGAACTGCTTATATTATGGACTAGGGTCTTCACATACATCATCTTATGAAATAATAAAGTCACCCTATCTTCAGTTTGAACAGCCATTATTATTTAATCAACCGCACGGCGTAATTAGGTTTTCTCAACTTATAACAGATAATTTTAAAGAAGATACAAGCTATATAGTTAAAACGTTAAATGAAGTCTCTGCACGGTTTGAAGCAAAACCCAACTTTGCCAGTGTAAGGATACGTCCGATAGGGCGAGTTTTACGTGATTTCTTTTTAGCAAGCCGTGAAGGTGATGGCGATAGTGCATCTGCTTTTTATAATGAAGCTAAAGGCTCTGGTAAGTTAAGTCATAGAAACCTAGTTGGTCTTGAACTTCAATCCTTGGCCATTAACGCTTCTTGGAATGAAATACTTGAACATGAGAATTTACCTGATTATTTAGCTGGTATTGTTCCAACGAGAATCTACCATTTATTAATCCGTGCATTGATGCATGTAAACAACCTAGATTTGACTGATCTATCAAATATAGATTGGGTTGGTTTAAAGCCTAATTTAATCGATTATGAATCGTTTTTGCTCTCTAAACCTAGATTGAAAGAAGAAGATAAATATAAAGAGGACTGGGAAGCTTGGTCTGCTTTGGCTGTCAGTATTGGAATTGACAAAAACGACATCGTGTCATTTTCACCTCGCTTTATTACTGATGAGTGGGTGGAGGAGTTATGTAGAAAAGTAGAGTCCTTTATTGAGACTCGTAAGGCTTTATCTATAGAGTCTTCAAGACTTCAAGCTCTATTTGATAGCCCTATAAGTCTTGATGTGGTTGCTCAAGTTCTAGATTACTCAAAAGCATGTATGCCCTCTGAGGTTAGTGAAATATTCAGTTGGCTAGAGGAGCTTCCTTTTGAAATTCGTCAAAAAACAAAAGCGTCAGCTCCCTTTAGGAAGCTATGGAGTTCATTAGAAGATTATATATATGGTAGTAATAATGAAGCGGTAATTATTGAAGAAAGTGAGGTTGTAGAACCAACAACAGAAAAACCCAAAAGTTCAGTTATTAACTCTTGGAATGACTGGTTTAAGCACTATGCAAGTGGAGAGCTTATTAATTTTGATTTAATAAGTGAATGGCAACCTTGTGAGTTCGACATTAAATCGATAACTGAGGTCATATCAACTTCATCAGATGCCGAAAGTATTCGAAATATTGCTCCTCATTTACTTAGTTGGTTGGATGATCACAAAGTAGAAACCACTAGCGCTTTTTGGTTAGGGCTGATTGAGTTAATTGCAATGGATGATGAAACGTCATACATAACGCTTGGCCTGATGAGGGACTTAATTCAAGGCTTACTCAATACACCTCATTCCATAGAGCAGTATTCATCTGCAATAGAAGCCTTTGAGGTTGTAGTTAAGGTAGAAATAAGTCGAAAATCGCTACCTATAATTATTGAATTTAGCGAAATGTTATTTGATTACGCAATAAAGTCACCAGAAGTGGTGAGATATCCCCTGTGGAATGGCATTTGCCAATACGCGATAATTCATTGGTCAGATATTGATTTTGAATTGCAAACAGTACTTATTTGGTTAGATAAAAATATTGCGCCAGAAGATAAGTCTTTTGATCATTTAGTGAGTGAAGATAATTCATCTGATGAAGAAGTAAAGTTATCTTTAAAAGGTAAGTTAATCGGTATATCAACACTTACTGAGAAGGCAGGGCAACGAGCTGCTGAAATGTTAAAGAGCTTGTTTCCTGGAGTTGAAATTAAGCTTAACCATGATAAAGTCGCCACAGATAAGTTAAAGAACCTTGCTTCAAGTGCAGATTACTTTATTTTCTGCAATAAGAGCGCTGCGCATCAATCCTATTATGCCGTTAAAGCAATAAATAAAGATATTATCTATTGCGATGGGAAAGGCAGTTCTTCGATACTAAGGGCAATGATTAAAAGTTTAGGTGAAGGTTGAACTAAAATCAGATGCTTCTATAAAGCAGTGATGCAAATATCTGAGCTTTATTATCTCTAAATGTGTTGAATCACCTGAACTTTAAAAAATTAAATTCATATTAAGGAAAAAAATAAGTGGCAAGAATTAAGCTAAAATTATTAGATATACTAAACAAGAAATATATAGGTACTAACAAATCACTCGTTCCAAAATATATTGTAAAAATAAGAGCTAGTGAACTGAATAATTATTTTAAATATGAAAGGCTTGGAAAAAAGCACCCTTATAAAATTCAAGCAGACTCATTAATAGTGTTAGATGAAAAAGTGCAAAGAGGGGTTACAGATCTAGGGCGTCTTAGGCAAGATGATAATAAAGTAAAAGATATAAAAAATTCTTTACTCGGCTCTAACCACTTGGCACCAAAAGCCTTCATGGGAAATTTAGTTTGGAATATTAGAGAGCAGGGTGAAGATATATTTGAAATATCAACCAGCCAAATTGAAAATAAGCCATCAAAATACGAAGTCGAAATTAATACTAAACATATATATTTACCAGACTCGGCACATCGACACTTAGGTATTTGTGAAGCCTACAAAGAGTCTTTAAATGCAGAAGTAGAATATGAACAGTTTGATGAAGATTTTGAGTTTGCTATTGATGTTTATAATTTAAGCAAGAAAGATGAAAATTTATTATTTAATGAATTAAACGCTAAACAAAAAAAAATAACAGCGGCAAAAGTTAAAGAATTAGACTTTACATCCCCAATAGGAGACTTGAAAGATAGCATTTTATCTTATGACCAGGCTAATCAACGTCTTTTCTATCAAAATATCGAGGTTAATTCAAATACCAACGATCGACACACACTAATGACTATGTCCGTTTTTACTGCATCAATCAAAGCTATGTTTGGGTTGAATTTGATTAAAGAATGCAAGAATGATGAGGACTTGAAAAATGAGCTTACTCAGTATTATTGTGAATTCTTTTACAAATTACAGAGTGAGATAGTGGTGAGTTGTAAGATTAGAAATAAAGATGAAGAGATTCATCCGTTTACTAGTTTATATAAAGAACATATATATCCAGTAGAGAATGGTGACTATGCTAGTGAAGAAGAATTAGAAGAGGCTTTAAAACTAGCAAGAGAAAAAGCCTGTAATTTAAATAAAATAATAAGGGCGCAAGATAAGCTAAATAGTAACCCATTTGTTAGAACCTTAGCAAAGCTTGGTGGGTTAATTCGAAATATGGGGGATTGGGAAGAAGTTATAGAGAATTTGCAAAGCAAAATTGTATCACAGAAAAATGGGAGGTTTTTTCAGGCTGGAAATGCTGAGTTACTAAGAGTGAGGGATGCAACAGGGGACTCTATCGCCCGTATTAAAGACGACAATATAAATATTAATATTCAAGTGCAGACTACTACACTCAACACAATAGAAGACTTCTTTTTAGAAGAACTATCATTACAACAGAAATCAAAAATTGTTCTTTGTATTGATGAGGAAGTTAAAAAAGAGTGGCTTGATGGTGAACTTAATTACACTCATATTTTGTCAAGAACAGGTGGAAACTACATTGATATTAGTGTGCAGTTTTATGTGGGAGAAAAAGTTGAACTTAAAGCTCAAGATCTCGCAATGAGAGTAGAACCAAGTATTACTTGGAAAGGTTCAAAGCTTAATGGGAAGAAGAGCGTTAAAGCAACGAAACTTGAACTCTTTGATGGCTATCAGGATGAATCTTATGGGAAAGGAATTAAGAAATTAGAAGCTTTATTTGAAATTACTCTCCCTGCCTATGATAACGATAATGATGATATGTTTGAAATCCTATTTAACTGTAGTGTTCCTACACTAAACGGTCATCTAGAAACAGTACCTTTCACTTTAAAAGTTCAGCCCGAATTATTGCTAAAAGAAGACTGATATGGGGTTGATAAATATCGATGGAATCATAAAGAAGCTCAATAATGAAAAGTGTTTAATATCAGGCGTTATCTTGCTCAACCCTTCTGAGTATGTTGTTTCAAAGAGTGAATTTCCTGAGCTATATGAAGGTAAAATAGCTAAGGGTGAAAAAGATAACATAAGCATATTAGTAAAAGAAATGGTTGCACATAAAGCTATACTATTAGAGCTAGATTCTTCAACTTTAGACAAAATTTCTCTTTTTTTTACTATGATTTTGAATGCAAATTATAAAGGAGGAGATGAATTATTCTTACAAGCGTATATTTTCATTTTTTGGAATAAAGTTGATTTTCATGATTCTATTCTTCCAATAAAGGGAGACGTTTTTTGGGTTTCCAATAACTTTGCAAATCTTAATGAGAAGTTTAAATATAGTGAAATCCTCAAAGAAATCCAATCTGTTGCACTAGTAGATTTAATTGCAATTGATAGCGAACTGGGTGTTCTATATTTAATAGAGATAAAGCGCTCAGAGGTTGATGATAGGTGTATAGGTCAAATTATGAGGTATTATGAGTCGAGTAATGAAGTATTGTATAAATTAAGTAGAAAATACAACATTAATTACATTCGACCTATGGTCGTGTGTCAGAAGATACGAGTCAATTTTTGGAAAGGCTTGCCTTTGTGTTACAGAGATATATTTGACTTCTACACATACAAAAAAGTAGGTGATTTTTCAAACAACCCTAGAGTCACAGGATTTCATAACTCAAGGAAAAGTCTTTTATCTAGTTGGTGTAAAAGTTAATGTATAATTAAATGACTAGTCCTGGACTGTGCTTGCACATATCAGGACTAGAAAAGTTGACTATAATATTTGAGTTTTTCTAGTCACAATACTTTATAGGGTCATTACAGTTATTAATCTCAAAAGCCTCAAGCCTTTCAACACAAGAACCACAAGTTCCACATGCTTTTTCTTGGCCCTTATAACAGGTCCATGTTTGAGAATAATCTAAGTCCATTTTAATACCATCTTTAAGAATACCTATCTTATCGGTATCTAAATAAGGAGCATGAACGTAAACAGGTTCAAAGTTAGCCACCTTAGAGGCTTGGTCCATTACTTTTACGAATTCAGGTCTACAGTCTGGATAAATTAAATGATCACCAGAGTGAGCGCCATACCAAACACCTTCAGCTTCAATGTCTACAGCGTAGCCGATTGCTAATGAGATGAGAATCATATTGCGGTTAGGCACCACAGTCGATTTCATGTTTTCAGCTTCATAATGGCCATCAGGGACATTAATATCGCCAGAGACTAATGACGAACTGGTAAATAATGTAGAGATAGATTTTATATCTAAAATTTTGTGTGGAATACCAAGCTCATGGCATACATTTTTTGCGTAAATGAGTTCTTTATTATGCTTCTGGCCGTAATCAAAAGATAAGGCATATACATCAAACCCTTCTTTTACTGCTTTGTTTAAAGCGGTAAAAGAGTCCATACCACCTGAATAAATTACTACGAGTTTTTTCAATTTTTAAATTCCTTTGATAGAATTAGCTAAAATAAACATCATGTTCTGTCTTTAACCCTTTGGCAACTTCATAAATTTTTAATAGGTTCCCTGCAAATAATTGCTTTTCTGATGTTGTATTTTGAAAGTCATTCCAACGCCTATTAAATTTTATATCAGCACCGTCTTCTTCGTCACTTCGTTCAAGACCAATAGACCAAACACCTGTACTAAAATGACATTTATGAGCAATGAGCTTCAACTCTTTTTCAAAAAAAGAAATCTCAGGTATATTGACTGATTTTTCAGTCTTGTCTTCAAGAAACACCCTTAACATTTGGCGGCATAGATATGAAAAACCGTAAATACTCGTTCCATGAGCTATATAGGTTTTTTTCATACTATTAATTTCTTTCCAATCATTCCTAAATACATTTGTTACAGCAAACCAAAAATTGTTAACTATTTCAATAAATAATTTTTTAGACTCTTTATCTAAATCCTGGTTAACCCTAACATTAATAGCCTTGAGGACCATTCTCTCCACATTTGATACAAATTCAGTTATTGAAGATTCTGCAATTATCCCTTGAGGAAAGCCATTTGATTTTATTAAATCCTTAAGTGGAGGAGTATAAAGAGGTGTACCTCCAAATCCGAGTTCTTGGCATACTGATAATGGAAATGCTTTCAGTGCAAGGGCGGGTGGCTTATAAATTTCATCATTAAGTGCTAATGCATTCAACTGCACAGATGTTAAAGCTTTACCTAAGTTAAGGATCAAAAATTGTTGAATGTAGTCACTTTCATTATCAGATATAAAAATTGAAACAGGTAGAGGGTAGTTTTTATGAAAACTGTTTTTAACACCACCAGAGCGCTGTTGACCATCCACAATTGAACCTGGTAGTTCACTTGATGGCATTTCAGGATAATAAGATACGTCTAGATATCCGAACTCATCACTTCCTTTAAATTTTTCAAATTTGACAGCTTCACTCTTGAATCCTATTACCAAGTTTGCAAGTATTGTTGAGTTCGGTGACTCTACATAATCTTTTATGGATTCAATATGTTTAGGTAATTCACTCCTTTGATATCCATGGATATATTTACCTTCTCTAGTTATATGAACAATTTTAGCAATATCTCTTACTTTTTTACCCTCGACCCAGCCAGAAAATACTTCGACGTTATTAACAACTTTTTTAATAACTTGGATTCTTAAAATGACTTCTTTCATTATTTATTAGCCTTAATCGGGGGGGGGGTCATATCATCAATAACTTTATCTTTATGTTTTGTCACCATCGCTAAGTTATGTATACCTCTACGACGGTTTGTTTGGTTAGAGCGAAAAATGATGTTCATTATTCCACTTTCACACACGCCACAAGAACAGGTTTTCCAAGGTCTCTCTAATAAAAACTTTTTGATTCTTAGCTTATCTTTGCTTAGCAGTGACTGTTTAACAGGCGTGATTTCTGCTAAATGGTCGGCTGTAGTTACTTTTTCATAAGCCATTAGCGCCTTAAATGTAGCGTCAAAGTGTTCGCCTGTTGCGTCATACTGTATTAACTTTTCAATACAGTCAGTTTCAAGCCTTTTAACACATTCATTTGTAGATAATGCATTGTTGGATAGGTCTATATCAATTTCATTATTGTTTAGCATTGTAGTAACTAGGCTTCGAATTTCATGACGATGTTTATCGATTAATTTTTGAACATTATCATGGTCACATTGACGAATCCTTATTGATAAAGACTGGATAAGTTCATGAGTTTCATCATTAAATTCAAAGTATTTTCCAGCTTTAATACCCTGCATAAGTGGGGACGTACTATCGGCACTTGTGACACCATATTCTGCATATGCCGGAATATTCTCAAACCTACAAATACCCAGTAAATGAAACTGAGTTTCTTTCTTTTTGATAGAAGAAAGCGCTTTAAGTAAGTCTAGTAAGTCAGGGGTTTTGGATTTGATCATACCGCCAATAGTTATATGGGTATAACCAATCTTTTCTAATTCCTTTACTGAGTGCTCGAAAGTCTCCTTGCTATAGCCGTGTGCAACTCCGTAAGGGGTAAAATTAGCTTTATGATTGGTTTTTTCAAAAAAAACCTTTGCATTTGCCAGAGTTATATTAATTCTTCTATTAGCTTCTACTTTTTCTTCATTATCCATTGCTCTTAGTGCATTTTCATCTTTAGCGTATTGGAAAACGATGTGATCGAGTGATATTCCATAATGAAATCCACCCCTATCATAAAACTCAATTAATTCATCTATGGTATAAGGGGGTTCGTATTCATTGACATAGTCAAAAGCACCACAATCACCCATCAACAATACATCTTTAAATTTCTCTTGGTTTAACCTTAGAAATTTCTTAGCACCATAATAATAAAAGTCTTCAGTAAGCTCTTGGGTGTAGTACTTCCCTTTTTTTTGCATTGTGCCAACACCAGCTAATGAAACAAGCATGCCGTTGTAAGGCAATTCCTTTAATATTTCATGCGGGTAGGCATCATCATCATATTTTCGATGATGTTTGGTTTTTTCGTTGGTAATACCATCAAATTCAGGGTCGACAAAATCTAAGTTGTCTGGAAAGTAATAATTAAAAGTTGTCACATTAAACCTATGTATTATGGATAGTTTTAGATAATTTATCGGAGTTTTATTTTATTCAATAACTTAGTAAATCGCTTTTGTTCACACGCTAAATTTTTACTTCTCAGTCTTTTCAGCAACATTGTTGCTGATGTTTTAAGCCCTTGATTAACCTCCAACTCTTTTATAATAAAGCTGTTAATTTCATCATCAGAAAGTTTTTTACGTTTATTAACTAATTGTTTCTGTGATGAAGCCTTTAGGTGATTATATTTATCAATTATATGGTTAGGGCTAAATTTATTAATATTAATTTTCTCTAATAAATACCTTGCTAACCTTATATTTAAAGATACTCTTCCACCTTTTAGGCTGTTACAAAAATCAGCGCTAGATTCTAAAAAATAGGGCGTGAGTTTTTTATCTATATTGTGCTTACTTGAAATAATAAAAAGGTTTTTATTTGTAAGCTTTTTATCTAAAAGTAATTCTTTTAGCTCATCCTGTATTACTTTTAAATAATCAGGAGATGCCGCTATAAAAAATACGTCGTCAACATTCCTCGAAACCAAAGAATGTAGAGAGTTGCACTCAAAACCCTCACTCTTTCTTACTTGGTGTAAACTCTTCCACCAGTCATTATTAGATAATCCAGTTTTACTAATTGAATTTTTACTTCCTTTTGAAAAGGTTGCATCGTAAGAGCCGATATGTGATGAGCTATTAATTAACCCATAACCTGCAGATAGAACCCATAGGTTTATATTGGGCCTTACAATGCTCATAGCAACCTTCCAATGGTCACCAGCATAAACCTCATTTGCTGGAACCTTTTGTTCAGCATTTTCAAGGTGCTCAAACCAAGCACGAACTATACGGTTCGACTCGTGCTTTTTTATTACGTTCTCTAATGTAACTTTACCCTGAATGTTACTCTTTTTAAGGTTTGTACAGTTAGTGATTAAGTGGACTTTCAACGTTACTTACCTTTATAAACAACACCACACGTACACGTTTCCATCAACTCGATAGCGGAAAGTTCTGGAAGGTCAGGTTTTAATTTATCCCAGATCCATTTCGATATAACTTCAGCAGTAGGGTTCTCTAAGCCTTCAATGTCGTTTAAATAATAATGATCTAATTGGTTATAAATTGGTTTGAAAATTGATTTTACTTCTGAAAAGTCTATAAACCAGCCTGACTCTTTATTGATAGTTCCTTCCAAGTGAATTCTTACTTTATATGAATGACCATGCAGTCTTCCACACTTATGTCCTGCGGGAACATTGGGTAATTTGTGTGCTGCTTCGAACATAAAGTCCTTATATATGGCTGTATTCATAGTTTTCTAGGTAATCCACTGTCAATAAAAACAGCATTGTACACTAGAATTAAGTCTCCAGCCACTACTATCGATTGTTTAATCTTGATGGATTGTTATAGTGTCCATAATGTTAATATTAAAATTTATTTAGTGGTGAAGTAATGAATAGTGAACAAAAGAAAGTGCTTGTAAAAGTTATTTTGACTTTGCAAAGTGATCATCACGGTTGTAAAGAAGAAGCTATAAATATGGCAAAAGAAGCATTAGGTATTGAAGTTGAGCATAATTCAATTAGGGAAATGATTAATGTAGTTTCTGAAGAACAAATTGAGGAATTTATGGCGCTAATTTAAGGAGGTGATAAAGCTTTTCAATTGTTCAATGCTTTATAAATATATTTTGATAAATGTTTACCCTCTCCAACTTGAAGAAAGAAAAGATCCAAATGTTACTCTTTGGGAGTATGTTGAATCTCAATGTAATAATTAATTAGAACTAGGAATAAATAAGTGAGTATAGAAAGAAACTACCGAGAAATTCTTGCAACAATTGGCGAAGATATTAATAGAGATGGTTTATTAGATACCCCAAAACGTGCTGCAAAAGCCATGGAATTCTTGACTCAAGGATACCAGCAAAATATTGATGATGTAGTAAATGGGGCTTTATTTGAGTCCGATGCGGATGAAATGGTTGTAGTGAAAAACATTGAGTTATATTCGATGTGTGAACATCATATGCTGCCTTTTATTGGTAAATGCCATATTGCTTATATCCCAAGCGGGAAGGTTTTAGGATTATCAAAATTTGCTCGAATTGTTGATATGTACTCAAGACGATTACAAATTCAAGAAAACCTAGCTAGAGAAATAGCTTTATCAATACAAGAAATAACAGGTTCTATTGGTGTCGGTGTAATTATTGAGGCACAACACTTATGCATGATGATGCGCGGTGTTGAAAAGCAGAATTCGTCAATGACAACATCAGTGATGTTAGGCGAAATGAGAGACTGTCCCTCTGCAAGGCAAGAGATGTTAGCACTCATTAAATCGTAATCATGACTCATTTAAAAAAAGTCAGTTAACTATTATCGAGATTATAAATGTACTTTAAAGATGGTTATTATATTTACGATGACCGTAAAAAAGTTCAAATTGATGATGTTAAATCACTATTAAAACAATCTTATTGGGCAAGAGATAGAGATATTGAAAGTATTCGAATATCAATTAACAATAGTATTTGTTTTTCTTTATTTCATAATAAAAAACAAGTTGGCTTTGGTAGAGTAGTTACTGACTTTGCCTCGGTAGCATATATTTCAGACGTAATTATTGATTCTGAACACCGCAGTGAAGGACTTGGTAAGTGGTTGGTGGATACAATAGTTAATGATTCAAGATGGAAAAATAAATTCCAGGTGCTTGTCACAGATGATGCACATTCTTTATATGAGAAGTTTGGTTTTTCTAGTAGTCATAAATTGATGAGTACAAAAGTATAAAATACTTATTTAAGCTGAATCACGGTTAGCCTTATATTTGAATAAATACAGGGCAGTACAAAACTTAACAAGATAACAGCTCTAATAAATATATAGTAACGAATAATCTTTCTAATAAAAGGAAGCTTTTTAATATAGGGATGTAACGTATGCTTGAAAATTTATATAAGAGTTTGATTGCAGTCAACTCAAACGATTTTAACACCTGTTTTTATTGTGGGGACGATTCTGTTTCAGAAGATTATGTTCCACCAATTAAGCAATCTAAAAATCATATCCATAATATTGATGCGGACTTTCTAAAGGTGCCTTCTTGCTCTGAATGCTCGGACTTTCTAAAGAATAATACATCACCATATTTTAGTGAGCATATCGAAATAGCAAAGCAGGGAATAAAAAAAAGATATGCAAAGGCTTTACACATATTTGAAGTATGGAACAGTAAAGAAGCATCGGAACTTGATTACTCATTGCAAAAAAGCATCAATGCTGGATTAAAGCTTGGTGAAGAATCATACAAAAGGTATAAGTATAAGGGGTTTACGTATGAAGTTGATGGTGAGAAAGTTAATGAAGACGAAGCTCCACAAGACGAAATTTATATTTTCGGTGAGCTTTTCTATGACTTCAAAGATGCTTTAGACTATGCAAGTTATACATATCAAATCCCCCCTCAAAAACTAAAAAAATTACTCAATGAATCGGTTAATGATTTTGATGCTGCTATTAGAAAGTACCAGGAAGAGTTAAACAAAAGTTTAGAAAAAAACAATCGGAGAAAACAGTGTCTTGATATAGCCGATAAGACCCTAGATGTTACCTTAGAAGAAGTCAATCCAAGTAAGCTGTGTCTTGATATATCTGAAGAGTACGGCATTCCTATTGATATACTAGATAAAAAACTAGGTAAAACTTCAGCATCTTTAACAAACAAAGAAATTGATAAATTAATTAAAACTATACAAATAGAGTTCTTCCCAGAGTATAGGGACTTTATTTTTTTTATAATGGGACAGGGTGTAAATTCAGCAAAAACCTTTGCTTCGGCGTATGAAAAAAATAAAGATTGTTATGAACGAGATGATATACCTAAGAAACCTAGCAAAGTATATCAGCGTTCATGGAAGACAATATCTCAGGATACCAAGTACTATGATGGATTAAACTTGGATTGTGATTATATTTTAGATTCTATAAATTACATTTCATATGAGATGATCAAAGATCATATAGAGATTAGTCAATCTGATTTAAAGATATTTCTTAGAGATAACGAAATATATTCATCTAGTGATTATGAGGTCTTTCTTCTTGAAATTGATGGTTATGACTCAGTGAATTGCTTTCCCGAGTATGTCGACTCGACATTGTTTGATAGTTAGACTCTTTTAGGAGCTGTAGCTAAACATATGTGCATCATTGTGAATTGACCTGGCTTCCCTAGGCACTAAATAGTTGCAAACCTTATCCCCTAGGAGGGTAAGTGAACGCTAAAGAAAACTTGATTAGTGTATAAATTATCTAGCCTAGGTAAAGACTAATTTGATGAACTTTCCATGCCTTGCTAGGAAATAATTATTTTAATAAGGGTTAAAAGTGACAATTTTTATTTTAGTATCTGTAGTTATCGTCATCTTTGTTATTTGGTTAGATACTAGGCCTCAATGCAAAGAAAAGCCTACCACTCATAATGATGATGAATCAGTTTATAAAACTACTGGTAATGATACCTATGATTTTATTAATGAAGCTACTGGTGTTGAACTGTTTGACTATGAAAAAGAAGGTGATGATTAACTTAGATTAGATTGGGCAGTTACCCCTGTAATTGGTCTTGAAGGTTTAACATAATTAACTTTAGTCAGTGACAGTCAATAATTTATGATTCTCATAACCAGGTAAGTGAAATACCAATAAAAACTGTTTCTTAGTTTTATCTTCCTTTTATGCAGAGAGTGTTGATGCTTACCAACTTTAGTTGTTAATAAAAAACTATTTTAAATAAAATGAAAATAAAACGGAATAGCTAAAAAATTGGGTTATTATATAGCTAGACTGGAACGAAACTAGTCACCAGTTGACACGATGTCGACTGTTAATTTCTACTGAAATGGAGTTCATTATGAACGAGAATACATCGAAAAATATCAATGCGATTGAAGTTATGCACCGTCTTGATATCTCAGAATCTACACTTCGCCGCCGCATAGACCAAGCTATAATCCCAAAGCCTTACTATGTAGGTAATAAACGCTATTGGAATGAGGATGAAATCTTTATTCATATGGGCTGGTAGTACCGAGTCATACAGTGGGGTATTTTATATACCCCACAAACCATTAATCATCGGTAGTTTTATTTGTTTTTTAAATGCTCAGTTTGCACTTCTAATTATCCAAATGGTGAGAATGACTCTTGTGATGAAAATATTAGAGTTGAACTTTATAAATAAGTAAAATAAATATTGGGAGTGACATGTACTATTTTATTAGTAAACATAATAAATAATCATAAACTAATGATTTAAAATAAATAACGCAAAAATAATATCATATTTAACTTATTAATAGGGTAAAGTAAATTTGTACAGTAAACCAATTTGGTGATGGTGTTCTAGTTTAAGTTTTACTTAACGTCAACAGCATAGAAACATATAGATGGAGTTATGTGTTTTGTGGGTCATTCCTCAATTCAAGTGAGTCAGCAATTCTCCAGTTAATAGCTACAGTTATTAACTTTATACTTCTAGATAAGTTCTATTTTATAAGCACCTTTGCAATTTGAGTACATTAAGTCGTTCATCATGATATTTGTAATTCATGGGTAATATTAATTACCTTTTTGTTATTAATATTACCATGGGGAAGTCTTTATTAATCGCCTTTGCTGTTATCTTATTGAAAATAAGGGTTATTTTTATTGGCTCGTTTTTCGCAATATATAATTGTCTAATCAATTGAGGAAAACGTTATGACTTTTGTTTTAAAAGAAAATGATCGACTTTATGTATTACCTGAACTGACTAATAGTCAGCATGCACAGATAAGAGAGGCGCAAAGAGGAATATCGCCAAAGCAAGTCGTACTCGCTTATCAATATGGCAGATTGATTTATTCAAGACGTGCCATTTATCATGTTATTGGAAGTAAAGAAATTCAAAAATATGGTTCGATAGAACCGGAGCTAAAAGCAATGAACGGAGTTCAACTTGTTATGTCGTCAAATGGAACTATTTTAACGGCCTTTCGTAATAAGGATTTAAGAAAGGTTCGTCCTTTCAAGCATAACCACAAACATTTACATTAATTGAAGTTAGAACAGAGTATTGTTATTTAAAGAAACTAAAGGTCACATTCAGTTGTAACTATCTTCTTTATTCCGCTCTAGGAAGTGCATTTTATTTATCGAGTTAAATAAAAAATTATTGAATAATATTACTAATAGTGGCTGTTACGACTCATCGTCATGACTGCCAATTGACTTGGTACTTTGCAAAGGTAAAGTGCCTTATTTTTAAGTTAAATTTAAAGAAATTTTCATCGAGGTTTTATATGGTTTTTAACCCTAGCAATTATGTCGTAGAGTCGGTTAAGCCTCTACCTGTTTTACTATTATTAGATGTTAGTACTAGCATGCAACATACTAAAATTAATCAACTTAACCAAGCTGTTAAAGAAATGATTGATAGTTTTTCTAGTAACGAAACGTCAGAAATTGAAATTCAAGTTTCGATCATAACATTTGGTAGTACAGTAGAGTTATATATGCCATTTACCTCTGCTTCAGATATTGATTGGAAGCCGTTGTCTGTTTCCGGAGCTACTCCAATGGGAACTGCGTTTCGTATGGCAAAGGACATGATTGAAGATACGAATGCGACACCTAAACGAGCTTATCGTCCTACCGTTATTCTTGTGTCAGATGGCATGCCTACAGATCAATGGAAAGGTACTCTAGATAACTTTATCAACTCTGGCCGCTCTAGTAAGTGTGATCGTATGGCTGTTGCTATCCAGCAACCGGATACGAGAGTACTTGATTATTTTGTTGATGGCTGTGAATTCCCAGTATTTAAAGCTGAAGATGCAGGTCAAATTCGTGACAAATTTAAATTTATTACTATGTCTGTAACTGCTCGTTCACAATCACAAAATCCAAATTTAGTACCTAAGGCTACTGATATCGTTGAAGAGACTGAGTTAGATGAGGCGCCTATCTTAAAACCACTTAATGAAGTTGAAGAAGTTATCGAAACAGAGCAAGAACAACAAGTTTCCCTATGTGTGAAAGCAACCACTGAACATAAGCCTAGTTCGAAAAAAACTGATGTACATGGAGCTAGTTCCACTGTGAATATTACAACAGCAGCAAAGGTTAATGCAGATGATGATGAAGATGATTTCTTCTAAAAGTTAATTTTAGACTCTTTTTAATCATTTTAGGGATAAGTATGTATCACGTTATATTAGATGGCTCTGGAAGTATGACAGGGCCAGGAAGAAAATCGCTTCAGTTAAACCTTGCCCGCTTTATACGACAAGCGATGTCAGCGCAGTCTATTAAGTTCTGGCACTGGCAGTCTCAAGTAACTGAAATATCGCCACAAAGTTTATCGAATGATATTATTGAATATAAAAATCAATATCAATCTGAAGCACAAGTATTGGCTGACTTTACAAGTAAGCAGTCTTATGAAGATGTATTTTTTATCTTAAGTGATGGTTTTTCTTTAGAGAAAAAATGTTTCAATTCTAACCATCGTTATTATTGGATCATGGTAGGGAGTGAAGCTAACCCTAACCTGTCTATTACTAAAAAATCTAATATCACTAGTGTACATCCAGAAGTATTATCCCCCCTTATTGATGAGATACTAAATGTGCCAAAATCTTTTGAAAAACCACTCGTTATCGACTCAAGTTGGTTAATGTCTGGAACTAGTAAGGATGAATGGTAAATTATGACTTCAAATTTTAATATCCCAAACAACTTACTTGATGAGCACTTTCAAAAGCATATATTAGATTGTGAGCTAAGCCGAGGTGGACAGGGTGTTGTTTTTAAAACTAAAGACCCGCACCTACTAATTAAACTGTGTTTAGGTGAAGGTAGTGATCAAAAACTAGTTACAGATTCTACTCAAACGTCAACGCTATTGGATAAGTTTATGCGTATTGGTTTCTTACCA